>Ga0307510_10010094_pt1 | contig 11227 bp, 6 predicted proteins | sample 12_EM_MG_FD_207224 | JGI IMG/M metagenome (GOLD analysis project Ga0307510, IMG submission 207224) | Populus trichocarpa ectomycorrhiza microbial communities from riparian zone in the Pacific Northwest, United States - 12_EM | ecosystem: Host-associated > Plants > Roots > Unclassified | place... | reverse complement strand
TTTAAATAAAACTTTTTTTTTTTATCTGGACCAAGGCCCATCACTTATTATCCAAAAGGAAGATTTTATTTTTCAATTTCCCATTACACAGGCAAACTCTATTCCTCTCCCGGTCACCATTTGCTTTCTCATTCTTTTTTTCAACGGAGAAATCTTATTTGAGTTTGATCATACTGAGGCCACTATTACACAAATGAAAGACTTTTGATCTGTCAGCACGAAAGTTAATTAAAATTTTTTATTAAATAAAAAGATTGACTCAATTTTATAACAAATCTCCGATTCAAGTTAAAAATTATTTCTAACCAACTATTTCTAATTTTTTGTAGTAAAAGTTCAAAAACAACCTAAATAATTTGTAAAAGTTATATAAAAATAACCTCACTATTACCACTACAAGCAATGTTTTTAGAACCAAACTGGATAAGGAAGTAGTTAAGGAGTTGGATCGTGGTATTTTTTGGTTCAATCGATGGTTTATTGGTTCAACCAGTGATTCAATGCCATATTCTAGGTATGTTGTTGTTGATGATAAACTGATACTCGTATTGCTAAAAGGAGATTGTATCTCAAAAGCTGTATACATTACAATAATCATAAATAAAGCAAGAGGGAGCCATCCAATAGCCATGTAAATTATGTGATGATAGCTCCATTCAACCCAACAAAAGTACCCACAGACCCAACATCACAGTAATATTAATGTACAAACGCATAAACTTGATACCTAGCAAGAACTTCTAAATTATTATAAATTTGGAAAGAAAAAAAAAACAAGATTTAAGGAAGCCCGCGTGTTGTTTTAGGAATAGAAATATTAAATGAATCATTTTATTTTTTATAAGGAAACATTGCAGATGACCGCGATACATAGACTTCAATTCTTGTGATCTTCGATTTTAGTATGAAAAATATGAGAATCCCACGATACTATGAGATTTGAAGAAAAAAAATCCCAAAAGAGATGCATAAGAGTGTTTGGGAGTGTGATAGCGGTTGTTTTTCAAAGTGCTTTTCATTTCAAAACACATTAAAATAATTTTTTATTTTTAAAAAATTATTTTTGATATCAGTATATCAAAATGATCTAAAAATATAAAAAATATATTAATTTAAAGCAAAAAAAATAAAATAAAATTTAAAATTTTTCAAAAATACTTTCCAACCGCAGTGCCAAACACTTACGATAACTTTTAGATTTGAGAGGTTTGTTATTAAAATGATGGAGGGTGAAGATATAGAAACCAAACCGGTTAAAATATAGAAACCATGGTTATTTAACCCGGTTTAATGGATAGATTTAATGATACAAAATATAACATCAATCAGGTTTTATTTTAATTGTTTTGATATTAACTTAATAAAAACTAAAACTAGAGTGACATAGTAACACAATAAGTAAATCAACAAAGTAAAAACTAATAATTTAAAAAATTTAAAATAAAGTCGTTTTAAACAAAAATAATATAGATAGATACTGATATAATGACTTGCAAAATAATCCTATAATTCAATGATAGGAGCACTAAATTGGATCAGACCCTAAATTCAGTCTTCTATTTATAAAAGAAACTACATTTTTTTTCTTATAATCGAAGCAAACAAAAGCTCGGTTGGTCGTACAATAATTTTGACCCAGGTTTTCATGGGGGCATTAATTGGAGAAATTAAAGCGCGTGGGGTATCAACTTTTTTTTGGAAATTTAAAGGGAAAGTGGGTCAGAGAGAGTTTTGCATGTGGGTCTGCGACCCTGGTGTCGCCGGACACCCTAGCCACTCTGACACCCTTCTTCTCTCACAATTCCCCTTACCGATTTCAATTTTAATCCCTCCTACTAGACTAGTATATTTTCCTGCTTGAAAGGGCCTTCTCACGTGTACAGCTCGATATTTATCGACAATTTAGTTGCTACGTGCGCACCGAGGCTAGAAGAGACCTAAAGAGAGTCTTCCCCTTCCTCCTCGTGGCTTATCTTGTGTCCATTGTGAAGTCGGACAAAAGACAAACACTCGATTGACTTGACTCGATCGAGCTGGCTAAATAATGGTCGGTTTAGGCAAAGGGAATTAAGATTGGGTTGGAACTGCTAGAGCAAATTGTGTTCGATGTTTTCTTATGCAAGTCTTTGCAAATGATCAAAACCTTAATTAATTGATTGTGCTATTCTTTTTAGAGGAAGGAAAGGGATCGGTCGTGCTAATCCTTACCGTGTCATGATAATGACTTGTATTAATTATTTAATTAAGTTTGATAAATTTCCATTGACGTCCTCAGAAAGGAACATCTAGTTCTTAAATTCTCGAGACATTGTTTAGCTTTTAATTATGTTTCTCTTAATTATTAATTACACAAAGATAAATGCAGGAAAAATTTATGATGCATAGGAATAACTAGTGGTGGCATTTAATTATATATTTTACATGGAGGAGAGAGGAAATCAAATCCAAAATCCATTAAGTATCAGTTTATTTTGTGTAATATATATATATATATATATATATATATATAATGTTTCCTTGTAAAGTATTTTTCAATGGTGAAGGAGAAAGTGGTGGGGAAGGTATTTGGTGGCTGTGGTGATGGTGAAAGATAAGGTGATTGTGAGATGACCATGGTGGTAAAGAGGTGGTGGTAGTGAGATGAAGGTAAATGTTAAAATATTTGGATGGTATTGTAATATAGATTACTGTTCATAAAATATTTTGTAGAATTTCATGAGCGAAAAATATTTTTCATCCAATGAACTAAATTTGAAAGTTAAATATAGAATATCTATATTGAAAAGTTTTCTTGTAAAATATTTAATGGAAACAAAAATAGAAAAATATTTTCCAAAAACAAACACGGAAAATCTAAAAAATATTTTCCAATAAAATATTTTATAAAAAAAAGACTCTAAAAATAATAAAAATATCTCTACGTTACTTTTTTTCCTCCTTGTATCTATATATATTTTTTAAAAAATCCGGGGAAATAACTAATGCATAAACTTTCTAATAAAAGAATAAGCATGGAAGAGGCCATAATTGCAGCTTTTGAACACGAATTTTTTTCATTATTATTATATTTTTTAATTTGGGCCTGCCAAATAAAACAGGAATATTCTCATTGAAGCAAAAGCTCACGGAAATCACCATTGATTAAATTAAAATAAAATCTAAAATAAAAATCTTATAGAGGAAACATAAGGAGGGAGTAGCTCTAGGGAATCTAGAAGGGTCACGATCCATCAACGTATAGAGATGGTGAGAGCTAGCTAGAAAGAGAGAGATAGAAAACAAAAAAGAAAAAGAAGAAGAAAAAAGAATTCATCATCAATTAGACTCACTCAATTCCCTTCCAATAAACCTTGACAGTACTTTTTTTGTTATCTCAAATTCCATCCATTTTCCCTGCAAACACCACCATTAATATATCCTCTGCAAAGCTCCCTTTTATTCATTGTCAATTATAAAAGTTAAGGCAAGAAAAAAGGTCCCCTCCTCCAGCTCTCTCTGAAGAAATGTCTCTGACCTTTCTGCATCCTTAAATACATAACTTTCTCTTTTTTCAAACTTTTCATCTAGGCCATCATCCCCGGAGAGACTGTGTTACTTTCTCTTTTCGTTCACCTTTTTTTAATCTCTCTCACTACTACTCTGATCACTCTCTGCAATGCCTTCAATCACCTCACTATTTATACTTCTTTCTCTGATCTTCTATTGGATCAACCCTAGAGTGATCCTACTGAAAGAAAGCTAGCCTACTGATCATTTCGAGTTCTCTCTACTTTAACATTTCTATATATTCATCTCTCAACACCCATGCAAATCATAAGGCACTCATGATATAATCATTATATAATCACAACGACCCATTTTCTTTTCAAGCTGCTTATCCCCATAGCTCTTCCTTCAAAGATCTCACCTATTCACTTGCTTTCTGTTTTACAATTTCCTTATTTGTACTATTTTAAAACTCTTTCATTCTATCTCCCTTGCCACTCCCAAACCTGGCTTAATTTGATATATAGATCCCCGTCTTCTTCATGTTCTCAAGTTCAAAACACATAATTATGAGAAGTGTATCACCTTTTCCTGATCTTTCACTGCAGATCAGCCCGCCATCAGTGGAAGCTAAAGAAACGGGCTATGATGGAGGATTAACAAGAAAAGCCCTTTGCAGTGATAGGAGCTCAACTACAGATTCTGGTAGTAGTGGAAGTGATTTAAGCCATGAAAATGGCTTTCTCAATCAAGAAAGGAGTTATAATCTTGGTCCTAGTGAACCAACTTTGAGCTTAGGGTTTGATATGGCAGATTTGAGTTCTCAAACACTTCAACTACCAAGAAATCTTAATCACCACCACCACCAACCCCAAATCTATGGGCGTGATTTCAAGAGAAGTGCAAGAATGATTAATGGAGTGAAGAGAAGCGTAAGGGCTCCTAGAATGAGATGGACCACAACTCTCCATGCCCATTTTGTTCATGCGGTCCGGCTTCTTGGTGGCCATGAAAGTAATATTCTTAAAAACTTGCACTCACTAGTACATTTCTGCATCTGAAGTTTGTTTCCTGTGTTTTTCCTCTTCTTAATTATTTGACACGATAGTAGAGATTATTTGTTGATATAAAAGAGAAGAAGTTTACACCTTCTCTTGGCGAATATTGTTACAGGAGCAACACCAAAATCAGTCTTAGAGTTGATGAATGTGAAGGATCTTACCCTAGCTCATGTGAAGAGTCACTTGCAGGTGGGGTTACTGTGTTGAATCTGCATTGCCTTGAATTTGTGTATTTGTTAGTAGATTTTCAAGATTTTTCAACTTTGTTTTAGCACTTTTATCGTTACATGTATCTGTGTATTGCTGTGACTAATTCGTAGTGGGGAGGGAAAACAAGGGGCAAGGACAAAAGGGCATCTCTAAAGTAATCTTAACAATGTGGACTTTTTCTCATTTTTCCTGTGGGTGTTCATGCAGATGTATAGAACAGTGAAGAGCACTGACAGAGGACCAGGTAAATTATATTGTCCTTAAGAACTCGATATTTACTCTCTTCCGTGAAATAATTGTCTTGCTAGAGAGAGAGCTTGGTGATTCAAGTGTGGCCAAAAACTCTATCATTAATTTGATTTACTCTTTTCGAGTTAAAAAATATATATGTTGTTGGGATCTGACTGACTGAATTAATCAGTCCATATATGAATTATTTTTCTGAGTGTCTGATAAAGCTGGAGCAATGGTTCAATATATGATGATTGCAGGTCAAGAGCTGACAGATATGGGTTTGAGCCAAAGGGCAGGGATTCTTGAGGTGGACGCTTTAGGTTTATCTAGTGGAAAAGCTGATGCCAACAACCTTCCTCAACCTCTCAATAATCCACCACCATCACCACCACCACCACCACTATCTTCTACACAAAAAAATCAAAGGTCACTTGTGCTTCTCCTTCCTCCTTATCTCTTGTTTCTTCTTTTGTTTTTTCACAATAAGGTGCATCTTATCCTCTAAAATTTTTTAAAACGGTAAAGTACAATTCCATATTCAATGAATGCATTAAATCAACGCAAACATATATACATGCACGCATTCACACAAATACCTTCGGTATGAACTTCAATTTGGTTCAACATGTTCTGTCTTAGTTATTCGTGTAGACAATAGGTTTCACTAATAGAGTCTCTACACAGATCATAATTAATGAAGCTTGCCTAGGGTTTCTAGGTTAAGTGTATGATTTACGTACGTGTACCTTTCATAGCAATATATACGCGCCCTAGCATGCCCTTCATCCGTTAGATTATGAATGTTTCTTCATCCCAATGTATGTAAAAAGTCAAGGGCTTGGTTGCAATCTCAATGCTACTTTATTCTAAGGGTTCTTTGGTTTGGTTTCCAGTGCACAACTCAGAACCTCAAATAGTCATGTTAACGTTTATAGTTCACCGAGTCATTAATATTTCATCGATGGCTGGTTTCTGTTGACTAATTCCCGTGGACAATCAATTCAAAACCAGAAGACTGACTTTTGCTTCCCGTATTTGAATCTTCAGTATGGATTAATATTTTTTTTCTGAACTATACAATATGACCTTATATATGTTATGTTACTCAGGACATAAGAGAAATAAAGCAAAAATAAAATCAATCCTCTCTTCAAAAATTATACTATGTAGTGGAATTGCTTCTCTAGTAGTAGCTGATAACATAAAAGAATGATTTAACTTCTGAGATATTGCAGTAACTTTCACATCGTCTTGTTCTAAGAGCTTTTAATGCATATTGTATTCAACTTTGAACAATTTTTCTCATTGATTTTCCACGGCACATCAAAATCTTCCAAGTAGGTGAGCCTAGATATGCATACCTAAATCTCAATTGATTATATCATGATTTTTTATTTCCTCACATGTAGAAGGAAAAGAAACGAGAGAAAGGAGACACCTTTTTGCCTACAATTATTTGTTTTAACGTATCCACTAGTAATAATTAAATATTGATTTCTTGGTGATTTTTTGAACAGAAATTCAGGGCCATCATCAATGGAGGGGGATGAGAAAAATATATCAAGTCTTGAGGCTCTGCCATATGTTAATGTCGAAGCACATGACCATTCTAAGGTATATGACTTAATCATCAAAAACAAAAAATTCATGGATTAGACACACACACACACACATCAAATATCTTCCTAATTAACTTCTAGCTGATAATGTTATCTGTTTCTATCCTTAATTAGGAGGACGGACACACGGAAGCCCTCCACATGGCTGCTAATTTGAAGGAGAGATTGGACTCTAGCTCCTCGTCATCTTCAGATATGTTGCTTAACCTAGAGTTCACCCTTGGAAGGCCAAGTTGGCAATTGGACTATGCTGAAACTACAAATGAGCTAACCCTTCTCAAGTGTTAATTAATCAGGCTAACAAACTATGAGTTTATGATTTATCTAATCCTCCTTTTAATGGACCACATATCTACTAATCTTTATGCATCTTCCATGTTTCTTGGATTCTGTCTCAAATGTGAAAGGGCGGAAACAAAAAAAAAGGAGACAACTTTATCATATGGTTAATTAATTGTGATAATGAGATTTTCCTTCCAACGGGATGCTCAAAAAACCATGAATTAATTATAAAGTAGGAGTAGCTTTCACCATGTCCTAAATCTCCACCCATCATCGTTAAAGGTTGTGCGTATATAGCACCTCTTAATCGAAGTGCCTAAGTTCTAACTGTCGGGATGTCCCTTGACTTAATATATCAGTGTAGATAAAGGTGTAAATATATTAGAATAATATGTACATATGCCTAGTTTATTATAACAAGATTGTAGTTAAAAAATAATTAGCATGGATTCATACTTGCTAAATAAAAGATGTTTTAGGAAAACTAGAGTTTAGACATGTAATATGAACCTATAAACTCAAAATAAAAAAAAAATTAAATTAACTACGCTTAAATTAAAATAAAAATCATACTTACTTTTTAAAACACTTTAAATTAAGTAATGAATATTTTATTGTTTTCAAGTATGAATCATTTATCCTTAAAATTTTATTTCTCTTTATTTATGCAACTAGGATGTATACAATGTACCTTTCAAGATTCCAACAATACCATCTTGGTTTAGATGCATTTCTAAACCAAGATCTTTGAACCAAAAAAATATAAAACTCAAATATCTCTCTACAATATGAACCCAAGCTCTAGATTTTAGTAGAAAATCAAAGTATAAAATGAGAATAAAACACTAAAACATAAGATAAAGAAAAGTGTATAAAAATCTGAAAAATTCACGTGTTAAACTCTTCCTTCATCCCTTATGAAATTTAGAAGCTAAAAGATTAAAATATTAATAAGAATTAATTTTCACTATTATCAATCATTGATTAATTATCATAAATTAAGAACTAAATCTAAAAAAATTAAAAATTCTATGAGCAAAAACACCAAGAGATTTTTTAAATTAATATCTCATTCACTCATAATTTTTCTACTTAAAACAAATGTAAAACAATTATCACCATGGACATATACATATTATAATTTTGGGACATGGTCTAGTTAATTTGTCCTTGCCTGTCCCATGCCATAGTACCCGCGGAGGGTCCGGATTGATAAGTTACTTGGAGAAGAGACATCATTTACTTGTATGTTGAGTGTGCAATATTGTTCCGTCACCGGTGTATTTGACCCTTGATCGAAGGTAAAAAATAACCTGAAAATACCTAAAAATTCCCAGGACCCATTGACCCGATAAAATCTGTCATAGTCATTGCCATCTTCGAGCGATGATACTGTGTGCGAAGAGGGGGGCCAAAATGGACTACTGTGCAATCCTTTGCATTTGCGTGTGCTAAATGTTTCTGCTTCCTTGAACTTAAGCTTCTTTTTACAAGGCAGTACTCAGCAGCAACAACGAAAGGTTTAAAGTTTGAATGGCCCTTTTGTATTGTGATTGATCCATCGAGGAAACAAAGCTTCAAAAGCATGCATGTGCATGTACTGATATATTGTCGAATGTCAAGGTGTGTATGTATTAACTGTGCAGGCACGTTAGCGTTGTTGACGTCTTCTCCTTCGACGTAGCTGTGTCTCTGGGACCATTTTTAAAACTTGAAGCTACAATTTCTCGTAAGATTTACCTAAAATCCACCCAAAAATGTCATAAAAGTTGGAACAGAAACAGTTAATTGCCAACAATTACTTGTAGTGTCTTATTGTCAATCCACAATGATTGATGCTGTGTCGCTTGTTTTGAATTTTGATTGCAGACAAGATGGAGAACAGAAAGTATATAGAGACTAAAAAGATGGAACCTTCTTTTCGGCTTTCTCATCCACTCACCCATGCGCACGGTGCACGTCTAGCTCCCAGTTGGGATTAGAGATGGTGGTGGCATTGTCAATTCGCCATCACCTCAACTTCACATTTATTGTTTACAGTCCAAAACTGACTGATGAGCTACGACAGGACCACCACGTAGATAACAATAATGTGGATGTGGATCAGCTACGCCATTTTAATATCACCATTTGGCCCATGACTCCTTGATTCATTTAATGGGTTAATCTATACGAATATTTTGGACTGACTTAGGGGCCCAGTCTTCCCTTTTCCTATTTCCAGCCTTCTTCGTCTTTGACCATGTGCACTTAGGATTGGGGTGGGCTAGCATATATTTTTTAAAATATTTTTAAAATTATTTTTAATATTAGTATAATAAAATGATTTGAAAATATTAATTAATTTAAAATATAAAAATTAAAATTTTTCATCGTTTGCTCATTACAGTTTATGCAGGCGGCAGCCAAAAAAAAGAAGAAGCAATTCAGGGTAACTGCAATGCAGTTAATTATGTCACCGGGGTGAAAATGATAAAAAAAAAAACAGAAAAAGTTATCATCTGTTATTGGGATAGCGTCTGCATTTTATTCAATTATACAGTGTTTGATTGATGTCATCGTTTATAGTGTTTTTTTTTAAATATTTTTTATTTAAAAATAAATTATTTATTTTTAATTTTTGACATTATCATACTAAAATCATAAAAACAATACTAAAAAAATTATTAATTTAATATTTTTACATTTCAAATATACTTTTAAAACGTACGTTAAAATTCATATTCAACCGTAATACCCAATAAACTTATAAAAATAATAGTTTTATTAGCCAAATAATTTATATTTTTTGCTCCAAGTCCAACACATAATTATGTTTTAAATATTAATTCTGTGGAATTTAAAATAATAATTTTTTTATTTATTTTGTTTTAACTAAATATATATTTGTTCTTAAAATTGTGTTAAATTTCTTTTTTTTTTTTAAAAACAAATTAAAGAAGAAAGCGTGGTCCAACAATCATCAAGGGGGTTGTCTCTTGCTTGAAATTTCTCTTTTGAGGTACCTACCTACCTACCTATAGGCTATAGCTCAGAAACAAATAGCCCAGACAATCCAGACATTTTGGTATCCTCCTTGAATTTCTACAACCCGCATCATTACATGATATCTTGTAATAGATCTTGTGACAGAACATGTGTACCTGTGTTTGCCTCACATCTTTCTTCCACCATCTTCAGTTTAATTCACTCTTTCAACGTTTCTTCCTCCTCCCCTTTTTTTTTTTTAATATATTTTATTTTTCTCCTTCTTATACGTTGCAATGTTGAAATTTGGGACCGCCATAACCATCAAACGGAAACCTTGGTTATCAAATCGGTTGCTCGATGGATTAATTCAGTTATCTATTAATCTAGACCTAACTTGCTTTTAAATTATTTGGAGAGTTGATTTTGTTAATTTTCTAGTGATTAGGTGCATTAACCCTCGAGATCCCATCAATTTTAAAAAAATCAATAAATTTAACCCATAAACTTACAAATTGACATATCCAACTCATAATTTAGATCGTAGAGAAATTATAGATTGAGTTGATTCAATTATCGAGTGAAACTCGTGTAAATCAAAAGAAAATCCGGTATAAAATAAAATGAAGAAAGTGCATGTATTATATGGGAATTTGCAAATCAGAAAATTACTATATTTTTGTCCACCCAAAAAATGCGTTACAATATTTTTACAAGTCAGATTAGTAAAACGGTATTACAAATGCGTTGCAATATTATGATTGTTGTGTGATGTTTAGTGGCTTGTGGTGTCTTATTAACTGATGACCTAAATATTTATTAACCTTAATCACATAAGATTACTGTGTGGAGTAGTCATAAATTAAATTACCTATATCGTGCAAATAAAGCTGTGCAGGCACTATATTGCAAGAAAGATATATATTCATTGGGGAGACAAGTAAGCCCACGTAGGTGACGTGATGCCATACTGAATGCGTCTCTGCAACTGCGGCTCGGTTTGGTGTTTTGGGCCGAGCCTCGCCACACCTGGAAGGATAGCTTGATGTCCTGTCTTTCTTTTGAGTCAACTCCCACCAAACCCAATCCTTTGGGCTAAAGCCCATAAAATCTGACTAAACAACTTTGCTGTTTGGTTTGCTGTTTTGGGCCGAGCCCCACCACACCAGACTGTACAACTTGCTCTTTGGGCTCCTTTTTTTTTTTAATTGGTAATTTGGTATTATCAGATATGAATATACTTCCTCTTATTTGATGGAACAAAAACATTATGTTCTGGCTATAGTCAAATGTCATTAAAATATAGCTCACTGTCGAAACAAAGGCAGGCAATTGTGGGTGAGTTGTAAGAGAATGTTTTAACTCTTA
>Ga0307510_10010093_pt1 | contig 11228 bp, 10 predicted proteins | sample 12_EM_MG_FD_207224 | JGI IMG/M metagenome (GOLD analysis project Ga0307510, IMG submission 207224) | Populus trichocarpa ectomycorrhiza microbial communities from riparian zone in the Pacific Northwest, United States - 12_EM | ecosystem: Host-associated > Plants > Roots > Unclassified | place... | reverse complement strand
CGAGCCGCACCGTGCCGGTGCCGAAGGCAAGCCCGCTCGCCAGCAAACCGCCAACCGAGCCGGCGGTAAAACCCGCGCCCGAACAGGCGCAGCAGCAACCGCAAACGCCGCCGCCGCAGCAAACCGCCGCGACCACGCCGAAACCGGCCGACGCGCCAACACCGCCGCCGGCCGCCGTAACCACCGGCGCTGCCGAGGCAAAACCCGCGCAGCAGATTGCCCCAACCCAGGACATGCCGAAGGTGCAAGGGCTGGAGTAACGGATCGCAGCGGCGCCTTTCTATCCTTCCCCATGAGGGGGAAGGATAGAAGATCGCAAATCATTCCTTGTGCCCGGCCGCCGCCAGGATCAGGTCGGCGATCTCCTTGGGATGCGACACCAGCGACAAGTGGCCGGCGTCCAGTTCCACGGTGGTCGCGTTCATGCGCTTGGCCAGAAATCGTTCGAGGTCGGGATTGATGGTCTGGTCCTGCTTGGACACCGCATACCATGACGGCTTGGAGCGCCAGGCAGCCGCGGTGGTTCGCCCCGAGAACAGGGATACCGCCGCAGGCTCCTGCACGGCGTAAAGCACCTCGGCCTTTTTGGGCTCGACGCCGTTGGCGAAATATTTCAGGAAGGAATCTTCCGACAATTTGGTGAAGCCATCGTGCTCCCGGATGCCGGCGCGCGCCGGCCCGGTCGGGAATTTACCGGAAAGGGCGACGAAATCCTCAGCCGCGTCGGGCCCGCGCGCGGCGACATAGACCAGCGCCGATACTTTCGGATCCGTCCCGGTCTCGCTGATGACGGTGCCGCCCCAGGAATGCGCCACCAGCACGGTCGGCCCGTCCTGGAGCGCCAACGCCCGGCGGGTCGCGGCGACCGAGTCGTCGAGCGAGGTCAAGGGATTCTGCACGGCGGTGACCTTCAAACCGGCGGCCTGGAGATACGGGATAACCTCCGCCCAGCTCGAGCCGTCAGCCCAGGCGCCGTGCACCAGCACGACATTGCGCGCCACGACGGGGGCTGTCGTCTGTGCCTCTGCCTTTGATCCCTGCATTCCCGCCGATGCCATGACCGCGAGTGCCGTTACAAACTGAACCATCTTCATCGAACCAACTCCGTGCTTTCTCGTGATGCGTTGCCCTTCACTGGAGTTTCGGTTCGCGGAGCGGCGACGTTACGAGCCTCACGGCACTGTGAAACCAGACAAGAAAGCGCACGAAAAAACGCCCCGGTTTCCCGGGGCGTTTTCGCATTCAGCCAATATCTGCTGAAAGCAGGTTGCGCGTTACGCGGCTACCTTGGAGGCATTGACGACCTGCGGGGCCTGTGCGGGCGAAGAGATCGGAATGCTGCGGGGCTTCTTGGCCTCGGGAATCTCGCGCACGAGATCGACATGGAGCAGGCCGTTCTCGAGCGAGGCGTTCTTCACCTGCACGAAATCGGCAAGCTGGAAGGCGCGTTCGAAGGCGCGCGCCGCAATGCCGCGGTACAGGACTTCGGAATTCGCCGCGCTGTTCTCATTGGCGGTTTTCTCGCCCTTGATCGTCAGCGTGTTTTCCTTGGCCACGATCGAGAGCTCGGCTTGCGCAAAGCCGGAAACCGCAACGCTGATGCGGTAGGCGTTCTCGCCGGTACGCTCGATGTTGTAGGGGGGATAACCGGGGCTGCCGTCTGATGTCGCCTGATCGAGCAGGCTGAAGAAGCGGTCGAAGCCGACGGTAGAACGATAAAACGGGGTCAGATCGTAAGTACGCATAGGGTAGTCCTCCATTGAGCGACTGTTGCAGTTAACCCGCCCGCCATCGGGCCGGGCTTTCGTCGATGTGCAGCCTTTGGTTTCGAAGCCGGTTTCGGTTCCGAAACACTGGTAGCGGCCTGCACAGAAATGATATGGGAGGGGCCGAACTCCGTTCAAGAGGGGCCGAACCAGGCCTCTTTTTGCCGTCCGCACCTTGATTTCCAGCCCTTTTCACCTAGCCGGTTCCCTGTCCATGACGCTCGTCTCCATCCCTGCCAATCCGGTTCCGGAGGACGTCGTCAGCGGCACCATCAAGACCCCTGACGGCGCCGAGTTACGTTTTGCGCGTTGGGCGCCGCCGGCCGGGCGCAAGGGCACGGTCTGCGTCTTCACCGGGCGCAGCGAGCAGATCGAGAAATATTTCGAAACCGTGCGCGACCTGCGCGAGCGCGGCTTCGCGGTGGCGATGATCGACTGGCGCGGCCAGGGGCATTCGTCGCGGCGGCTGCGCGATCCGCGCAAGGGCTATGTGCGCGATTTCTCCGATTTCGAGGTCGACGTCGAGACCTTCGTGCAGCAGGTGGTGCTGCCGGATTGCCCGCCGCCCTATTTCGCGCTGGCGCATTCGATGGGCGGCGCGGTGATGCTGCGGGTGGCGCATGCGGGAAAGCGCTGGTTCGACCGTATGGTGCTGTCGGCGCCGATGATCGATCTGCCGGGGCGTGCGACGTCGTTTCCGACGCGTGCGCTGCTGCGGATCATGCGGCTCGCGGGGCAGGGCGGCCGCTACGTGCCGGGCGGCAGCGACGCGCTGACCGGCTCGGAATCCTTCATCAACAATCCCTTCACCAGCGATCCCGTCCGCTTCGCGCGCAACGCCGCGATCCTGGAGGAAGACCCGACGCTCGGCATCGGCTCGCCGACGGTGGCCTGGGCGGATACCGCGTTCCGCGCCATGCACGGTTTTCGCGCGGCGAACTATCCGTTGGAAATCCGCCAGCCGATCCTGATGCTGGCCGCCAGCAGCGACACCATCGTCTCGACCGCGGCGATCGAGGAGTTCGCCTATCATCTGCGCGCCGGCTCGCACCTCGTCATCGCCGGATCCAAGCACGAGATTTTGCAGGAGCAGGACCGCTACCGCGGGCAATTTTGGGCAGCGTTCGACGCCTTCGTGCCGGGTACGCCGCTGTTCAAGTAGAAGCGTTTTCAAGCGAAGTGGATGCCGGTTCGCGTCAAGAAAACGCGTCAAAACAAAAAGATAGAGCCCCGTTCCGATTCAATCGGAACGGAAAAGGCTCTAGCCGGGAGCCGGCAGGCGCGCGGTGATGCGGTCGGGGAGGCGGCGGTCGACGAACAGCGTGCGGACTTCGGCGACGCTGAGGTAGCGCGCCTCGCCTTCGCCCTTGCCCAGGATCTCCAGCAACACCGGCCATTCGCCCTTCATCATGTACGGGTAAGTCCATCGCACCTGATCACCTGCGCGCTTGAGATTTGCCGCCATGAAGGTGTCGATCTGCTTCGCCGTCAGTCCACGCTCGGTGCCGCCGGAGGGGTCCTTGCAATCCTGGCCGAAGCTCGCGAGGCGGTCGATCTCGTCCATATGCACCTGCGCGTCGACGCCGAGAATACGCGACCCGGCGCCATGCTTGTCGAGTGGACCGTTGCGCAACTCGTCAAGAATGGCGCCAGACGTCGCGCTGGCCGGCACGTGTCCGAAGCCATTGGCGATGAGGGCGATCAGGTAGGTTGCGATCCCCGCCTTGGTTTTCGCCAGGCCCTGCTTGCCGCCGGCGGCCTCGATCATTTCGCAAAGCTTCGACAGCGGCACGATATGGCCGCCGACATAGCCGTTCGCGACCAGCGCGCGCAGGAATGGGCAGGGATTGTTTGGCGAAACGGCGACCTGCGGGGTGTCGGGCATGGGTGCAAATCCCTAAAGGCGGCGAATATGAAAAAGCGAATCGGCCGCGGGCCGAATCGAATAATGGCGAAGAGAATTGGCCGGTGGCGCACTACTTCTGGATGCAATCGAGTTTTCGCCGGATTCGAAGCCGTGTCAACCAACGGCCGCGAGTCTGCCTGCCAGGATGACCATTCGACGCAAAGTCCGCCGCTCAGGATTCGGCGGCCAGCTTTGGCGACTGCTCGACAAGCGTCAATTTGGTGGAGGGTATGCCGGCCTTCTCGAGGCCTTCGCGGTAATGGGCGAGGTCGGCTGGCACCTTCCAGTACAAATTCCGCAAATGTCGTTCCACAGTAAAGCTTGGATAGTTGCTGATCAGAACGCCGGTCGCGTTGGCTGCTTCCTCGGCGCGTCCGAGTTGCGCGAGCGCCGCCGCGCGGATCGCGAGCGCCTGAAGATGATTGGGATTGAGATACAGCTGCTCGCGCGCCCAGGACAGCGACGCGTCATATTGCCCGAGAAGGTAATGGCTGAACGCGCTCAATGCCGCCCACTGGTATCTGGGATCGGAATTGCCACGCTGCGCCGCCATCGAGAACAGTTCGATGGCTTGCCGATGGTCGCCGGTGACGAGGTAATTCATCCCAAGAACGCCGCGCGCGCCCATGTCGTACGGGTTCAGCCCGACCGCCCGGTTTGCGGCATCCATGGCCGCCTCGTAATGCCCTTCCGCGGCGTGCAGATAGGAAAGAATCTGAAAAGCAAAAGAGGAGCGCGGATCGAGCCGGACGCTGCTTTCGGCGAGACTCATCGCCGTCGTCCAGAATTCGCCGGTGCTCTTGATCCATCCGAATTGCACACCTTGCACCATGAGGGTGGCGAGGTAGGCGCGGGCAATGGCCAGCGTCGGGTCGAGCGCGATGGCTTCCTGGAACAGGCCGATCGAGGTTTCGAAATCCGCCTTGGTCTGCAGGTAATAATAGGAAAGCCCCTTCAGGAAGCGATCCCATGCGGTCAGGTCGTTCGACGCCGGCCGCGGCGGGGCGTTGGCCTCCGCCCGGTAAATCTCGGCCGCGATCGCCGCCGACAGGCTGGTGGTGATCTCGTCCTGCATCGCGAACAGGTCGCCCATGTCGCGGTCGTAGCGGCCGGTCCATAATTGTTCGCCGTTCTCAGGCGCGATCAACTCGGCGGTGACGCGGATCTTGCTGCCGGCGCGGCGCACCGAGCCCTGGATCAGGTAGGTGGCGTCGATCTCGCGCGCGATGATGCGCGTGCTGATGTTCTTGCCCTTGAAGGAGAACGTCGAGTTCCGGCTTAGCACCCGATAGAACGATTGCAGCGAGAGTGCGTGGATCAGATCCTCGGTGAGGCCGTCGGAGAAATATTCGTCGGCGCTTTCGCTCAAATTGGCGAACGGCAGCACGCCGACGATCGCGGTCCGGTATTGCGCCGGCAGGTTCGCCGGGTTCTTGGTCTCCCGGCTGCGGGCGTCCGCGCCCGCGGCTTCCCAGGTCCAGACGCTGACCGGCTCCTCGATGTTCTTGAACCGGTGGGGACCGGCATCGACCAGCGGGACGCTGAGCCGCTTGCCGGCCTCGCCATAGGCCTTGCCCGACACCGCGATGCCGCCGGGGGCGGCAACCGATTCGAGGCGGACGGCGATGTTGACATCGTCGCCGAACACCTCGTCCTCGTCGGCCATGACGTCGCCCATATGGATGCCCATACGGAACTGCATCACGCGGTCGGCGGGGAGATGATGATTTCGTTCAGCCATCAGCATCTGCATCGCGATGGCGGCCTCGATGGCGCCGACGATGCTCGGAAATTCCAGCAGGAAGCCGTCGCCGGTGTTCTTCACCAGGCGGCCGCCATGATTGAGGATCATCGGGTAGATCGCGGTTCGGTGCGCCTTGAACGTGGCGTGCGTCCCCGCCTCGTCGGTCCCCATCATGCGGGAATAGCCGGCGACATCCGCGCAGACGATGGCAGCTAGCCGTCTCTCCATGTCCCCTTGATATTCCCTTTATATTCTTCTGGATATTCTCTTGGCTCCAGCACCGTTAGATACCACTACGTGGTCGACCGGCTGATTCCAATGATAATAAACTACGCTGTATCCGGCGAACGCCCGATCCAGAAGTGATAGTAACGCAATCCGCGCCGGATTGGCATGCATGGGATCGGCGGATGCTGCCTGAGGAAATGGTCAAAATGATGGGCGAGACACTCGGCATTCACGAACTCTGGCTTTTCGTGCTCTCCGGGCTGCTGCTCAACGTCACGCCGGGACCTGACACGGCCTATATCATCGGCCGCAGCATCCAGTTGGGTTGGCGCGGCGGGGCGGCGGCCGCGATCGGGATCAGTTGCGGCTGTCTGGTTCACGTGTTTGGTGCGGCGATCGGCCTGTCGGCGCTGCTGATGGCCTCATCGGCGGCGTTCGCGGTCGTCAAGCTGGCCGGTGCGGCCTATTTGCTGTTTTCCGGCGTTCAGATGCTGCTGTCGCGGCCGCGACCGGTGGCCGACATGGCCGCGCGGGGCGAGGCCGTCCCGCTCGGCCGCGTGTTCTGGCAGGGCGCGCTGACCAACGCGCTCAATCCGAAGGTGGCGCTGTTTTTCCTGGCATTCCTGCCGCAATTCGTAGCAGCTGATTCGCCGCACAAGACGCTCGCCTTCCTGGCTCTGGGCCTGATTTTCATCTTTAGCGGTACGCTGTGGTGCCTCGGCGTCGCAGCCTTCGCGTCGAAGGCGGCCTCGCGAATCAGGCACTCCCAGGGCGTGATGGTATGGATCAACCGTGTGCTCGGCGGGATGTTCGTCTATCTCGGGGTTCGCGTGGCAATGCTTCAGGCCCGTTGAATGCGACAGCGCGGCGACGCTGGCTTGGCGGCGAAGTCGCCGACTACCAGATTTTCACCAGCGCATTGCCGGCCAGATAGAGCCCGAGCAGGATCATCGAGATCAGGAACCAGCGGCGGAACACCTCCGGCTGCATCCGTGTTCGCACCGCCTGGCCGATGAACATGCCGGCAAAGGACGCCGCCATCGCCACCGCGCCCGGCAGCGCGGTCGCCGCCGTCAACAGGCCCGCCGCGGTGATGTTGAAGGCCAGCGCCATGGTCGCCGTGGTGAAGAAGACGCCGAGCGCCTGCACCAGTTCGTCCCGCTCCATGCCGATCGCCTGCATGTAAGGCATCGACGGGATCACCTGGACGCCGGTGGCCGCCGAAATCACGCCGGTGGCGAGGCCGACAATGCCGCCGATCCATTTCTCGTCGCGGCGCGCGACCTTGAAGCTGAACTTGTTCAGGCCGACGATGGCATAGACCACCAGCAGCACGCCGAGCACGACGGTGCCATAGGCCGCATAGGGCCCGGTCAACAGTCCCCGGTTCAGCCAGATGCCGATCACGGTGCCGACCATCAGCGGCCACAGCCGCCGGATGATGTCGCGCAGGTAACCGCCGACCAAGGTCTGCCAGATATTGGTGACGATCGCAGGCACGATCACGATCGCGATCGCCTGGCCGGGCGGCATCGTCACCGCGAGCAGGCCCATCGCCACCGTCGGCAGGCCGAGCCCGAGCACGCCCTTGATGAAACCGGCGAGCAGGAACGCGGCCGCAATGAGAACGAGGAATGAATCGGTCATGGCGCCACATTGACCGAAGGCGCGTATCGGCACAATCTGGAGATTACGGAGACAGCATTCGGCTTTGCCGAAGGCAGAGGCTCGTCATACACACACCAACCTCATCCTGAGGAGCGCGCTCTTGCGCGCGTCTCGAAGGATGGGCCACGGGCTCTCATGGGTTCGAGACGGCGCGAACGCGCCTCCTCACCATGAGGGTGAGGAATTCGTCATGCGCTTCGATCTGGTCGACCTTCAACTCTTCATCGCGGTGGCGGAGACCCGCAGCATCACCAATGGCGCGAACCGGGTGCACCTGGCGCTGGCATCCGCCAGCGCGCGGATCAAGGGGCTCGAAGAAGCGCTCGGCGTTTCGCTGCTTCGGCGCGGCCGCCGCGGCGTCGAACTGACGCCGGCGGGCGAAAGCCTGCTCGATCACGCCCGTATCGTCATGCACAATGTCGAGGCAATGCAGGGCGATCTCGTCGCCTTCTCCCGCGGCGTCAAGGCGACTATCCGCTTTCTCGCCAACACCTCCGGCCTGTCGGAATATCTGCCGAAGGCGCTGGCGGCGTTTCTGAGCCAGCATCCCCACATCTCGATCGATGTCGAGGAGCGCGAGAGCGGCGACATTGCGCACGCCATCGTCACCGGCGCCGCCGATCTCGGGCTCGCCGCCGAACACGCGCTGCCTGACGGCATCGAGCGGATCCCGTTCAGCGAAGACCGCCTGGTGCTGGTCGCGCCGCGCGACGGGGAGCTTTCGAACCGGCGCCAGGTCGATTTTCGCGAGGTGGTGGAGCGCGATTTCGTCGGCCTGATCACCTCGAGCGCACTGCACGCCCACGTCACCGGACACGCCGCGCGGCTTGGCGCCCGCATGCGGTTTCGCGCGCGGATGAATAATTTCGATGCGATCGGACAGATGGTCGCCGCCGGCATCGGGGTTGCCGTGATGCCGGAGATCGCGGCCAAGCGCTGCGCGCGGTCGATGAAGATCAATGTGATCAGGATCCGGGATCCCTGGGCCAACCGGCGGCTCGCGATTTGCGCCCGGGATTTTCGCGCGTTACCAAAGCCTGCGCAGCGACTCGTCGAGCATCTGAAGAAGATGGCGCCGCGCTGAATAAAAAGGAGAAAGAGTTATGCTGAGGATCTGGGGACGCCGCAGTTCGTTCAACGTCCAGAAGGTGATGTGGCTGGTCGGCGAGCTCGGGCTGGCACATGAGCATATCGACGCCGGCGGCCGAGCCGGCGGGCTCGATAGTCAGGCCTTCCTGGCGATGAACCCGCACGGCCGCGTTCCCGTGATCAGGGATGGCGACGCCATCGTGTGGGAATCGCACGCCATCCTCCGCTATCTTGCCGCGCGCCACGGCGCTCCGCGATTCTGGTCCGACGATCCGGTGGCGCGCGCAAATGTCGACGGCTGGATGGACTGGTCGCACACCACACTGCAACCGGATTTTCTGACGGGTGTGTTCTGGGGATTCTACCGGACGCCGGAAGACAAGCGTAATTGGGGCGCGATCAACGCGGCGCTGGCACGCTGCGCGAAGGATTTCGCCAAGCTCGACCGGCTGCTGGAAGGCCGTAGTTTCCTGCTCGGCGAGAGCCTGTCGCTCGCCGACATCACGGCCGGCACCTCGCTCTATCGTTATTTCGAACTGGAGATCGAGCGGCCGAAGCTGCCACAGGTCGAGCGCTGGTATCGCACGCTGCAAGAAAGAGAAGCGTACCGGACCCACATCATGATCCCGTTCGGCGAATTGCACGGGCGGCTGGATTATTGAGGGCGTCCTTGTGCCTGAACGGCGCCCCGCTCATTGTCCCGCGACCTGCTGCAATGTGTTGAAGCGGGCCTTCTGCTCGGCGGTCAGGCTGGCGTAGAAATCGTCCAACGCCGGCTGGATCTGGTTGGCCGCTTGCAGCATGGCCGAAAGCCGCTTCTCCATCGCTTGTAGTCGTCCGACCGGCGTAACCGGCACCTCGTCGGGGCACGCCGCCTGTAACTCCTGTACCGCCTTCTTCGTGGCTGCGCCCAGGCGATCGAGGGCACCCTGCTGCGCGCCGGTCGGGCGCAGCACGGCGTCGATCCGCTCGATCGGCAGGCCCGTCAGGCTCGACTTCGACGCGCCGCAACTCTCGGCCTTGGTCTCGGCCTTGGCCTCCTGCTGCGGCTGATCCTTTGGTGTCGCGGGAAGACGCGGGCTCAGCGCATTGAAACGGGCCTGCTGCTCGTCGCTCAGTGCGTTGTAGAACGCCTCCAGCGCCGGCCGCACCATCCGCACCGCCTCGAGCGTGGCGCTGATACGGTTGACCATCACCCGCAGGCGACCGGGTGGCGTGAGCGCATAGGTGTCGCTGCATGAGGTCTTGAGCGCATCGGCTGCATGCGCCGCCGCACGCTTCAACTGATCGAGCAATGCCCGTTGCTCCGATGTCGGCCGCAGCGCGCTTGTGATCTCGGCGAATGGCCACGCGGTGATGCCGCTGTCCGGATTGCGGCACAATTGCCGGAACGCCTGCGGGCTCAGGCCCGAGCGCTCGCGCAATCGCGACGACCCGACGATCGCGCCGCCGGACTCGACGTAGCCGTCCGGCGCAATACTGGCGTAAGCGGAATACGGACTGCCGTAATCCCAGAACACCGTGTCGATCAAATCGTCGTAGGCGTAGGCCCAATAGGCGTCGTCATAGGCCTCGGGCCAGAAGGTGTAGGCGAAGATATCGGAATAGACATACGGCCAGAATACCGGGCCGAGCCAGGGCACGAATGCGGCGCGCACGTGGTGGCGCCAGGCATTGCGCGGCGCCCAGCCGTTCAACCGCGCGGCGAGCGCGGCTTGCGCGCCCGGGTCGGCATTGTTGCGGAAGCGTGCCGCAAATCGTCCGCGCGCGGCCGCCTGCACGGCGGTGGCAACCGCGGTCCGTTGCGCCGCGGCCGGCGTCACGCCCAGCTTCTGCTGCTGCGCGCGGTCGCGTTCCTGCGCCAGCTGCTCACGCTTGAGCAGGCCTTGTTGCGCCAGTAGCGCGCGCTGCGCCTGCCGGTCTTGCGATTTTCCTTGCGATTTTTGCGTCTGCAATTGCTGCACGTGCTGTTGCAGGCGGTCGATCCGGACCTGACGCTCGCTGCTCTGGCGCGCCAGCACATCGCGCTGCCTCTGCTGCACGACCTGCTCGCGTTGCTGCGTGATCTGCTGGCGCTGCGAGATCCGCTGTTCGCGCGCTTGCGCCTGCTGCACGATCCGTTCCTGACGCGGCGAAGGCGCGCTTACGGTGGGCGGAGCGCTCGGCCGTCGCGTCTCGGCGATGGCGGGCGCGCGTGACACTGCCGTTGGATGCTGGACGCTCGGTTGCGGCATAGGTGGATGTTGGAAGCTCGGTCGCGGCGCGGCGAAGCGGGGTGCCGCCGGTTGCGCAGGTGCGGCGATATGCGGCTGCGGCATCTGAGGCGCCGCCATGGCCGGTCGCTGCGGCGCGGGAGCAGGGGAAGGAGCGGGATGGAACGCTGGTGCCGCCGGCCGAGCGATCGCAGGTGCCGCGGGGTGAGCCGCCGCAGGCGCGCCGCCTGCTTTCGGCGGCTCCGCGAAGGCGCCGGTGCCTCCCGCCATCAGAGAGAGGCCGGCTAAACAGGCCGCAAGAGTTCGCGCAAAGCCAATTCGATCGGGAAGCATGGTTGCAAGCTCCCAGTATACCCGGCCCCGCACGCATCGATAACGCGCGAGCGCGAGAAACGATCCGTGCATGAACGTCGGGCCAGGATCATTGCAGCGTCGAAAGACAGGCCCGTCGTCCGCTTCAAAGGCTTCAGAACTGCTCGCGATCGAGGCGCCAGAATGAAGTCAGGAAAGTGCCGGAGCGTATCGGAAGCTCCACAGGCATTTCGGACTGCCATCGCAGCCCCGCCTTGCGCAACACAGCTTCTGAAGCCTTGTTATCGGCCATCGCCCGAGCG
>Ga0307510_10010092_pt1 | contig 11228 bp, 11 predicted proteins | sample 12_EM_MG_FD_207224 | JGI IMG/M metagenome (GOLD analysis project Ga0307510, IMG submission 207224) | Populus trichocarpa ectomycorrhiza microbial communities from riparian zone in the Pacific Northwest, United States - 12_EM | ecosystem: Host-associated > Plants > Roots > Unclassified | place... | reverse complement strand
GAAGCCATCATCTCACTAGTCCAGCCAGTCCTCCCAATTTAGTGTCAGTAAAACATGGTTAGTGTTATTGCATCTGGGATAAGGGGGGGCAAACCTATGGTGGGATAGTGCTATGTCGTGCGTGTAGCCCTGTAAGGAACAAAGGAAAAAAATGTGATGTGGTTATTGGTGCTGAGGAAAAAAAATGCAGTCACAGTATTCAGCGGTGAAACGGTGGTCACGGTTGTGCTCTCATTTTCTCTGTTTCCGCGGTTACGAGTGATACCTCGTGACCACCAGCATCACCCCCCCCCCCCAATATCTACGCCCCTCTTCCTTCCTCCCCCTATCCTCTCTTCCTTCCTTTCACTCTCAATCTTCTTCTCTTTGTTCAACAATACAAGTTGTTCACTTACTCAGGAGACCACTCTCCTTTTGAACCCGTGATACCGCTGCTTCCACTTATACACTCCCGATACAAGGCCCAGCAAGAAGTTACGGAACAGCTATCTAAGGTCAACCAGCCAAATATATTCTTTTCTGCTCCGGTTAACAGGTTCCTAATCTCGTCCCTCTCATCAAATTGTATCCAAATTAAACCAAGTTTGGAAGCTCGAGTGATACCAAATGACGAATTTATTCCCTATGATACTTCTAATTGAATATTTAAAAGGGAAAGAAAATAAAACTAGCGGTAAGCCAGTGACCCTAACTCGGTGACAGCATCCAGAACCCCCCAACCCCCCCCCCCTTGCCGCCCCACAATCCATCATACCCTACCCCGCACTCGGCTCATCCTCTTATTTAGGGGGCCGATCATGCGAAAAATCATAATGGCCGATACACCCACCGACAATATCAAACGCCTTAACCAACTCATCTTTACTCAACCCCTCCATAACCTCCCAAGCCCTAACATTCCTACTATCCTTCTTCGGCCCTACCGCCACCTTCCCCACGGGCCCGTACTTCATCGCTTCCTCCTCCGCCGCCTCGAACGGCGAATCCCCACGAATAAAACTAATAAAGTGTTCTTGCATCGCCGCCTGCACCTTGCTCATCGCCTCGTGGGTCTCCTCCGGGAATGTGTAGTTTCCAAACAGCGACGGCATCTCCGCAGCATGATGGGCTCGCCGATTTTGTGGTCCCCACGGGTTGGGCTGGTCGAAGTTGTACTCGTATACTTGCTTGTTCTTGCTACGCCAGGCTGCGGCAATGCGGTGGTTTGGATAGGAAACTAGGAGGTCTGAGAGGAATTGGAGCGTGCCGTCGTGGACTCGTCTTGTTATGGCGGGCACTGGGGAAGAGGGGGTTGTGATCGTTGGGATTTGGTATGCCAAGAGGAGGGCTTCACCGGTTGCGCCCAGGGATCTAAAAGCAGCTATCAGGTCTTCCGGGGGCACCAGGGGGATGCGGGGGACGTAGACCGAGCCCTGGAAGTGTTAGAGTGACTATAGGGAACCGATAAAGGAGGGAAGAGGAGTAATACATCAAACTCAGCATCCCCAATCATTAACGCATCACACCACTCTGGCGCTGCAGCACCCACCTCTCCCCACCCCTTCGTGAAAACCCCTTCATCATCGGTATATGGCGCAAAGTCAAACCCATCCTTCTCAATGGCTGCGACAACATCCTGCGCCGGTGCGGCCTTAAGTACCTCCTCCCAGCCCTCCTTCTCAACATCGGCGCCCAAGTTCTTCGCAACCTTCTTCGAGAGATCTATTCCCCAGGACTGCGGCTGGGGGTTAGAGCCGCCCAAGGTTCCGCTCTGCATAATCGCACGATTGAACAGCCCCTTGGCATCTGACTCCGGTACCGCGTTAAGGTGTGCTTCCGTAGAGAAAGATCCGGCGCTGTTACCACCTATAGTAACCATCTTCGGGTCGCCGCGGAAGCCATGGATGTGCTTCTGTATCCACTTTAGCGCTACGCGCTGATCCAAGAGACCGTTATTCGCGCCGAAGCCACCCGGGAGAACCCCATAACCGAACGTGTTGAGGCGGTAATTTATCCCCACTGCGACAATGGGTTTTCCAATATCTATGGACTTCTTGACGAAGTTCGCCATGTCTAAGAGCGGGACGCTACTCGAGATCCATTTATTCGCACCGCCGTGGATGTTGACAAATACAGGGAGTACCTCTTCTGAGTCTGAGGAGTTTAGGATTGAGCTGGGGGCGGTAATGACGAGATTTAGGCATTCAAATTCATCTTGCGTTAGACCCGCGGCCGCACGCTTCCGTTGGTTCTCTGGGATGCGGAAGAAGAGGCCTTCGTCGTCGAAGATTGATTGTGGACACATGGGGCTTTAAGGGGGTATCGTTAGCGTTGATCTACTTTAAAGAGATGGGAGAAGGGGCACCCATGATTGGTGCAATCTATCTCGGCAGGATACGACTCCACCATAGTGGATTTCGCATATCTTTCGGCGAACTCCCCAAACTTGATGCCACGGAATTGCACCACATGTCCATCATGTAGGGGTACCCCGCGAAGGCGGGTCCTAAGAGATGGGTGTTCGAGAACAGGGGATATCGTCATTTTCTGCTACAATCTTGGTTGATTTTCCAGTACGGGGACGATCGTATGAGGGATAGGAAATCCTTACTGTCTTCAAGGTACTTATATTCATTCCTCTCTGCAATTCCTAGCCTAATAAGCCGATCTAATAGGTCAGCTAAAGCAGAAGAATACCCCTCGGCGTTTAGACCTCAACCCTAACATTTAGCACATCTCCCTAGTATTTCATCCTCTTCACCTTCGCCGAGACGACACCCAGAATATCTTCACGAACGAGTGGAAGGATCCTCCCTACACTAGCCCAATCTCCGGTAATCATACCCGAGTCCCAACTCATCCCACGCCCTCTAACGCCTAGGACTCAGGCGATTCCATAATAGAATCACAAACAGTCACTCGCCAGAATTACCTGGCCCACCTGAATATGAAACTCCCCAGTAGCCCATAGCCTTAAGCCTTAGCTACAGAGTGGTCAATGTGGGATCGATTTTTAATTCATAAGTCACGAAAATCCTATCAAAAAGAGCCGGTGGCCCTTGGTCATAAGATCCCATATATTGTCCAGAGTAACTAACAAGCTACAGATCATAATAACGGTAGCATTAGCATCCGAACTTGCAAGAATGATAGCAAGGGGATTCCTGTGCGGGGGGTTTTCTGCAGGGTATCGCGCAGGTGACGCAGTGGTAGGGTTTCGTACAGAAACATGATTCGAAGGAGGAGTAGTATAATTCTTTTTGTTAGCAAAATGTCATTGTCGCACCAGACGCCTCGCGGCGCGGCGTGCTGACGAAGGCTTGAGTGGCTTTGTAATACGCCCCTTGCGCAAGGGCTTAGCCGGAGTCCAAGTGCCCCTGCGGTTAGCTAGTCGAATTGCGATCCGAGCAGGGTTTTTTTGAGCCGCAGGAACCACTCGAGTATCACGGAGCATCCACTCCCTCTCGCAGAAACAAGATCAAAGCCTCATAGTCTCTATCTCTGTCGCCCTTCTTTCTTCTGGAAAATTGAGTGAATTGAAGATGTCCCTTCGCGCCCACCTCTAGCTTCCCTTACCTCCCATAGTCACATCCCATCCACAAGCATGAGGCTAGCACCTATCCCTCCGCCCCCTACTCCGCCAAGCCACTCCGTCAGCCAGCCGAACAGCCCCCACCCGCATCCCGGCGTCAGCAACATCTCCGACCATTCTCTTCTTCTAATTCCGACCCCGATTCCGATCTGACCTAGCGCTTAAAACCAGATACCCGAGTCTTACTGCGTATTTGCGGGACTGAGCGCAAATCAAGCAATCGCCGAAAGGCTAGTGTCTAAAGTCGCGGAGTTAAGTTAGGCTCAGGAGGCTACTCGATACTTTAGTTAAGTCGGCGGTTGTGAGGCTGGGAAAGGTGGGTGGGGCGTGCGACGGGCGAGTGAAGGGGGATGCCGGACAAACTGCCCGCCCATAGGCATGATGGCTTGTGGTTCGATCGGTTTTTATCCGGAGGGGGTTGGAAGAGTTGCTAAGCGGGACCAAGTAGGTTGGTGGTTTACATCCTGCGAATGCCCGGATTGGCAAGCGTTTCCGATGAGAGCCCAAAAAGAAACCAGATGGTTATTGGCCTGCCTGACCGGAGGTAGTTACAGTCCAATACCGTGGCGGTACAGTATTTAACCGTATGGTTCGGGCAGGCACGGGCTCAGCCTGGTGGAATATAACCCTAACCCCAATCATAATTGACTGATTGAGGCCGCATTAATTTCCCAGCGCTCCGGAATAGCAACCGGGAGGTACTGTGCTCGATTAAAGCACTTTCCACCATGGAAACCATCCGCATCACACGGATTAAACCAAAAAGGCCTCACAGATGAAAGACCTCTCTTGAGAAAAGCTATCACTTCATGTTGAAATGTCTAAAACTAAAGATAGTATTGTCCATACAACAACCGATCTCCTGTACAGGAGACTCAATCAATCTAATGTGTAACCCGCTGGTTATACCACCCCGGATGAATATGAAAGATACCATTTATAAGACGATGCAGTCTATCTATAGCCGAGGACTTCTCCACAATCTTCTCCTCATCGAGTTCCTCATCCAATTTAATTCCAAGATCCCCATCCCCATTATCATTATCAGCTGTAGCAGGCTTCAGAACTCCATCTACTTCCCCGGCCACATCCTCAACATCCTTGGTCCCCGCCTTAGCACCCTTCCTCCCATCTTCAACAACGCCCTCTATCTTCTCCTCCGCGTTATCTCCAATTACCTCCTCGGTCTGAGGCAAACCCCAGATCTTCCGAAGCCGCTTAATCGATCTCTCCCTCGCCTCTTCACGGAGCTTAGCGGTGTTTGGAGCCCATTTCTTGGTCTCCTCATCGGCCGCCTTCCTCACCTCTGCGCTCCATTGGGCAGAAAGATCTATAGGCTTTCTAGTCCCCGGGAACTTATCTCTAAGGAACTCTTCCACAAATAGAGCGAAACCTTCTATGAACGTATCGTGGTCCCCACCACCCCACTGTTCAATAAAGACACCGTCTTTGTAGAGGTTGAAAGTTGGGAAACCATTAATCTTTAGATCCGGATCTGCACAGAGTTCGCCCCCTGCCCCCGAGCATTCGTACGAGGCGAAGGTGAAGTTGTAAAATTCGGTGAAGGGCACCGTCACTGGGGAGGGGCGGGAGAGACTGACGTTCGAACGGGTGTAGGTTAACGCCGTGTCGTACCACCCCGGTGCTGCATCTTTCGAATAGTGACACCAGGCCATGTAATGCTTGACGAACCTGTGGGGTGGGTTAATAATTTTTCTCTAGGGCTTCGGCAAAGAATTCCCGTCCATACCAATAACCTGACTTGATTGTCTCATAGAAATCCCATTCGGGGATTTCTATCGGCCCATCGGGGTCTGGGCCAGTTCTCTTTGGCACTGCCGCTGTTGAAGTACTGGTGGCATCTAGTGCGCCAGTAGACAATGAAGGTATTGCGGAACGAACGTGGGCGTCATATCGTGCAGGCCCTGCCAAGGCAAGCGGAAGTAGCGCCAGCGCAGTTAAAAGAGCGTTTTCAAAATGCATAGCCAGTGGATGCGTTCACCAGGGGCGAAAGAGGGCTCGCCAGCGAGGGGGAGTAAATAGTTATGTATGAAGCTATGTGCCGGCAAACAATACGCGTGATGGGCGAGGCGGTGTGCTGGTATTGGGCATTTCGTGTGGACTAACCCCGGTAAAGCACTTTCGACCGCTCTCGGTAGCATTTTCAAGCGTAGATATTTGACCAAGCTATATCTCCGGAAGAACCCCCATCTCGCCAGTAGGGGAACCGGAAAGCTTTCCGCCGGCGGTGAGGCTTCACCGGGTAAAATGGGGATCAACACAGAATGGGCTAGGATTGCAAGGACGATTGAGCCGGTCAGCACAGGCAATAAGTGTAGAAGTAGTGCACTTTATAGGGGTTTCAATAATATTAGTCTCGCCCATCGCGAAAGGCGGCCCTTTCTAACGTCAAACAGAGAATGATACGTCGTGAATGTCGTCTACGGCCCCGATTATTTTTCGGGCAGTCCGAAGCAGTAAGATTCGCAGCTAGGCACGCTAAGCCTATTCTGGAGAGGCTTGAGTGGAGAGAATATTGAAGCTTGCCTGCCCCAAGCGCTGAACCACTCGGGCACCCAAAATATTGGGAATCCTATTCCCCTACCAAATGAACTCCGGTAGAGGGAAGCACCGGAAAACATACCGTTGTTTCCGTATACGGTTGACAGAAATACCGTGCTATCGGATGCTCTCTCACTTCCGGCGTTCTTTGGGCGAATAGGAACTTCCGAAGGGAGGCAAATTTGCTTCACTTATCAATATTCCACAGTCAGGGTCAAGTAAGATAAAAATCAAGGAAAAAAAATAACGATGAAAATTGATGAAAGGGGAGGGTGCGGATGGTTGCGGATGGATGATGTCCTCTCCTCCGCTTTTCCTCCTCAAATACCCCTTTTTCTATGGAGCTAAGCTAACAAAGTAACGGTATCAAACATTCACGATGTTTTCTGCGTCCCAGCGTACCCCCCCATGGTCATCCACGTGACTGACAGTGCGGTACTATTTCCCGATCCCCTCGTCCCTACCCGATAGAGCTCAATGCTTCCCAATGCGGCTTCAGCGCGCCTAGCAAAAGAATTTCATTATGAACTTCCAACAGCCCAAGGGATATCATACTAAAAAATTACTCATGAAGCCCCAAGCCCCAACTACTGCGGAAGCCATAATGACATCTCCGTGTTTGTTTTTTTCCTCTACCAATATCTTCTTTTCCGCCAACGTTGTCACTAATACCAGACAGTACTTATTCTAACCTGTCGCATGCGCCCTTGCGAAGTTTCCAACAACCCCAGTAAGATGATTGGGCTTGACCAAATGCCGTGGCCCCCCCTTGGGGATCATATCATCTTCTGAAATCGATTGACAGCCTTTTAAAAGATCCTAGCAGTGCTACAAGTGCGCTCCATCCTAACTAAGACACGAGCTCCACATCTCCCCAGTTGGACTTTAGCAGCATAGCAGAACCAACACAGGATTCTAACAAGGACTGACCCCGCATCAGGCGGGTTCGCAATGTCCAAACACATTCCGAGTCGCTTGCGAACCAGGGCGGGAGGCTCGCTTCCCGGCTCATAAAAAACTCTGATTACCAAGGGAGTGGCTGCAGCATTGAATATCGAGAAACACAACGTTTGGAAACGAACCTGGCGGCTGGTTTGGCATACATGATACCGAGAGCGGTGAGGGACGAGAGTTGGAACTTAGATCCCAACTCAAAAATACAAGACACAATTAAACAGGACATACCACGTGAGGACCACACCTGAGCACAGTAAATTGGGCGCTACCCCTATGCACGCTGTGTGTTAAAACAACTCACTATCATCAAATTAAATTCCCTCCAGCAGGAACTCCTTTCCCCTCTTGGAGCCCCTCGCCCATTACGACGGGCAAACCCTTCAAGGTGTCAAAAGAGAGGCAGAAATTACCAAGAACCAAGCAATCACTCACAACGAGATTTGTGCCCGGGGGCCGACGGCTGCGGCGGACCAAATAGTGGGGTAGTCCATCGGGCCCGGAAAGTCCTTGATCATTCAGCGGGGTGTGGGCTGAAGTGTCGGATCGGAGCAATGGATCGAGGAAACAATCAGGATTGAGAAAACAACTGTCGTCGTGTTTGGGAGGGGTTGGAGACAAATTCGAACCTGCGGTGTAATGTTGGGCAAACGCGCAGCTGCACCACACCGTAGGCGTCGTACTTGGTCTATAGTGGCGTACATAGATGATCCACTCCCTTCTAATACAAAAGCTAAGTGTCAACTATCTAGCTCCATTTCAATATAGCGCTTGCGGCTCCTTGCGGCCGAATAAAAAAGGGGGGTTGTGATAGGCCATGACCCCACTTTCCAAGCGTTTGTTGTAAATACGAACCGGTTTTGCACGATAAAGTGCAGTGACAGATGTTTTAGTGGGCTAGTACAGCAATTAATGCGCACGCAATTGATATCTAACATCACACCAGAGCCAGTGGTCCACTTCAGTTGAAACTTGGAGACGGGCAGCATATGTAGCAGAGATATAGCTTCTTAAACTCTCTAATATATACTAAGCCCAGCCTCCAAGAATTTTCCTTCCGCAAAGGGTGGTAAGGTTTGTATTATGCTCCTCCCTTACTATTCCAGAAAGTTTTTTGGTGTAATACAAGGACAATATCACTGCTCTCCGGTCTAGAAATCCGAGAAACCCATACCTCTAAGGGAAATCTTGTCCCTGTTCTCAATTTCTAGAAATTTTCTAGCATATTTTCACCCATTATGATGCAACAATATGATACGATGGTGGTTTGACCAAAATTTCTGACCTACTCCCTCATTAATATAGTTTCTCGTATGCAGTCATGAAATATGGTTCGGCCTATCGATCCTAGAGGTAATCCAGCGGAAGTCTCATCTCCCGGTTCCCCGGGATCAAGTAGAGATTCCCGCTCAGCTACCCGACTGCCCATTGCTACCTTTCCAGGCGTTTAAACCAATAATCTTGCGTTCAAATACGCGTGAAAAAAACCCTCAAATGCCCAAGAGTTCTCGTGAAAAAAAACTCTTCAAAGAATTATTGGCCAGGCGGCTGTAAAGATTTACGGCTTTTCCTATTTATCGCTAATTTTCACTCTAAGATCCCAGTCTCTCTGAACTAAAAGTGTATGAAATCCGGGAACAGACCGAGGGATATTTTCCCGGTATTAGAAGGAGTCTTACCAATGCAACTAATATCTAGCACCCGAGCTCGCCGCCAATCACCACCAAAAGAATTGCCCAATAAGTCAAAATTCCACGGTATGATATAACATCCGCGCTCTCAATCATGGATTCACCGCTCACGATCGATCTTTAATACCATACTATGTACCAATGGCCATCCAGCAACCCCCATGAGACATCTCGTGGGCGGAAGATACCGGCAAACCTCTCGCGTGTTGAGTTAGGGCTTCATCCACACCAAGATCCAACGCATATATATATTTCCCAGGAGACCAGCTCCTCCCTATCCTACGTTTCCATCACCAAGTTTTTTCCTCCTCAGTAGACTCCTGATAGTCTACTGAGGAGGACGATCCATTCCCGTCGAGTTTCTCCCTCCCCACATTACATTTACCAATTGCCACGATCTCAACAATATCCATCTCTCGAGTCCATGGCTACCAGGCAACTGATAACCGGGTTCGAGAGCCCTCGGGGGAAAAAAGGAATCTCTTTTCTCCAAAGTGTGGATAGCGGTGAGGGAAGGTGGCGACCATTTGTAAGATCCGAGAGAGAGTAGTGGAGTCCCACTCGATTTCCTTATTACTGACCCCAATATTGCCTCTATTAGATTTCGCCGTCGACCCCTCCGCACCCCCTACCTCCAGGGGTTGACGAGTTGCTTGTTTATGCTGTGAAAAAGGTGAGACCCCCATATATTCGGTAGTCCACCGAGGCAATTATGCTTACTTGTCTATAACTTCGCAGGTCCTTTCATCTGTATTGATGCATTGGATGGCTCGGAGAATCTTGTCGGGTTGCTGCGCTGACCGGGGACACATATCCATTCCGAAAAGTCAGTATCTCCCTCTTTCTCTTCCTCTCCATTCTCAACTAACTTTCCGAAAGACTTCTGCCACTGCGCCGGCGCACCGGTGTGATTCCAGGACGGGAGAGCGGAGTTGATGAATTATGGGATCTGTGTGGGCCGCTAGACAAGGCAAGAATAAGCCTAGGCGTCCATGAACTATGTCATGCCCTAGCATGGGAGAGCGTACATGCTGCCTAGGACTAGTCACATCGACACTCCGGCTAATACCTTAGACAGCCTCCGCCTTCATTGACCCACCTGAACTTTGATCTCCCTTTAAAAAAGGCTTTACGGAAAAAACGATCTTAAACCACCTAAGAAACTCCTTCCGCAATTAAACCAAATGGTTCCACGGGAGCCACGCAAGCATAGTAACACCATCAACGTATAGAAAGGTTTGATCCACTCCACCCGAATAACCTGTTGTTAGCTGACTGAGAGGCAGTGAGAACAACGTTCGGTAAACCCGAAAGGATTTGCCTCGGGGGATCCCTATGGTCGAACACCACTCTCATTGGCCATATGGGCCGCCTGGGAGTTGTTTTTTCCAGGTTCAATCTTTCACTCATGGCTTAACCCATTCCATATTCATATGATGCCCCTCTCTGACTACTCCTTTTCAAGACGTGATTTGGTACTCATACCAAGTTATGTCTTGAGAGGCCTGGGCCCCGGATGGCGCCCTTGGGTTTCAATAAGAATTTGGGCTTGGAGTCTGAACTCCAGAACCGAATTCCAAGGGTTTTCAAGTTTGGAAACTACACTTCTGCCCCACTAAACACATTTGTACTTAAATAAATTCTACACTTGCATCCATCTTTTTTCGCTGTTTCATTGTTTGTTTTGTGGAGAAGAATGGGGAAAGACGGACAACCGCCTATAAACCCCCTTATGATACTTGAACTAATTTCTCAGGTTCAAAAAGATACAAAGCAGAGAATCTTAGGCCAGGCCATGGGAGACGGTCTGGTCTTAGGTATAGCAATAACACATCTACATTCAGACAAACCCAAGCGCCCACTTCAATCCGAGCAGACCATAATTTCTACAGGCACATTCTGCCGGCACACCGCCCCTAAGATAACAACGAAAACGTATATCACACGCCTCCCTGTATTCCCTTCTCTCATTACAAGGCCTCCCACAATTCGATCCAGCGTTCCCAGTAAATTCATTCTGTCATACTACCAATAGTGAAAGCACCCTACCGACAGCCCCACACTCAGCCAACAAATCACAAGACTTCCACCTATATTCTATCCTATCATACGTTTTTCCAAGCCAGATACCCTAAAACCTCAGTTATAACGAACCCACCCGGAACGGTCGTATAGGGAAATCAGACCCTCCGATTGATGAAGAGCTTGCGAGCAGGGCCAGATAACGTAAGTAAGCGCCTTTGGACGTTCTCCTGAGTCATTCGGTGCTCTAGAAACCGCTGTACGACCTGCCCAGGCGGGTTCGTTATAACTGAGATTTTACGATACTCTTGCCAAGGCTAATTTCCTAGTGCGCCTGGGGCAGTTCAGTCGAAGGAAGGTGCTATCTACTTACAGGCCATACCGGCCACTCAGAGAGCAGTATGGGTAGTATCATACCCTGGAAGGTG
>Ga0307510_10010091_pt1 | contig 11228 bp, 10 predicted proteins | sample 12_EM_MG_FD_207224 | JGI IMG/M metagenome (GOLD analysis project Ga0307510, IMG submission 207224) | Populus trichocarpa ectomycorrhiza microbial communities from riparian zone in the Pacific Northwest, United States - 12_EM | ecosystem: Host-associated > Plants > Roots > Unclassified | place... | reverse complement strand
CATTTTCAGCCAAACATGCTGCAAATGCTGTCTTTGTTTCCAATGCCATGTTTAAAACTATGGTTAAAGCTTATGTGCATTAATGCATGACCGTACCCTTTGAAACCAAATAATAATAATAATAATAGAAAAACTTGGATTTAGTCCTAACATATTGCTTTATTATTAATTAACTCCTAATGTTTTTAACCCTATCAAGTTTATCCAAAATCTTTAAATGCTCATCAATTGCTTTCATGTAATGCTCTAAAACAAGTTATAATAAGCCTTAAAGGGAGATCTTAGCCAGAAATCAATTTTTGTTTTTTTTGGCTAAGCTTCGCTTAGATGGATGAAGAGGTGGTATTATCTAAACACAAATGGGGTAGAATTAAAAGATCAAAAGTTTTAGGACTGAATTGATAATGTATAATATATGAGAGCTAAATCGAGGTTTCTTCAAAAATAATATATACAAATACAAAAATTAAGAAAAAAATAAAATAAAACCCAAAAATGAAAATACGTTCGTCGTATAGGACAAAGAAAAGGGCTTCACAGCTGACACCATTTTAGAATCGAAGAGAGAAAAACGAAGGGAAAAAAAAGAGGGAGAAAAAATGGGTTACGTATTGAGAGTGAGATTGGCTTCATTCTTTGCAGGAGCAGCAACAGCATCATTTGCAGGGCTCTATCTCCTTTACAAAGATTTCAAGGTTGCCCATGATGCCATCTCTCAACAGGTAATCATCAAAATCTCAAAAAAGGAAAAAAAAAGAAGAGAAATCTGTGCTTTATTTTGCAGTCTATATGTAACCCATTTGGCATTGTAATGAAAGACAGTAACTTGTGGTTCATTTAGCCCTTATTGCAACATATTAATCATGGGTTTTCGTTTTTTATTGTCCCTTTTTCATTTTTTTTCTTGATTGGTGCATGAAGTGATATAGAATGTGGCTCATTTGCATCGATTGTTCTTTTATCAGGATTTTTATAGTATTAAAGAAGTTTGAGGATCCTAAGAGGCAATAAAAATGGTATAAAAGTAGTGAAGCTAGTTGGGGAGATGTTACGGAGAACTTTATTCAAGTATATCCTTGTATTGAAGAGGTTGATTTTCAAGATTGATTTGTTAATGGTAACTGTTTGATGCTGCATGCTCTTGTTGTTGGTCTCTTTTGCGGTGTAGCCTTGTTAGTATGTGTTTGTTACTGGATTTTCAAGTATATCCTTGTATAGAAGGTTATATGGACTCTTTTCATAGGATGCTTTACTTACTGGAAATATTTAATGAAAATTTCATGTAGCCTGTTTAGACAGAAACCAAATCATAATATTGTCACAACGATTGCAGTTTTCGTGCAAAACATGCATCAGAAAATCAGAAAGTAACCGCTGGGTTCCTTTTGTTTAGAGAAACTGTAGAAATAGTAGAGAATGATTTAGTTATCTGGTACTGCTATTAGAGGCTACTGATTGGAATTCACATTGCACATCCTTGTTTCTTTTCACATATGAATTAAGTTAAACTTTCTTGATCCAGATAACATCCTTAGAGCACTTCCCCCTTAGCGACGGAAAAGGGCGTTACTAATTGAAGGATGTTCAAATGCTAATTATGTTAACATTTGTTCAGAAGATATTGTAAAAGAAACAGTAGGAATATCTTTTTCCCAAATAAGTCCCTCTAAGATGCTCTTTATTTCATTTCCAAGTTTGGAACATGGAGGCATTCAGGTTGTTCTTGAATGAAAGAAAAACTTGGGTCCATCTATTAGCACTTTATCAAGTGTTAATGGTGCAAGACTTTTCTCTGTAAAGGTGTGGTGACATTAACAATTAATAGCCCCACCCAAAAGATTTTCTCTGTTCATTTGGATTAAATGCATGATTTACCATTGACATTAACTAAACAATTACTGGCATTCTTTGATGAGAGTTCCATGTTGCCCGTTCAGACTGAAAGCAAATCATAATTTGTCACAACAAATGCATTTTTTCGTGCAAAACGTGCATTTGAAAGTCAGAAAGTAACTTGTTTTTTTGTCTATAAAATTGTAGACATAGGGTTGAAAAGTGATATAGGAGGGAATAATGACTCAGAAGTCTGGTACTGGTATTAGAGGCTATGAATTGGATCTCATTGCAAATTCCTCTTTTCATTTATCATATGAATTGAGTTAACCTTTCTTGATCCAGATAACATTCTCCAAATATAGCCTCCTTAATGTTTCATCAAAGTGTTTTAGCTCTCATTGCAACATGGGAAGGGCGTAACTGACTGAAGAATGTTGCAGCGCTAATTCTGTTAGCATCTGCCCTTCAGAATATATTGTACAAGAACCAACAGGAATATGGTTTTTCCTTTCCAATGAATTTGTTTTTTTGAGCGGAGCTACTAGCACTCCATCAAGTGTTAATGGCACAAGAGACTCCCTCATTAAAGGTGAAATGTCATTAACACTTCATGAAGTGTTACTAACATGACCCAATTTTTTTTTTTTTCATTTGGACTAATTGCATGTTTGCTGTTGACTTTACATGAAGCATTATTCTCAAGGGTAGGATTGGCATTTGAAGACAGGACATGAAAGGTTCTTTCTGTGTCCTTGTTAGGAGAAACGTGGATATGCTACTCATATGTGGTTAATTTCTCATACAGGTGGAAAGCGTTCATGAGTCACTGGATAGACGGATCTCTGCTTTGGAAAAATTGAAACAAAATGAAGTTTCACAACCTCTGCAAGCAGCAGAGTAGGAGCCTTGAGGCATTCTGCTGTACTTTGATGTTGTGACAACAGACATGTTTTTCTGATATTGCCGCTGGTTTCTTTACGGATTTTTCCCCCTTGTTAAAGAATAATCATTACTCCTAACTATCTGCATGGTAATACTCAAATCAGTTCACAAAATTTTCTTAAAGATGCAAGATTGCAATTTGTATCGGATGAATGGCAATGCATGAGCATTCAATTTTTTTTGTCTGGTGCTAGTATGTAAGATGTTTGGAAAAGTTATGTAATATGTCTTCCTTGTCCAGGAGACGATATACAGGCCTTCTTCAAAGCTGGTGGCAATTTTCTGAAAACAAGCTCTAACAGAAAGACTCCATAACTGCAGGCATCGACTTTCTCTGTCAACCGGATAGAGTATGCATATTCTGAAATTTTGGATAGGGAAATAGGAGAAATACAAGAAAGGAATTTAGTGTTTGAGCTTCTGCATAAATTTGTCATGATTAATAAACTAAAAGAACAGTTAAGCTTGGTAGAATGTGACTTACCTGGTGCCATGTAGCCAAGAGTTCATACAATTCTAGACCTTGTCGAGCTTGAATCAGAACCGAGAAGCATTCTCTACATCCTGAAATCTCCAATCTCGGGTTCCAATTCAGAATACATAAAATTATTATCTAATTTAAAATACCTGTGAATGACTTGCGGCACACGATCATGATGAAGGTAAGAAAGCCCTTGTGCAATACCTAAAGTAAAGCGAAATCGGGTGTCCCAGTCCAAAACCATGCACGGTTCATGTCTGTGTAGGACATCAAATAATGTTCCTCCAGGCATAAAGTCAGTTACAAGGAACCCATATCCATCTTTAATGCAGCAACCCCCATTCTTACGGTATTTCGATGCTTGTTCAGGCTCAAAGTTCTCATTTCGAGGCTAAAGTTAGCCTCAGACAAACTCACCTTCTTCACAGGCCAAAGCTTTCTGGAGTTTGCAGATTATGTCCTGTAAAAACAGTCCCATGCTTGCTTCTCCCAATTACATATTTCTCACTCCAGCCTTCTCTAGCAGGCATTATATCCTCAAACAGTAAATCTTCAGTCTGCGATTGACATTCATGAAGAAGTTATTGATCATGGTGATTCTCACATGAAGGACTCAAACCACTAGTATGTAAACCACAGAACAAAGAAATACCACAAAGATTACCACACCTATAACGACACCAACCACCACATGCTGGTCAAGCCCTCTTGTATGGCCTTCTCTAACATCCTTGCAGTATCTTGCATCATTATCCAGCAAACAAAGTTCTGGATTTCCAAGAAACGATTCTAGATATGAAGCTGCTATTCTCATCCAAGAAGTTGGGAGCTTGCTAGAGAATTGATTGAAAGAAATGTTGACAAAGTAAAGGGAGATCATGTTTAGTGCTGGTGGCATCTCACCAGAGAAGCTGTTGCTTGAGAGATCAAACCTGTCTAGATTAATGTAAGAGAACAAAATAAACTATATCTTGTAACTTATTTAATAATTTAAACTTTTAAGTTAAACTGATTTTTTAATATGATATCATAGCTTTATTGATTAAAAATTCATGAGTTCAAATCAAGCTCAAAATACTTTTATTTGAAAAATATTTTTGATTAAAAATAATAATATGAGTCTGAATAAGTTTTAAGTTTAAAAGCTTTTATTTTAGAGATATGTTAAAAAATAATATAAATTATATATTCAAACATCACCTTAAAAAAAAAAACTTATTATAGCTCAAATTTAGAACTGAACTAAAATAGTTAAGTTTACTCAAAACCGCAAGGAACAGGACCTTGAAGCATGTTACTAGCAAGCTGCACTTCAAAGAGACCTTGAAGAGGGGAGAGAGAGTCATGAATTACTCCGCTAAGTTCATTCTCTTGGAGGAGAAGGCTTTCTATTTTTTCCAATGAAATGATCTCAGGAGGAATTCTTCCTCAAAACTGATTCTTAATCAAATCCATTTTAATTAACTTTCTGCAATGACTCATGTCAGACAGAATGCTTCCTGTTAGACTATTAGAAGAAAGTCTCAAGACTTGAAGATTTGCAAGCTTTCCAAGCTCAGGAGTTACAGAGCTAGAGAGTTTGTTTCCTGAAAAACCTATCATTGATAGATTGCTCCAAAGACCAAAAACTGCTGGTATGTTTCCTTCAAGCAAGTTTCCTCTAAGTAAGAAATCCCAGAGTTCCTCTCCAAATCAGTCGGCATACTCCCTGAAAGAAGATTGTCACCACGAATCACCCTCCTAAGGAACAACAAACATATTCCAATCGGAAAGCTCCCATTAAACCGGAATTCCCCAAGCATTAAAACTCTCGGATTAGTGCCATTGCATACACAAGGAGGAATGAGTCCGTAAAGGCGGCTTGCAGTTTGGTCGAGTCTATGTAAATTTGATGAACATTCCCAAGCTCAGATGGTATCTCACCAGTAAGGTTAATATGAGCTAATGAAAGATAGGTGAGTTTTGTAAAATTTGTGATTTCAGATGCGATTCTACCAGTCAAATTATTGCTATACAGAGCTAATATTTTAAGGTTGCTCAATCTCCCCATCTCCCAATCTTGAGCATTATTGGACAAGAAAAGAACCTCAAGTCTCAACATTACAAATTTCAGGTAGAAGGTTCCCTTCTAGTAGGTTATTCAGAAGCCTAAGTTCAACAAGTGAACTGCAATTTCCAAGCTCAGCAGGTAATGAACCATCAAGCTTATTGGCGAAACAAGGTGTGCGTTGTTCCATGGAACTGATTGCTTGGCTGTGAATCTGAAAACAGATCATTCCTCTCAAAGCCTCTCCAACATCAGTTCCACCTCCAAATAAGAAAGCCAGAGAAAATAGCTCTAGCATAATCTACTTACATGTATTGTTACTGCAGAATCTAATTTATGTTGTCATTTACTCATGTACTTGACTTTGTATGTCTTTTCAGGTTCAGGCTTGTGTCACTTCATTGATGGCCAAGCCTTGTCCTTTTTATAGAATTCAATTTAACCGTCTTCAATCAAAAAAGTGTATCTGCTATTGATGCCATGCTTCATTCACCATACCAGATTTTTTCTGCTCTTTCAGGATTTCCTTCTTGTTGTCTTTTATTCTCAAACATGCAGCCTGTGGAGTTGCTTCATTATATTCAAGTTTGTGTTCACTGGAAAGAAACCTAATATCTAAGATGCAGCGACCCGAAGCAATGTAAGGGTTGCTTTTGCTTCTTTTATCGATGCCATGTTCTTTGAGATTCTGTTTCCTATCATTAATGGCTGACGGTTAACTTGCTTGTGCATTGCATCGATATCTGTTAAATATTTCCAATAATGTATGGCCTATCCTTTCTAAATCAGAAGCCAGCAACAAAAGAAGTGCATCTAGTTAATGTGAAAACAGCTAGGGCCTAGGCTAAATTCCAAGTAAAATGTGCATTTGAATCCCTGTGTTTTTATTGGCCAAAGTCATTATAAATGTCATCATCATAAAGTTTCATTTTCAGATGGTACTTCTAAGCTACAAGGTTCTGTTTCTGCTCAAAATTCTGACTCATTTGCCTGGACTAGCCTGTAGGAACTGCCTCTTCGGTCTAGGTTCCTTGGATAGTGGATCTCTATAGTTTTGGCTTATAGTATCTGCAATTGCAGTGATTAATGTTAATTTGAAGAATCTAGTAGTTTGGCACTGCCATTGATTTTTTGAAGTTGCTTAAGGTTTGAACTGAACATCTAAGGAATTGGATTTTACAGTCAGGTGGCCAACTATTCTATCGGGGCCAATCATATCGGTTTTCACATGCTTTTGTACAGGCGTGGCATGCCCTTGTCATATCGCAAAACTGCGTTTTTTTCTTCTCCTCCGCTTGTTTTGCTGAGACCTGTCCTTTTCCCATCCTGGGATTTTTAACCAGGAACATGTTTAATGTGGAATGACAGATCCTTCTACTTGTATGGTTTCCGTAAACACTCCATCTGCCTTTCAGAGCTCAAAGAAATCAGTATCAGCCTGTACTTTGTATCATGATAAAGGGCCAGAGCCATTGCTCCGGAAGACAAGTCCAAATGCATGGCTTTTGTCAATACCCGAACCCCGGCCCGTGACGAAGGAGTAATGTCGTAAGGACATCTCATTTATATATCATAAAGCAAATTATATAAAAACTTTATAGATTCATAATCTTTTAAAATATAATATTCTTCGAAGTAACATACTTCAAATTAATCTCTTTATTATCAAACTCTTAAATTGTTCCATCATTAAATTAAGATAAAAACCCTAAAATCTACCTTAATAAAAAAAACGTTTTGTTTCTTCAACCTTTCTTGAATCATAAACTTAAATTCAAAACTGAAATCCCTTAGAACTAGGAGAGGAAAGTCACGACGGGGGGATAAGAAAAAGAAAAATCAATCCTCGATTAGTTGGGATAGGTTTGGGCTGAACTTTGAGCTTGGGTTTGTCGGACCAAAACATGGGTTGTACCGGAATTAGTGAGGCAATTGATGGTGCTGATGGTGGAGCACATGATCAGGGTGATATATACCGTGTCATTTGTTACGAGACTGGTGCCCTCGAAATATTTGATGTGCCAAATTTCAATTCTGTTTTCATTGTGGATAAATTTGTCTCGGGACAAACTCATCTTGTTGATTCCTTCATGGGGGAACCTCCCAGAGATTTGACAAAGGGGATGAACGAAGAAGTTGCTGGTGCTGGCAGAAAAGAAAGTACTCAAAACATGAAGATTGTCGATTTGGCTATGCTGAGATGGTCTGAACATCACAGTTGTCCTTTTGTTTTTTGGAATATTGACTTATGGGACAATTCTATGTTACCATGCATGCCTGTTTGAAGGTCCAGATGGTAATTCTAAGCTAGAAGATCCTGTTTCCGCTCAAAATTCTGTTGGTGATAGCAGCATCAGTGCCTTCGCTGTTCTTTAACACTGTTAACTGGAATCATGGGCTCATTTATGTCACGTTACAGGTTGAACAATAATAATGATATTTTTTTCCTTCTCTGGATGGTGTTTTGATAGAATATATTAAAACTCTTCAGCTTAGGTTGAAGTTCATTTTCATTTTCCTATCTCACAGGGCAATTTGAAGACCTGACAACTGTTATCTGTCTCAATTTATGACAACTATTGGCCAGTGCAGAAGGTGCTCCCCTTTCTCTTTCATGTTTCCTCCACCATCTTTTTCTATATGAGGTTTGATTTTTACTTACAGGCATCAATGTGCTCATTAGATATTTTGTCCTGAACTCTACTTTCGATGCTTGGTTAGTATTTGATCAAGACAGGAATATATCTTTGGTTTGAGAGATACAGACAGAGACAAAATAAATTAGGGACAATCCTGACATTGACAATGCCTGGTAATGGAAATTTGGTTTGGACTCTATGATAGAGAGCTAAGCGAAACTTCTAGGACTAATATTTGAGCATCTAGGTGCCGTTGATTATTAAAGATGATGTTCATACTGGAAATTGAGTATATGGAATAATCGTTAGTCAAACATTCTCTTCCAATTGACTGCTGTCCTTCATCACTTTAGATTGTCAAATATCATGAATTCTGCCAAGCAATGTGTTTGCTGGCCAAAAACAGAAAAAGAAGTGGAAAAGGAGAGAGAGGGAGAGTTGATTCCCTCACTTGTGCAGTACTTATCCTTTCTGATCTTCTTTTTCCTGGAGTGATCAACATCTGCTTAGCTTCTTTAATAACTTCTGTTATTGCTAGAATACCACTTACGCATTTTCTTCTGCAGGTTCAAAGGCCAGTAAATCAAGTTCTTTCATCAATGGCTGATCAAGAATTTGGCCATCAGATTGAGAATCCTAATCTGAGCTCTGTTGAAATACACCGAACTGACAGTGTAGACGAATTTGAGGTTCGGATTTTGTAACCATCTAATGGCCATTGGCAAATTAAGGCTGCAATCCCAGTGCATGCTGTTCCTTCTCACTCCGATATCTGATTTCTACAAAACATAACACGTGCATGAAAATAAATAAAAAATTTCAGCAAGATTCAGTGGTGATATCAGAAGTCATGGCCTGTATTTATTAGAAAGATCATTTGACATGTCCAGACTTCTCGTCACAAAGGGAAATCAAATTCTTTTGGCTGTTGGGACAGCTTATGTGCAAGGGGAGGACGTGTGCTGCTGTTTTCTATAGTGAAATTCTGAAAATTCTCAGATTTTGGAGTGCTTAATTTATCTTTTGCTTTTAATAACATAACTAACCCACTACTCATAGCAATCCCTTAAACCAATCTATCTTTCAAACATCTGCATTCATCAATATTGATTCAATCATGCTAGGACCTGTTGATTATTAACTATAAATTTATAAAGTATCAATTCTTCTTTTTTTTTTTTTTCTAGTTTTTCATAACCAGAGATGTATATTTTCTCTTACTAGACATATTATAAAAATAAAATACAACAATTCAATAATATATAAGATATAAAAATATACTAAATTAGAAAATCAAGGAAAAAAAACATGGAATGTTCTTTCCTCTCCTTAACAGTAGTCGAGCTTTAACTCTTTCCTTTTAGCTAGCCTGTTAGTCACAAATATTCTTATCATATAGTAAGAAGCTAAAGCATAAAAAGCCTCAAGATCTCGTTGATCAGCTGTTAGCCTGTATGTACGTATCTATCTACAGAGCTGGAATTGTTCACGCGTTGAGTATATACTTTTGAGTTAATGAAAGATTGAGATTGGTTTCTGTAACTTGGTAGCCTTTGATTTGTGGTAATAATTAATAAATAAATAAAATAAATTATACCTTAAACAAATAATGAAACTCAAAAGAGCTGGTTTGATAAGTAAATTATAAAGTAATTCCTCTGGATTGACAAAAATTAATTATACCTTGAACAAATGAAACTTAAAAGAGCTGATTAATTTAATGAGTAAATTATAAATTAATTCCTTTGGTCTGACAAAACAAATTAAACAAAAACTAATCAATTAGTTCCTACTGTAACTTAACTGTTTTCATTCTTTATTTTATTTTTTAAGAGTTAAAAAATGGAAAAAGATGAATAAAAACAAAAGTGAAATTTAATAAAACACAAATAACTACTTAATTAGTTTTTGAAACTAAAATGATTATTTAATTCGTATTACAATATTAAAAAAAAAACTAATTTATATTTACTCAGGATTTGAATGTTGCATCACGTTCTATATAAGATGAAAGAAACTATAATGTATTTATAGCATTATTAACGGACGAGATTTAATTTAGATCTCTGGATATTAATTACTACTGTACTCTTCTTTTTTTTTCTATATATAAACCTATCACATTATAAATAATCTATTTACAATTAATTAATTATATGTTTTCTCATATGGATCATGATCAGAATGCTTTCATGTGTGACAGCGACACCATGACTCGATCGACAATCAAGATATGCCTTTTGTTTTATTTACAGATATATAAAAAGATCCATAACCTAGCTAGCTACATGTATTTTTCTTCCATCAATCTCATGGTCCAGACCAAGAAGGCAGCTAGCAAGGTGGTCCTATGGAATGAAAGTTAAAGAGGCCAAAAAGGAAAAGAAAAAAAAGAAAAAGAAAAAGCTTCCTTCAAGGAAAAAAGTAGTGAAGATTTAAAAATTTAATTATATGTTGAAAAGTTTGGGGGGTGTTTCCTTGTTGGTGGTAGCCTGAAAAAACACATAATTTTGGAAATTCTTTAAAAAAGGTAATGGAAAATATATGTTAAAACCAATAAACATACACACTATGATAGTCAAAGAGGAGAGAAGGTTGTTTTTTAGTTTTGTTTTGGTAGATTAGTTAGGGTTAGGGTTAGGGTTAGGGTGTGGCATGAGATATATGGTTGTATGATTATGCTTTTTAAAGCTGTCATTTTCTTTACGAACTTAATATTTTAATTTTTAAAAAATTATTAAAAAGTTATCTCAATTCAATAATTTAAACTTTTAGATGAGATCTCGAGATATGATTTATATGAAAGTAACTTAAAACTTACAAAGACTCATATTATTTTATGCTTAATTTTTATCAAATAAATAAGAATGACAAGATTAGAACTCGTGATCGCTTGATCATTAAGATTTTAATATCATGTGAAAGAATTATCTCAACACAATAACTTAAACTATGATGAAGATGTTATTTATATTAATCTCTTGAAATAATCTTATTATAAATTTCATTCCTGGTAGTTGGGGATTGATAATAAACATTTCCCAAAAGTAAAATCGAATTTCAAACCATCCTCGTTCGATTTAGGATGCAACAATTAAGATTAATTAGTTGTCTGTCTTTTCTTTCTTTTGAAAAGTGTACGGTAGAAGAAAATAAGCATAAGCAAGGACAACTTCTTCATCATCTTAAATAAACCCAGAATTTTTAATACATGAGGCTCGTAAATATTGTAGTTTCTGAAGCTTTCGAGATGGGTTGAAATCGTTGAAGAGATGTGGATAAT
>Ga0307510_10010090_pt1 | contig 11228 bp, 12 predicted proteins | sample 12_EM_MG_FD_207224 | JGI IMG/M metagenome (GOLD analysis project Ga0307510, IMG submission 207224) | Populus trichocarpa ectomycorrhiza microbial communities from riparian zone in the Pacific Northwest, United States - 12_EM | ecosystem: Host-associated > Plants > Roots > Unclassified | place... | reverse complement strand
CGAAGAACGCCTCTTGGGGAAGATCAACCGTGCCGACTCGTTTCATTCTTCGTTTAGATTCCTTTTGATTTTCCAGATGCTTCATCTTGCGTTCGTAGTGACCCTGGACAAAGGGTGTTCAGCAATCGAATCTCGCCATCAGGCATGTTGAGAACATACTCCATAAAGACCGGCAGTGACGTCCGCTCTCATGGCAGAAAGGTTCTCTCGGGCAATGATCCGCTTACCCACTGCGGCTTGAATCGGAATCTCGAAGAGTTGTCGTGGGATGACTTTATCTAATAGCTCGTGTCAGCAAATCAGCTACGGGAGTAAGGCCAAGGTTTTTAGGCTTACGGAGTTTCTTGACCCAACGTCTACCAACCGCCTGCTCAGCTGATCGGTGAACGATAAGCGCCAATGCGTCCACCGGTTTTCCATTCAACAAAAATATCATCTGTCCGAGGAGTAAACGTCATGCACAGTCCGAGCTAAAGGAGATCGCACCTTCACAAGATTGCTAGTCTTGTATCCGGCATCTTCATAACTTGACTCTCGTCAGGAGGTTTCGCGCACCCATTCAACAAGAAAGGACCTACTCGAAGCTGGCAAACCCGGAACTCCTGCTCTTCAACCTATCGAAGAAGTCGGTGACGATCTCGCTCAGCGGTATAGTGCAGGTCATGATGATCCGGGGTGATGATCCGGAGGAGTCCAAATACTTGTAGTCTAAATCCTCGCCCCGGTGGATGAAACATAGGTCCATCATCTCCCCCAGGTACTCTGGAATCCCGCTTAACAGTGAGCCTTTATCGACTGAAAGCAAGGCCGCACCTTCGGGGACAATTATAGAAGCCTTGACCACCGGTTCTTGAACCTCTTTGACCTTCGAAGCCGCGTCCGTGGTGTCAGGAAAATCAGTGGGGTTGCTCACAACTACCGTACGATCTGTGCCCTTTTCTCTGTAAGTGACTTCCGGAGGGAAATACAATCAGCTACAAGTCGAGGAGATTGCTGTAAAATAATCAAACACGGACCTTTGTACGGCACAGTTGGGGCTGTCACCAAGATGTTTGCGTCATATTCGTCCTCGAGTCGCTGACGAAAGACGTCCATATGCAGCGTGCCAAGGAATCCGAGCCGTAATCCTTGGCCGAGTGCAGTCGAAGACTCTTTCTGAACAGTTACGCTACGGTCAGTGAGCGTAAGCTAGTTGGAGAGAAAAGGTTAGGAGTACATCAGGACAAGATTAGACACAAACGAACCCTCCGAACAGATTCCTCAAGCTTGATGAAGTCATTACTGTCCACAGGATAAACTCCTGCGAAAACCTGGTAATTGATGAAAAACCTGATCAACGAGGCTTTAAGCTTTGAGTTCGAAAGCTATACCATCGCTTTGGCTTGTTGGAACCCAGGCATGGGCTCCACAGGTTGCCCCGCGAGGTAGAAGGTGTCACCAATATGGGCTAGCACTAATATGAGCGAACATCAAACCGACAATGAAGTGACCGAACCTTCTGAGGACTCTTTCATGTTGCATGAAACATACCCGACCTGTCCCGGAAGCAGCATAGACGTGGAAACCTCCTCTGGATGGAGTATGCCAACATCTGTTACTTCATACTTCTTGCGAGAATGATGCGATACAATCTTATCGCCTGGATGAGGGAACAGTCAGCGGCACGCCTAACCAAAAAGTGTAGATATGGATTGGTCACCTTTTCGAAGAACGCCAGATTGCATGCTCATCAATGAAACGACCCCGCGATAACGGTCATATCTACGGGTGGGTTAAAGCCTTGCTCTAAAAGGGTAAAAAAGTGAACTGACGATGAGTCAAATAGAAATGCCTTCAACGGTGTGCCGGAATCCCCTTCCGGGGGTGGTATTCGCTCCACAATTGCTTCTAAAACTGCCTGTACGCCTTCCCCGCTCTTGGCAGATATGTGTAAGACCTCTTCCGGGTTCAGACCAAATGTTGATTCCATTTGAGTGACCACCCGTTCTGGTTGAGCGGCGGGTAGGTCGATCTGTATGAAGATCACCAAAGCAGACTCGGGAATAGGATGAGTGCCAGCTTTCCTTGTTCAACACAGGGATGATCTTCAATCCCCTATCCACTGCAGCATGGAAGACCGAAAGGGACTGCGCTTGGACTCCCTGAGTGGCATCTACAAGGAGAAGAGCACCCTGGCAAGCCGCGAGTGAACGTGACACTTCCCATGCAAAATCGACGTGACCCTGAGATGAAGGTCAGGTGGGTTTTCCTCGAGGCGCCCTAATACGTACTGGAGTGTCGATCAAGTTCAAAAGGTATTTTCTGTCCTCGAAGTTGTACATCATGCTATGCAATTTCACGTGAGTGTGCGAAGATCCAACTGAATTATGAACGAACGTGTATCACCTTGCAGTCTGAGCCTTTACTGTTTGGGAGCGTCACGATACGTTGGAAAGTTGGTAACGACGTAGAACGGACCTGTGATACCCCTCTCACGTTCAACCTTTAGTTTATCCAAGAATTGTTGAGTGCTTTTGACACGTTTATCGATCGTGCCTGTCAGCTAGTCCAATGAGCAGGAGGCACCGACCCTGGGAGTGTCAAATACCTCAAGCAGCCTTCCGACATGGAACGCATGAGCATATGACCATCGTTCGTAACGTGCACAGGGCTCACCGATCTGCAAGGGTTGACTTGCCATGATCTTGGGGGAGGGTTCAAAATGAATGTCACGGCCGGATGCGATGCACTTGCCTATATGGGCTATTATAGAGAAGTTCCTGAAGAAACGGTCAACACGCGACATATGCATGGCCAGTGTCGGCTGACTTACCGGATAACCTCACAGGGGAAGTCACTCATGGGCGGAGCAGTATTCAGGGTTCTACAATGACAAAAAGCCACGCTGACATTTTGAGAGAGTGTCTTCCTCAAGGGATTGGAGAGCCATAGCTGCAGCATAGTCAGCCGCAAACGGCCTTGAGTTCACGTCGCCGTCGCGTTTCTACCAGCACCACACGGGTGATCGGCGGAATGCACACGTGATTTAAGCACCCATTCCCCAGGGTTGTACCAACCTCCACGGTCCAGACGTCACAATGTCCTTGGCAGACAACGCAGAAGCTCGCAAGGCTCGTCTCCTCGCTCTACGAAAGCGTAGGGCAGGGGAAGCGGTTGAGGATGAGTAAGTCAGACAAGTCGAATCTATTCTGCCTCCTAACAACAACAGAGCAGAAAACGCGGAGCCTCTCATTAAGAACAGGAACTTCGACCCCGAGACGCGAACGCTCAAAAAACGAGGAAACGACGAAGATGTCGAAATGGAGGACACGGTGGAGAAGAATGTAGAGGGGTTGGCAGAACAAATCATCGAAGAGGACGCTGGAAAACGTGCCCAGGAGCTGGTCCGTACCCTTGTTGCTCTCTGCGATGGCATCTCCTGACGAAATACGTGAATAGGACCTTTTCAATATCGCGCCCAAGAGGGCGAACTGGGATCTGAAACGAGAGATGGAGAAGAAGCTTGCCAAACTAGACAGGAAAACGCAGGAGGCTATTCACACTTTAATCAGTACTTTGCCTGTTGCCTTTGAGAGACGGCCGTGAGATGCTGATGATATGTGTTGTAGGACAAAGGCTCGCAACTCAGAAGGGCGAGTCGGGTGACTTAGTGGGGGCGATGAAGGCGGGTGAAAGGGCAGAGCTCAACTCTGACGACGAGGACGAGGACTGAGGTCTTTTGAGCCTTGTTTGGATATTTGCCTTTCTCTCACCGGTGTACGACTAGGATGATTCAACTCCCTTTGGATGATTCAACTCCCTTTGGATGATTCAACTCCCTTTGTTCCGAATCCTTCGCTTCTTTCCCCGACGATATGCACAGATGTTTCCTTAAATCCGAGCCGGGAGGCGACGAGAACGCAACACCCCAAACAGCCCCCAATGCTCTTCTCGAAATCACGGTGGGACTTGCGCGAATATCTGCTCGCCGCCACCCTCCCAGAGATCAGCGGGGTGGGCATGGGTGAGGACGGACCTCTAATCGTGCCAGCAGGCCATAAGTCCCATGCAAACCATCTGTCTTCGAGGCCGTCACCCCACAGACTACTGACGAGCATGTACGTCTGTGATTATGAAATGCTGAGGTGGACCATCAGGGCTTGTACGTATCGGTTTCACTCTCCGACCCCGACTCTCCCTCACTTCATTTGCTAGTCATCAACGACCATGCTCCCAGACATGCTCCCGGAGCCGCTGACGCGGACCCAGTGTCAAAAGAGAGGGTGACCGTCTCGAGTCCCCCCCATTTCATTACCAATCCTGTAATCCCCTTCACTGACCCTCAATGCATTGGCAAGTAAGTCTGTCCGACCGGCGGACCGGTTTATCTTTGATTCTGACTCGCCCCCTCAGCTTTGCCTTGTGGACTCATTATTTTCCGATTCGGACCGCAGAACGCGTATTTCATATCATGTTTCCTGACACCAAAGACCACAAGGTTAGGCTGAACCAGGCTAGCGATCAGGACGGGAATCTCTTTCGGCATATGACCTTCGGTCGACGTGACCCTCATCAAACCAGTCCAGAAGATGTAGATTTTGCTTCATACCCCCCGTCACTGATTATTGCCCTCCAACCACCCTGGATCCTCGCGCCTCGGGACCTAGAATCGTTCGTCAACAGCCGTAAGGTAGTTACGCCTGTCGATTCCCCTCCCCCTCCCCCTCCCCTTAGCTCTCCCCCCTAATCTCGCCCACAGTTTCCTTCCTTTGATCCGGATCACCCAGACTCTCCATTCTGTTCCAAGGAACTTCTTTGGGCAAAAGTTTGAATTTCTCCTCGGCTTTCACCTGTAATAAAACTCATGCACCCCCTTTGGCTAGCTATGGGACTTATGCGTCAAGAGGACATGCCAGTGGTTCATCGTTTCTAACTATCAGGGGTGGGTTTTTGGGGTGTTTTCGTCAGGTACTTCCGTTCCCTGCCTCATGCGGCGTGACTCCCTCACCGATAGTGATACAGGGTGGACCCGGGCGTGGACAACCGACATTATAGAATTTAACGATGTCAGGCCTACTGTCATCGAAACCATCATATTCTGGTTTGCATCTTCCCTGGGAATGCGTGGCACCTTTCCGATCCCCGAGGTATGTGACAAGCCGGTCTACCGGGCAAGGGCACACCCGTGTACGGTCCACGATGTCATGTGGGAGCGACATCAAAAGGCAGCAGCCCTCGCCTTGTCCCAAATTTCGTGATATATCACTGCCCGGATTCACATATCCTACCCTCGCAACTCTTTTCGGTATCCTGGTTCTTATGCCCCATCCTTCCGTCTTCATGCAGTTCCCGGAACCCATCCCAAACTTCGAGCTTTCGCCTACTCTACCACCGACTCTTCCCGGGGCCATGCGCACGCCTTCCCAAATGTCTGGCACCCTCTCATGGAACAGCCAAGGTTACCCCCTCCAGTATTTTCACAGAGTCGGAATTTACCATTAATTTCAGAACTTCGAGGGTTAGAGTACGAGTCCCCCGACGATGGTGGGGTTAGCGACGACACGGTCTCAAACGGGAGACGTCCCGTACCGATTGACTTCAACGGGACCAGCTACAAGTCGAAGGTTGTCAGCTGGAGGAATGATCCGAGAATGAAAGCCTGTGAGCAGGAACACGGTGAGGCGCCCTCAGAACGAAGTGAAGACTCTTTCGTTTCCCATGTTCACCATTACGCGGATGGGGTAGAGATGGGGAACTGGATGCTTGGAAATCCAAACAGAGCGCATGCTGATACATATTACCATTGATACATGTATGTACGATATTAAAAACTCGAGGGTGCGCGTAATAGATGTCATACGGGCGATTGTCGAGACCACATCCATGCCGGCCCCCGGATGAACATTAAGGGACATCTGATTCCATGGTCACGGTTTTGGGAGAGCTCCTTCCGCAGGCGAGAGAGGTGTCTGGCTCTTCGGGGGCGCAGGGGTCGGAACATTATTCCTCTTCTCCTTTTGGTCATGGACTGAATTGAGGCGACCGAAAAGAGTCGGATATGATGAGCTCATGGTGGGAGGCTTGATCTGATGGTTTTTAGTCAACGGTGGTCTTATGTAATAGTATGGGACGCACATCACCCAGGCTTGAAACATGCGGGATCGAGTCTTGAGATGCGTAAAATTGAATGAGGATCGTAAGCGCTTCTATGTGGAGCATTAACAAGAAGAAATGGAGCCGGATATCAAACGCCTCTTGCCTGCAACAGATTTGAGCTCCGACTCTGAGAGAGAAAATAAATTGGCAGCAAAACGAGTATGATCTTGGGTGGGGTTCGGAGAAGTCGGGTTATGGGAGGGTGGGGTGGGCAACGTGGCAGAGGGGGCAGGAGTGGATATCCTTGCGTCCAAGGGAGCCGCGTTGGGTCCCTCGGAGTGCATCTGCGCGAGGATGAAGCACGCCGACGCGATAATACGCGGAGGAAACAAGATGCAGAGTGGGGTCCTGTAACTGCGAACCGATCAGATAAGTATCATGTCTTTGATCCCCTGTCAAGCTGCGGGATGTTACTAACGAATCGTGCGCGATGCTCCATGCGTAATCTTGTAGAGGGGGAGTAGCCCAGTCCTCGAGCAGATTGATGAGGTGTTCGTGGACATTTTCCACCCAGAAATCGAAACAGAGCACTTCTAATAAGGCTTCTTCCGAGGCGAGAATGGTATTCTGTATGTTCTCGATTTCCTGTTCTAGGGTAAGAAAAGAGGAACGTTCTCAGCGTGCGGTGTGTGCACCTTGCCCTCTGTGGCGACATCGGTCATATCTTTGTTTCCCAGCTTCGCCGCAAACACGCGGGCTACATCACGCAGTTTTCGGCCACACTCTTCCGTCTTTGTTGCAAGGAATATGCAGGCTGCAGCGATTTCCTACAAGGGCAGATTGGGTGGGATGCGGAGGCAGACATGGTGGAGGGAACTAGACCTGTTTAGGATAATCTTCTATCGAGTATCTCATGTAAAACCGGTGGTACCAAGTCGCAGCGGTGGTCATCGTGGAGAGCGAGCTGTGGAAATGAGATTAAACACGAAGTTGGATGGTGATTGTCGCGAGAGCACTGACAGAAGCAAGGTAGATCCCAGGCGGTAGAGAAACTCGATACCTCTGGATCTATCATACAACTCCTTTTGAACGGAAACTCCGGCACACCTGACCGAGGGGGTCTGGGACAGCGCAGAGACTGGGAATAGCCATTGGGATGAGGTGGTCAGGGTCATCAAGCCGAATGTTGATCACGTGTGCCATCCTCGATCATCCGGTGGGAGTCAACGGAGCCTGCGTCCTCTCAACCTTGCTGCTGATGATAACGGGGATGACGGCGGATTTTGACATTTATCTCGCCTATCAGCGCAACGTACAGGATGTGAGCGTTAATGTGTTTTTTGTGTGTTTTCATAAATGACCATCGTCAAAGGTTGCACCACCGCTTGCAGCGATCATGGCCCTCACAGAACTCATCGAAAAATCCTCTGGTGCGATGTTCGCAGCGTACATCACCGTATCCAGCTCATGGCGGGGTGCCCTCAAGCCGGGACTATGTTCGAACTCTCCGGTGTGCTAGACAAGGGCACCCAGCAGCTTACCGACCGTGTTCCGAACTCGATAAGCCTGAATGCTGGGTGCGAGCTCTTCAATCTTTTCGTAACTGTAGCAACACACGACTTGGGGGTGCGTGCCCCTCTGTCTCCCACATCAAATCCCGACGTCATGCAGTCCCCCCTTCTTAGAGCCTCTCCGACTTCAAGGATAAGCTCGTCCGGCAAGGGAACCGGTACATCGCAGAGGCCGCCCTGTACAGCGAGAAGATTGCTGGATTTGCCAGCGGATTCGTCAAGGATGGATCAGTGGTATGGTTCCCACCTGTGCACTGACGTTGCCCTTTTTTTCTTCTCACACGTTAATGCTATATTGCGGCAGATCCTGACGCATTCTTACTCCAGAGTGGTGATGAGGGCGCTTTTACATGCACACAAGAGAAAACGGATATCGGTATACGTAACAGAAGGTAGGGTATCAAATTTCCTCCCGATACTTTATCTGACCACACGAGGTTTCAAGCTAAACCACGAGGGTTGGGGTAAGCTGCGCCGTCAAGTTAACGAGTGACCTCCTCGCTCAGTCGTCGATGCACATTTTGAAGACTGAAAACGTACGAAACACTGACCGCAGCCGGGATACCGTGCACGGTCGTCCTTGATTCAGCAGTCGCATACGTCATGGACAAAGTCGACTTCGTGCTTGTCGGTTCAGAAGCTGTTGTCGAATCTGGGGGTCTCATCAATGCGACCGGCAGTAACCAAATTGCTATTATTGCAAAACACGCGAACAAGCCGTTTTACGCCCTAGCAGAAAGGTTTGTAATTTCATCAGATTCACTTGGCGATTATCCGTGTTCACATAGTCAGTTTCAAATTCCGTCGTCTCTTCCCGCTCTCGCAGTACGATCTGCCGACCCACGGGCCAGGGGTACTACCCTTCCCGCGCCACGTTCCTGAAACACCCCTGGCGCCATCGATAAACGAGCAGCCGTCGTGTGATGGACTGCAAGACGCCCCGTTGCCTGCAAGCACCGACACCGGATCGTGGACACAAAAAAGGATGTCAGCGGAACAAGTGGCGCTAAATCCGGAAGTGGATTATACCAAGTGAGGACACCTCGTTGTGTTGACTGAGAGACGTCGTATGGTAACCCCAGCAGGCCGGATTTGATTTCCTTAGTGATATCAGATGTGGGGATATTAACACCAGAAGGCGTGAGCCACTACCTTGTGGGGATGTTCGCAGGATAAACGGAAAACACGCGCGTGAGGTGCGCGTCTATGATGTGGTGATCAATCCGTTTTTGCCTCACGAACTCAGGCTAGCGATAGAGTTACGATAACCTTTCATGTGTAAGTACAAAAGGCATTGGTGGAAGCAAGCTAGCTTTATCCCATGACCGTGGGGCACCTCGAACGAACCACGATCAATCGGGCACCGGGCAACGTTTGCCTGGCCTAAGCAGCAGCAGCAGCGCCTGTCCCTCCGCAGATTCGGGCTTCCGAGGTAATAATGAAAACGCGTGGTTTCGTGGCGTAACAGTGGTGTAATAGGGGTCAGATCTGCTGCGATAACGGTCTGGTCGGCCGCACGACGTTGGTCGTGGCTTCTAGAAATTTTTGCGATCGGCCGGAAGGATCCCTGTTGAGGCTGGAGCTGTTAGGCTTTCAGAGTTTTTGCATTCCCGCAATTGGGAAAGATGGGTCACATCGATTAACTATCGGCGGCTTGTCTGATACCAGGGTGGATCTTTCCCCCGAAGCGCCTTCTGGTGGTGAAATTCGACAAGCTGCCGTTGCTACGCGGTCCGCACCTGACCGGTGACAATCTGCTCATTTCGCCACCAGCTCTGGTCATGAAAATGACGCAGGAGAGTGATCCGAGCATACCTCCTGAGAGCCCTGGAGGTGGATATAAAGCCGTGATGGTTGCAATGTACGGAGAAGCATTCCACACCTTTTTCCCGCTTGTCCTCGTTCGCGATCATTGTCCGTTCCACTCCAATGTGTCGCAGACGCTTGTACGTCCTGACAGACAATACCCCCGCTGTGGCTCTGGAGATTAAGCCGTTCGGTTTTACAGTGTCACAAGGTCCTATACGGTTTGCGGACACCAAATAACGACGGTACGTCCTCCCGCGCAGGTGGAGACGAGAGGATAGCGGTTCACATAGAATCTCTCCACAGGAAGAATCAGTGGGTGGCCAGGATGGAATGCCTCATTGCGAGGGCTGACCTCGCGGTGGTTTCCGTTACAGGCGCCATGCGAGAACAGGTTCTGTAAATTTAGCGTTGCGCATCCCAACGATTGCGTGCCTCCGGAGTGTACCGCATCGTGCTGGCAGTAGTAAGTGGCGAGGCTATGCGGAACGTTCCAAAGCTAATCGGGGGTCGGATCTACAGCCGCCAGTATCCCGAGAAGTATCGTGAGTGGGAGCGACCCTATTTTCTCGTCTCATGACGCTCATGAGGCACCGGCTGTTTCACCATTTGTAGTTTTAACGAAGAACGAATTGTGCCTCGAGTGCTCGCTGGCTCGGGGTTGATCTACACATCTGCACCCTTCCCCCTTCTCTCGTCCCGCCGGACGGGGGTGTAGTTTTTACCACATCCGTCTCTCTACCTCCCCTCCTCTGCTGTTCGATCACATATTATATATACATATCTTGATATCTCCTGTACGCCCACCTCTGTACTGTTTAAACATGACCCGCGGGTGCGTGTACCGGATCGCTTATACGGGCGCTGTTCTGAGTTACGCCACCCTCTCCGCCCGAGAAGTTCGGGATCTTTTGCGTTGGGGCTGAAAGAATGACACGTTGTCGGACTCTTTGGTAATAAGTCATGGAAGCCCCTGCATCCTCGTCGAAGGTGAAACATGGATAAACAGATCCGGCGGATGGGTGAGATGAACGTTCAGCAGGCAAGCGAGTGTGGGCGGAGCGCTTTTCGTGTTCGGCTATCTTGGGTGAAATTCGGGGGATGATTTCCACGGACCGAGATCCTGCCTTGGAGCCTTCTTTTTCACCTTGGCGGATTGGATGCGTGCAGGCAGAGTGGCTTTTCCCTTTGATCTCAGGCCGCAGCCCTCGAATACTTATGCCCAATCGAGTCGTCATGGGAGGGGGGGGAGATGACGCCCGAGAAGAGAGCCACGGGGTGTAATGCCCCTTTATGATAACAAGCAACCGAGCGCTGGTCGGAGGTGACGGGGACTTGGCCAGGTGGCAGGCGGTGTCTGTTCCCTCGTCCCCATTTGGCCTCAAACGGTCGGAGCCAGGATCTGACCAGTCGGGCCGGGGATTGCCGACAACTGAGGTCGATTCATGCCAGAGACAATCAACATCTATGGTACAGAGGTAAGGCCGTTTTTTTTTGCTGCGGGGATCGTAGTGCAGTCAACTGTTCTTTAGCTCCGGCGGCCGACGACGGTTGTTGTGGATAGCAACGCGCCGTTTGTCCCACGTTTTTTGAAACAAGTAGTGGTGGACGCGTCGAGACGGGTGGAGGTTATCTCGCGTGTCCAGGGGCGGCACCTTTTGCTCCAAAACCAGTCGAGAACGCGTGGACGGACGGGTACAAAGAAGAATAAAGGGAAACAGGGGATAAAGGTTCCCAGGTTGCGACCAGAGTCGTGGAGGTTACCCGGTAGCGAAA
>Ga0307510_10010089_pt1 | contig 11229 bp, 2 predicted proteins | sample 12_EM_MG_FD_207224 | JGI IMG/M metagenome (GOLD analysis project Ga0307510, IMG submission 207224) | Populus trichocarpa ectomycorrhiza microbial communities from riparian zone in the Pacific Northwest, United States - 12_EM | ecosystem: Host-associated > Plants > Roots > Unclassified | place... | reverse complement strand
TGAATACGTTTTTCCTTATCATTTAAATCAGCCATTCTATATAATAATCTTTAATCAGCAAAGTAAATCCTTGTCGGAGCACTTGCAAGCTGCAACGTGGGGGCACGAAAATTGGGCATAGCCGCATAGGAGGTGGAACTGTTCAAAGCGAATCCACAAGAAAATGGAAATATAACCATATAAATGCGTACCGTTGTGACGGATCAAGATTTCTTCATTTTTTACACCACTGGGTAAAATATTTTTGGATCATTTTCAAAATTAAAAAAAAAAAAAAAACTCAAGAAAAAACACTCGCGTATAGAAAAAAGGTTGGGCTCAGGTTGAAACTCCAGCCCAACCGTCAAATAATATATTTTAATTTATTTTTAAATGTAAAAATAGGTATTAAGTAGATTCGGTAACCCGCGTCATGCTAAGAACCAAGCCCAATGAATGCTTGAAATAAGATGGACCGATATAATTTTTTTTATTATGTTTGATGATATAGTATAAGATGTCTTTATAAAAAAATTTTAAATTAAAAATATATTAAAATAATATATATTTTTTATTTTTAATATCAATATATTAAAATCATCAAAAAAAATATTTTTTAAAAAAATATTAATTTAAATAAATTTTTAAGAAAAAATCAGTTTGAAAACTAAATTTAACCATAAAAACAAAAAAAAAATTAGCTCGTGACTAAAATAGTATTTGATATTGTGATAATGATTATTTTTTAGAATATTTTTTATTTAAAAATGAATTAAAATAATATTTTTATTATTTTTATATTATTATATCAAAATAATTCAAAAACTCATAAAAAAATTAATATGAAATAAAAAAAATTAATTTTTAAAAAAATTTCTTGACATGGCTGAAAAATAAAGAGTACCTAAGCATTAAATGGAATGGGGTGACGATGACAGAAAGCAATCGATGGCTTTAAAATGCTGCGACCAAGCAGTCGATGGTACCGAAGATTTGGAGGCATAGTTGAATTGCTTTTTAAAGTTTATTTTATTTGAAAATATATTAAAATAATATTTTTTTATTTATTAAAAATTAATTTTGGTGTTAGTATATTAAAATAATCTAAAATATCTAAAATTAATAACTTAAAATAAAAAAATTATATTTTTTAAAAATATATAAAAAAAAGTCCTGAATTAAAAAAAGATGAAGGCCAATTGATAAGCTAGCTTCGTGAAAGAAAATCGTTTCGTGTTTACTATAGATAAAAAGAAAATGGATCGTTGTATGAACAAGTGTTGTCTTCACAACGAGGCCTTTTCCTGGTGACCAGAGAAGGCTACTGTACGACACTGATAAAGTAAGGAGACATGTCAAATCCATATATTACCTGGCACTGTCCTTATTTTTTCTTTTCATCATAAAACAGCATTTGTATTCAGCCCCGCACTTTATAAGGCGATCCTTACTTTTTTATTTTTAATATCAATATATTAAAATTATTAAAAAATATTAAAAAAATATTATTTTAATATTTTTAAATTAAATATATTTTTAAAACATACTAAAATATAATTTTAAATAAAAAAACAAACAGTACTGTAGCACACACTGCAGGAAGCAAGCGTTTACTGAAATGGTAAAAAATCTTTTTTTTTTTTTTTTTTTTTTTGATGTAGATGCAACTGGTTGAGATAATTATACAGAGAAACCGAAAAAAAAAAGGTTTTAACTGTGCATTACTATGCTCTCCCTGCATATCGTCGTGGATGTCACTGTTTAATAAACATTGGTGATTTTTTTATTTTTTATTTTGATCACTAAATTTTATTTTTTATAATTTTATTTTTTCATGTGATATTTATAACATTTCATATGTTTGTTATTTTTTTTTCTCTTTACATGTTCTTAAAGATTCAATGTTTTTGGTAGAATTTCAAATTTAAATTTGAGTTCAATTTGATGAAATAAGATTTAAATTTATCATATTAAAAATAATTAAAAGAAGAAGAATCAAATAAAAAACAAAAACATAATGGTCTTTCCTTATTTTCATGTGAAAAAAATCATTTTCATCCCAAAGTTTTTTCTTTAGTTGGAAAAACAAAAAAATAATAATAATAAACAAATATGATATTATCAATGAATTCTTTATTTCTTTCTTTAAATTCATGGTTGTCAACAATTGAGAATAACAGAATAACTTTGATTCTTTATATATATATATATATAGCAGAATACGATAATAACTATAGAAATCACAACATTAAAATAATTCTACAACCATTATTCTTTTTCAAAGGTTGCATGTCAACCAAAAACATTTGTTTAAAATGAGCCGAAAATTTTCTTAAAATGAATTCGGGGAATGAAAAGGGGTGATAGTGATCGTTAAAGTTTGATGTGATTTGCTTGCTTATAAACACTTTCGTTCCGACTTTAGATCGATGATTGCGGTGATAGCTAGCTTGTTTTTGCAGGAGTAAAGATTTCTGATCTTGTAGAGATTGCCTTGTTAAACGGACGCAAAGAAGACTAGGTCTGGCAGATGCTTGGGTTGCGCTGACCCGAGAAGAAGGAAGGGGGGAAAAGTAAAAATAAATAAATAAATAAAGAAAAAAATTGTAAAAGGATGTGGAAAATAGAAAAAGACTTGAGAAATAACAAATAGATAAATTGAAGCTTGTTGCTTGATCATTGTTCCTAACAAACCAAACGTCAGGGCAAGGTCAAGCATGGAGTGTTCCTCCGTAAATGTTTTTATATGCTCAAATATTAATAAAAGTCTTCAAAAGTTCAAACGAGATATTGGAATTTCCAATAAAATATGAACAAATGTAAGTGCAAGAAGACTCATTTGGTATAGGAATTGCATAGTCAACAAAAAGTGTAGCAAGATATGGATAATTATAATGCATTATTTCAGAATTAATACAAGTATAAATGAAAATGTTAGAAATATAGACGATTACAATGCAAGGATGTGATGAACCTGTAATCAAAATGGATAGAACATTGCTGTAGTTTTTTTTTTTTCCTGTGAATTTGCACCCTTTCCCTTCATTATCACAAGTAACCTTGAGACATGATCTTTGAATGTGACTCTAGAAACAGAAACATATAGCTGGCCATGTAAGAACTTAGGAGGAAAACACCAACTATTTTTGATGAATGGCCATGACTCTTTTTTTAAAATCATGGACAAAATTGAAAACCAGATTTATAGGTAAGTAGAGCCGAGCTATAAAAAAAATTTATCAACTCAAGATTTTCAGTCGATTACATATTTATACGTGGATTAAAAAATACAAATCATAATATTTAAACAAAAAATATATATTTTCTCTTCATAGTTAACAACAAAATATGAATTTATAGGTAAGTAGCTTTCTTGAAAGCCGAATTATAAAAAGAGCTCGTCAATTCAAGATTTCCAGTCGATTGTATATTTATATGTAGATTAAAAAATATAAGTGATAAGACTTTTTAAAAAAATATATATTTTCTCTTCGTAGTTCAACTTCATTTTCTAATTGACTCCATGGACCTTAACTATTCTCATTTGAGCTATATACTAGCTCACTTTCGAATGGCCGTGATATTTGTTAATTATCATGGTACGTATAGCACGAACATAGAGGAAATTGCATGCGTTTAATAGTAAAAGGGCACCTGCTTTCGTTGATGGGGAAAATAATTAGGGGATAATTAAAAACTTTTCTCTCAATACTAGATCCTGTAAATATATGCGCTTCAATAACCTTTGTTGATAATTGAGTCGCTATAAGCCTTGTACCATTGCATAGCCAAATTGATAGATTTATCGCAGAGTAGCATAATAAGGATTCCTATCTTAACACAAATTGATTAATATTGGATCTAATAGGATATAATAAATCTACATCGTCACTGTCAGAAAACGATGTGCATATTGGATCAATGCTTAGATAGATCCATTTTTTTTGCTAGATATCTTATCAAGGATGAAATTGTGTTCTTCTTTTGGCGTTACAATGGCTAGCTCTCTAACATAGTTGGTGTCAAGGTTGTCGTTGGTACATCCAATAAACAGGTAAAACAATAATGAAACCGGATCATTGGTAGTGGGCAGAATAAATTCTTTAGGGTATAACATATTTCTCCGTCACCAACACGAAGAATCCATGTTGCAGAGGCCTGCAGTGACTTTTTTTTGTTCAGCGCTTGAATTTGTGTTTGAAAGTCTTATAATTTCTTTCAATATAAAGACAGAGAATTGAGAGGCTCGAACGATGTCTTCTCCTTTTCCACCTGGAACAATTATAGGTGATTAATACTAATTATCAGAAATCACCGCCGAGCAAAACAGTTCTCTCGCCAAAAGAACTATCTTGTTGGTTATGCTTTGTATTGCTTATGACATCTCTCAATGTTCAAACAAATGCCTCGAAGCAACATCTGTTGTTCATAGGGGCTTCATCTCATGCTAGAAGTGCTTCCATTTCAAGAAGCCTTGAAGGATGAGTATTTTTATTTTTTAATCTCACGTGTAGAGTCTTGATCGACTTCCAAAGGAATCTTAAATTTTGAATGGGCAGTTTAGCCTCTTGGCAGCAACAGAGATGTGATTCTTGACGAGGCAAAAACCAGCCCTTCATAATGAATTTTATTTTTGATTGTATGCTATAATTTATTTATTTTTCCATCATGCCCGTGAACGAGAAAATGACAATTTTTTTTGAAGGACCACATCGATAACACAACCATAAACTTGTTTTTGAAGATGAAAGTTGCGTTATTTGATCGAGAATGCCATAATTACACTCTTCCTCCAAGAGCTTGTTTTCGAACTCCACCATAAGCCTATCAATATCAGGCATCGGTTAGCCGTACGTGTTCACTTTGAAGAATAATTAAAATGTTATTCCAGCTAATATAGAGCATAATTCTGAAGCTTAGAATAAGATAATTAATGCAAGTTAGGCATTGAAAAGGATGCTTTCAAGTCTGCCGTTATATCATCATGCATCTGCCTCTAAGTAAATTTTGAAAGACGATATTTAGGACCAGCAACTTTGTACAATTAGAGGATAATACTAACAAAAAGTTGTCTTAATTGTGGAGATGTAGTTGTTGCAACAACATCGTCAATGCTTTTATCCATTCTTTGTCATTGCCTAGAAGGCCTAATGCCTGGCAAGCCAATTAAAATGTTCGGTAAACAATTTCAAAAACTAATTTAAGATTATCAAAACTTGTTGATCTCTTACATGGTTGACGAGTTGTTTGGTATTGCGGTAGTTATTGTGGTTGTGATTTGAAAAAAATTGTTTTATAAAATATACTTTTAGTTGAGGTTGGTTTGAAAAAATAGATGTTTGGTTAAAACTGTGGTTGAAATTGAGGTTGAAGAAAAATTGGTTTTAATATGTTTGGTTAAGAATGTTTTTGAAATTGAGGTTATAAAATAATTAAAAATATATATATATTAATATTGATGGTTTTTAATTTAAATATTGTGGATTTAACTATTGCTATTACATCATGAAATAAATCACACTTTATATAAAAAAAATTACTTTAACAAAAAACTATCTACAATTTCATTACGTACAAAATTCATCCGACAAGAACTACAAAATTAGGTAAAATATTATCAAGAATAAATTTAAGATTACAGTACGAGTAAATTTAATTCACCTTAAACTAATTTAAAAAAAAAACAAAAAAAAAATTGTTATTCACGTTCACGTGAACAGTGCGAGTGAAAAATCAATTAACTGCAATGATTTTATCAGAAAAAAAAATGTTCAGTGATCAGTGGAGGCATGCTCCACTGTTCACTGAACAGTAGAGCACGGATCAAGATTTTGGCCGCGCAGGAAGCAGTTAGGAGCTGCTTTCTTTTTTCTTACGTTTCAAACGTAGCAGACCTTGGGATCCATGAACAGTAACACGCGTTTGTTAATTAATCAAACAGCTTGTTGCATGAAATCACAGGAAACGTGGACACTACCACGTTGCCAAACAGGTTCGAAATATAGCTCACCAACAGCAGGATGGACATATGTGATTCTATCTACACTTCTACCTCTTAATTACCCTTGAAGACCACTCTTTTTAGCAAGGATCTCTAACATATTTAGATAGGAATTGTGAATAGTAAAGAGATCGGTTAATTCTATCAAACTTATTCCTTTCAAACCATTCAATGAGCATGTTTATATATATATATCCAGGTATTGCTAATTTTTTTCTTCTAACAAACACTAAATTAATTAAACCACGTAGGGGATTAATCTAGTATGCCCGATCAACTTGGTGAGTTTAAAGACAACTCAGTCAATTAGTAAAATTGTAGTTTGATTTTATAAAAAAAATCAAGATGTTATTTTTTTTAATATTAAGACGATAACATATTGGATTGACCCGGATCAACCTGAGTTAACTTGCCAAATCCACAACCCTAATCATAAGACCACGATAACCCAAACGAAAAACAAATCAAAACAAATTATGAAATCTAATTCCTAATGAAATAGAATGTTAAAGGTGAGATTGAAAAATAAAATTAATTAAAAAAATAACCCAAGTCAACCTTGGTTATCTGAAAAGCCCGTAATCCCGATCATGAAACTGAGATAACCCCATAGAAAAAATCAAAATAAATTATAAAACTCAATTTTCAATCAACCCGATATTGAATAATAAAATTGAAAAAAAAATTAATTAAGAAAAGGAAAAAAAATGACCCGAGATATCCCAGGCTAACTTGCTAAACTTGTGACTTGGATTATGAGATCGAGAGATAATCTCATAGAAATAAACTGAAAAAATTACCCGAGTCAACTCGGGTTGAACTACCAAACTGTTATCTAGATCATAGTTTTGAGATAACCTCATATAAAACAAATAAAAATAAATTATGAAGTATAATTCAGAATTAATCCAATGTTGAAAGATAAAATTAAAGAAAAAAGATTTAATTTTAAAAAAAGAACTAAAAAAATAACCCGAGTCAACATGAATTAATAGCCAAACTCGCGACTCAGGTCATGAGACCGATATAACATAAGATAAAACAAAGCAAAGTAAATTATGAAGCATTGAATTATGAAGTGACTCGGGTTATGAAACTGAAATAACCCATTAAAAAACAAATCAAAATAAATTATGAAAACAATCAAATATTAAATGATAAAATTTAAACTGAAAAAAATCATAGATTAAAAAAACATTATTGAAATGAATGATGCTTTGTAAGGTAGATTAAAAAACATTATGCTCTGTATTGCAAAAAGATCATATATTTTAGTTTTTTTTTTGAAAAGAACCATAGATTAAAAAAAAACATTATTAAAATAAATAGTGCTTTGTGAAATGATGCACAGTAACTTAGATGTGTTAGAATTAAAGAAATTATGGTACTACTAGAAAATCAAGAAAAATCAACAAAAACATTGATAAAAAAAATATTTCATTACAGTTTACTGATGAAGAATTTTCATCAATAACGTATGATGGAAACAGTTATGAAAGTTAAAAAAAAAATTATGTCAGCATTTTTGGTGTGTCAAATCACCAACAAAAATATCAATGAAAGTTTTGTCAGTGTTTTTCAGAGAAAATTAAACATGACAACTCTTTTAAACACAACCTTAGCAAATATTTCTTTCTTTCTTTCAATTTTCAATAAAAAAAGTTCTCCACCATCTCTCTTTCTCTCTTTCAAACCTCCACAAATCCAAGTCACCACAACCTACCAGTGCAACACCTTTTACAAGGCTTAAGCTTCCCTCCAATGGTTCGTTGTCTTGTCAAACTTTAATTTTTCAAGTAAACAAACTGATTTAGTAACCTATTTATATCTTAAGTTAAACTATTGAAATTTACTTGTAGTTTTTGTATATTTCTTATATATTTAAGTGTTTTACATATTATATAATTGAGTAAAATTTGTATTTTAAAGCTTGTTTGAGATTTAAGTAAAATGAATTTAATTTGTAATTTGATGAGACTGAGTATGTTAATTAGAATTGAAGAAATACAATGAGTAATTTAATGGGTACTAAATATTTTTTTTTGTCAATTTTATGATTAAGTTGAAAATTTAAGAAAAATTGAATTTATGAGGAATTGATAATAATTAAAAGTTTTAATTTAAGTTGAATAAGTTTGAATTGAAGAAATAATGGATAATTAGTTGGGACTCAATTAATTTTAGTCAATTTAGTTTTTTATTGAAAATTTAGGGAAAATTAAATCAATGTTTAATTGATAATAATTATAATTCTTGGATTAAATAAATTACCATTCATGCACATATATGCAAGTTAAATCCCATACTATTTGTGTTCAATTTATACACATCTATGCTAATTCGGATGTTAAACTTGTGAGCTATGAGCAGCTGCTTTTTGCAATATGCATAATTTTATAAAATTCGTGAGCTTTCTGGATCAATTATTGATTTAAGGCTAGTGATTTATGGACCAAGTCGTCAATACTTTTTTGTTGCTCTTATGGACATCGTTGTTGATTGCAAACCTGGTGAAGCTTTCAATCAGGTGCTCTACATTGAATTTATGAGCTTCTATTTCAATTTTAAAGTACTCAGGAAGCGCAATTCTATTAGAGAACAGAATTGGGATTTCCTTTTGGAAAGCTTCTGGGAAAAAAAAAAGGTTATGTTTCTCGGTAATAGTGGAAAATAAAAATTAGTAAATTGACATTATATTATTTTTAAATAGAATGTGGAAAAATATTAGTTTTTATATGTTTTACTTTTGGAATCAAGTTTTTGAGAAATTGTCTTTTTAAAACAGGTTTATTAAACATCTTTAGCTATCCCTCTCTATGCTTGAGGATTGGAATAGCAGTTGAATATACTGGAAACTGGGTTTGATGTGTTTTAGGAGTTTTCCATCAAAGTGAATACAGATCCATTCGCAGTAGCATATCAAGAAATTATGCGAGCCAATTTCTTCAAAATCATTTTAAGAAAAAAAAAATTGAACATTGCCCACGAGATCTGCGAATAGAAAGAATATTAATTTTATCAGCAATTCTAATTTTTATAATTTTTTATTCCATCGGGCAATTTCATTAATAATTTATATTGTTGATAAAATATTTCATTGATGATTTTGTAGGTATTAAAAATTGCTGATAGAATTGCTGATGAATTAAAAAAGTTCACTAGTTATTTTTTTTATGATGGTAGTCCATTGACAATTCCATAGATAATTTGTTATACCAATGGGATTTTCTGCAAATGCTTATGGAATATTCCATCAACATTCTCTAATTTTTTATTAGTGTGGGTAATTTAATGCATACCAATTATTTTATGTCAATTTTATGGTTAAGTTAGAAATTTAAAGAAAATTGATTGTGTACAATTGATGATAATTAAAGGTATTAATTTAGGTTGAATAAGCTTTAATTAAAGAAATAATAGATAATTAGTTGGGTCCCATTTAATTTTAGTCAATTATGGGTCTTGTTGAAAATTCATGAAAAATAAATTAATGTTTAATTGATAACAATTAGGGTATTAATTGAACTTATTTATTCTTAAATCTAGTAAATAATGGGTACTTAGTTGGGTATCAATTATTTTATGTTGAAAATTTAGATAAAATTCATTTTGTATGAAATTGATAACAATTAGGAGGTAAGTATCTTTCTACTTATAAAGTGTTTGATAATTATTGGGTTATGAGTTATATTTTTTTAAATTAGAAGAATTGAGTTACCTTGAAATTAAAGAAATGATGAGTTATTAAGTTATTAGCTGGTTTGAGTATGTTAATTATGATTTATTTTTAATAAATAATTGAATTTATGTTTGATAATATATTTTAATTTTTGAATTGTATTTATTATTTCAATTTCAAGCAAATTTCAACATGAAGTTTGATTGGATAGTTGTCGTAGGAACAACTGTAAAATTATATTAGATTTTCAAAGAATATTAGTTACGTTAAAATGAGATGTCTAAAGAATCTTTGTTGGTTATTCAATTTTTGAAAGAATTTTTTTTATTGTGATTGTGAGTTTATTTTGAATAATTATTAACTTTGAGATTATAACAAATAAAAATTAAAAATTAAAAAATCAATAAAATAATTTATAATACCCTCTAAATGTCAACGAAATATTCCGACGGCTCTGTCCGATTTTCTGGTAGAGTGCCAACTGCCAACCGTGGTTAAAAATCCATACTTGTAAAGAATCCGTCAAGCATAAAAGGTCTGCGTGCATGGGCGCCGTTTCTGACTCTTCATATAGAAAAATTTGATGCCCGTAAAAGGACATTTTACTCAAACAACATTAATGAAAACAATTATTTCGGTTTTGAACTGGTTTAACGTTAACCACATGTCATCAATTGCTATAATTTTGTTAAATTCTTACAGTTTTTTTTTTTTACTTATATTAAGTCGTCACTTTTGCTATTACGTACAAATTACGATCCTTGGTGTATTTTAACTAATCTTAAAATATAGTTATTTATTACAAAAACACGTATGCAGACAGATCAACTATATATACATTCAACAAGAAATTAACTAAGACGCCTTTTATATTTACATATATTTGAAGGGATGTTCAATGCATCTTGAAATAAAGTAATCACAAAGATGAAGTGAGAAGTAAAAAAACACCACAAGCCCCCCTTTCTTAAGCGAAAGAGAGGGATTTTAAGGGAAGGAGGGTTGTAGAGCATAATAGGAGCCCAAAAAGCAGAGAATTAATAGGTGTTGATGGACACTATCTAATCAACTTTTGCTAATGACAACCATGATTAGATAAGCTAATTAATTGCTGTTAAATAATGAGTGATCATCGCTAACACACGATAGCAAGGGCAAATAATATACAAGAAAACCCACAAAACGGGAATTCATGCAAGAAACGGGGGCGGTTGCAACCCAAACAAGCCAATGAATCAAACTGAAAACAAAAGGGTAGAGAATAGTGCGAGGATATTATCCATCCATTCTTCCTTCCATAACTTTAATAAAGATGGACCTAGTTAGGAAAAGGCTAAACCATGCATTATAGGGATGGTTATTTTTCTCCCAAGCAATTATAGGATAGGTTAGCACACTAACACTTCATTAGCCTTGAATATGCTCTTAGATCATCATTGATCTTGTGATGATGATCACCAAGATCACAATCATCCATGATAAACACACTTGCCCTTCATCGACTCAGGCCGCCTCCCGTCAAGGCCCAGCGACATATCAAGGGTCCCCACAAGACCAAGAGGAAGAAAAA
>Ga0307510_10010086_pt1 | contig 11231 bp, 14 predicted proteins | sample 12_EM_MG_FD_207224 | JGI IMG/M metagenome (GOLD analysis project Ga0307510, IMG submission 207224) | Populus trichocarpa ectomycorrhiza microbial communities from riparian zone in the Pacific Northwest, United States - 12_EM | ecosystem: Host-associated > Plants > Roots > Unclassified | place... | reverse complement strand
ACTCCTGTCACACCCTATCGGTATTTTTTCCTCCTCTCTATTTCGACCCTTTTAGGTATTCTTCTGTGATAGGTAGTGTTTTCCTTCCATAGTAGGTAGTTGTTGTGATTTCCTACGATTATACTTCTTTTACTCAGCCGTAAGATGGCGATCTGTCTAGTACTTGACACCACTTGGAGATGCTTTTATAATATTCATTTCTTCATAGTTTTTGAGATTGAAGTTTTTTTTATGCTATAGCTAGCACTGCATGTGAGTTCTTGTATCTTAACAATCAATACATGATATAAAAATTAAAGAAAAATGGCATGAGAGATAGGATCTTCACGCAACCATCTATGTACTTTTCTATACTCAGAAGTTGTGATACGATTATCTTAATACTATTGAATTCTACAAGTACTCCACCAACAAGCTTTTCCTCCGAGTCCCACCAATTGTTGTGACAGTCAAGCCTCAGGCCAACGACATAGAACTATTGTGATAGTTCTATACGACAGCAGGACAGTTCCGTACTATCTGATAAGATAGATAACTATAAGGCATTGGTAAGGAAGGTCGTTACCTCTTGCATTATAATAAGAGAACAATAGGATTGTTCCACGTTTTCAGCTACTATGAAGTAACCATCAAGGTGGCAGTTAAATTCAGTCTTTTTATATATCCTGCTAACCGCTTTTGGTCTGATGAATAGCCACAGCAGATCCTATAATGCTCTGAGATTTTTTATCCACAAAACAATATAGTTCATCAGAGGTGCCCACCTTGTATCTGGATGGCAGCCCTCTAGATCTTACATCCTCAGCACCTCCTCCATCTGGAACAGTAGTGTTTCACCTTTTGTTTCTATTCTTACATCTTAACTTTTACAAACTCTTTGTACTCACAATCTTTAGCTCATGAAAGCCTCTTATTTTATCTCACATTCATCTGTCCAGGCAAAACTTTAGCACCCAGAATATGATAGCACTCAGGGTTGATTCTACGGTGCCTGCATCATAGTTGCAGCCTCCCAGCCGATAGGAGCTAGCATTGGTAGTCCACTCCTGTCCTCTTAATACTACTACGACAAGGTGTATCTCTTTGTTGGGCAGCCGTCCTTGTTGAGATCAAATGTCAACTTTACTCGAGTACTCGTCATTATAGTTGTCGTTATAAATGTAATCACCATTGGGTAGCAAGATGGTTGGGTTTTGCGGAATCGTGGCTGCACGTTATCCTGAGAATTATTCTCGCTGCGAGTAAATACATCCCTATTCGTTCATCTTGTAACACTCGTCTTATCCCACCCTCCACACATTCACCACAGTAGACTGTATATACAAAATTCCAGGTCCAGCACAGCCATAGGATTTCATCCATTCCTACATTAGCCCACCTAACCCAAGTACACATTGGCATTCCTTGTGCAGCCAGACATCCATATTAGCGACCATACCTGCAATACCAATCATTTCACATTCCAAACAGCCAGTGCAGCACATTCCAGACAACACTTATCGAACACTACACTCCTCAAAAATCGCATCCCCCTTCGACTGTCAACCGTAGTCCCATTAGGTCTGGCCTCATTGGCAGTTTCCCGCGTGCACACCGAGTCATTGCCACCACACACCGTAGCTTACTTGATATACGCTCGCCATCCTGAGAAGTGGGAGTCTCCGGCAGCCCTCGCCGTCGCCACCGCCTCACCTTTTGTGCTCCCCTCGGAATGCAGTACATTGATGAAATTGGTTTTCGGTATTATCGTAGGAACCCATGTCTAGAAGGTATAGTGCCACACGGATACCAAGTGCTTCGGCAGTGGGATCCGTTGAGTTCTTAATCGCGGCGAGAGCATGTGGAATATACGCCGGGCTAATATATCGCCGCTCATCCTGGGATCGAGGGAAGAGCAGTGAAATGACTTTCAGTGCAGCCCTCCTCCCTTGATCCAGCTCTCTGGTTGGTAAATACTCTAGTAAGGACAATTGGACTAAACGATCAAGATCGTAAAATTTCCTGTCCATGCACCCACATCTGACCATCGTAACCAACGAGAACCCCAATAGTTTTCCAATGGCGGAGCGAAAATTAGCCGAATGATCCATCCCTTCCGGACCATACTGTGTCAGTAGCTCCTCAGGTATGTTGTGATGATTGAAGAATGCCATTAGCCGTAGAAGATCCGCCGCTAGGGGCATCTGTTGCCTAATTTGGGCAAAAGTGACAAAGTACGTGCTCAGGATACTTTCGTAGGGGGCTTCTCGTTGGATGTCATAAAATGACCGCGAAAGTAGGTCCTTCATTTGTTCCTCATTCTCTCGGAAAATATTCCAGTAGATGGATGGCGGGGTCGCGTTCCTGGTCATGTAGGCTGCTGAACCGACGACAGCTAACGGTAGGTGACGCACTGAGCTCAGGATCGCTGCGACATCGTCTTTTTCTTTATCTTCCAAACTATCCCAGCCGTCAAAGCGTTTTGAAAACAACTCCCGGGCTTCCTCCTCCCCCATTTTTCCAACCTCAATTCTCGTCGGACACTGCGGCTCCGCAACATGTAGGGATCTAGTTGTAAATATCAGAGTCCCATCAATTGGTTGTGGTATAAACTTGGCGATTGGGCTGTCATTGGTAGCAAAATCGGCTTCATTATCGGCGTTGTCAATAACCAGAATCCAAGCACCACTGTTCGGGCCTTCAAACCACCGCTTTACTTCCAGCAGTCGCGCTTCGTCTGTCTCGGCGCTGTGTAGAGGAATTTGAACATGCTGTGCGATAGCCCTGAAGCCCTCACTAAATTTTGATACCCCACTTCCTTGCACCCAGAAAATATTGCAGTTGCCCTGGCTAGCGCGCTGATGAACGTATTCGAGGGCAATTTGAGTTTTTCTAAGGGACGTTAGCGCACCCTTCATACTACGGGATATAAAATAAATGCCAGCACTAGTACTTACCCGGAACCGCCCAATCCATAGAGCGCGACACGGCTGTGACCCTTACATTCGGAATATCGCTTGAGCAACTCAAGGAGGCTTTTGCGGCCGATGAACCTACTATTCCTGCAATATGGGATTAACCGATAAGGCCTGGCTGCTTATTCCAGTTGGGATCACATGTTAGTTCTTTGCCCGATATCTCCCGGGGACCCTGATAATACCTGCCTCTCCTGCCCCTGGGGGCAGCCCTTGATTTCGAGCTCCGGAACCGGCCCCACTGGGCAGCACAATCTCCACTTTATTATTATAACTACCATAAGCACTGTTATTACCATTATTCCCGCTGTACTCTCCGGGGATGTCGGATTGGGTTTGGATAACCGTAAAAAGGCTGTCAGATGGGTGAGTCTCATCATTGGCGTAGGGGATTTTATCTTTGGCACCGCCGTTTTTAAAGGGACGAGCGGGATACTCAGTCATCGGGCTTAGCACTGGGATACGGCTCGGTCTAGAGTTGTTTTCGAAAATGGGATATGGTCGTAAAAAGACGCCGCAAGCTCGTTCGAAGTAATATCCTTTTGCGCCCCCTGAAATAAGAGGGTGGGACGAGAGATGCTCGACCTGTAGCCTAACCTTGGACGCCAAGGTAAACAATTCCCCGTGCCTGGATCTGTTATGGGGTAGAATCCTAGTGAGTGGTGCCCAAGTCTGCTGAGGGCTAAAGTTTTTCGCGCATCGCGTATGCAGGGTGTAGAATCAGAACAGAAGCTGGAGCGGCCTAGGGAAGGAAGGAACAGGGGAAATCGGGGGGGTCTGTGTCCCGTAATCGACAGCGCCGTGCATGTCCGAGCGCTGAGCTTACTTGGGCAAGTCGACTGCTGGAACTTCGGTGGATGTCGGCCATTGGACGCCACAAAATACAGGACGACCATAAGAGCCTCTCCGAGTACGTTATGGATACTCGAGTAAAGTCGACCGCGACGCAGCCTCCCGCAGCCCGCAAGAGCCTCCCATGACCCTTGCGGGGATTCCATCAAGGGGCATAGGTTAGGGAAGCTACCGCACGCACCATCAGAAGTTGGCATGCACTCGTATTGAACAGAAAAACCGGTAAGCTAGACAAAATATGCGGAGTGGTGCTTAAAAACCCAGGCGCCAACTACCGCTGCAACAACACCCGCGACAGTGGGGATATCATTAACATTTAGAGCAGTCAATCCACTCAGTGCAATATATCTACTCGCGGTGTCGAAGCATTTTTAAAAAAGACTGCTATTGCATATAAGTTAGCCTAAATCTAAGCGAAAAGTTTTTATGTTTTGTTTAGCTAGTGGATACCGGTTAGGTGTAACTAGGATAAATTTATGATATTTAAAGCGAAAAGGCCAAATTTTGGTGATGCAATAGCAGTCTTTTAAACATGCTTCCACACCGCGAGTATACCCGATGAGAAACGCTAGGTTCCGGAGCAGTTACCTCCGTTGGCATCTAGGGAAAGCCACCAGGCTGTTCGTGATTGACGGGTAGGAGTGGGAAACTGGCTGCCCTGCAACCAAAGCTCTTCTACATGGCGCACATTACAGGACCGACGACAAAGCCCGTCCTATTCTGCTATGGAAATCCGGAGGTTGGCAAGACGTATATCAGGTATGAACTATTGTAGTCCCTCTAGCGTGTGCGATGCTTAAAAAAAGCCGCGCACCTCTCTTGTAATAATACCCTTATCAATATGATTGATAGGAACGGTGTAGCCGTTGCTTATCTATACAGCAATTAAAGAGCTCCAGGTATGCGATCTGCGAGCACAGTATTGGGGTTAGTGTTGATCTGTCCTAGATGGAGTACGGGAGGCCTTTGAGCGTGCAATAATGCCGAGCTGATCGTTGGGGGCTCTAGCTTCCTGGGGCTATCGGGATGCTCACAAAGTTTATTCTAGATTTGGAGAGTAGATTCATCTACCCATGCTTTAGAAGAGTTCCCAACAAATGGGAGGAATTAACTCTGGAACTTACTACAGCGTATTATCTAAGAGTGCTCAAACACTCTGCTATTCCCCACCAAAGGCCTCAGATCACAGCTAAAATGGAAGTCAATTTCCCCGGAGAAGCTGGCATAGTTCCTGTAGAAGCAACTTCGGACGATATAGGTAGATAGATTGAACGAAGGATGGGATAAGGCCGAGTGTATAATGGACGAGAAATTCTGAGCGGGCATTAGGAGGGGGGTTGTTCCAAAAGGGGTTTCGGGAATGTATTTATTAACAGGATATGTCGAATTCCGGAGATTGAGCCCGCTGCGATCTGTATATTTCTTCTTGCTCACCTCGGTATGGACGCAACACTTGCTGTGACGAGCATCCACCAAAATGGACAAGCACTGCATAGAGTGGTCAATGGCCTTGCCTTAGGATGTATCCAATACCGTATTAGGCCTTGTAAGACCGCAAGATGAAAGCAAACGGAAACTTGGGATGGATGCCCTAATGTAGACTTCTGGCAATGGGCAGCCCTTGAGATAATAGGAATTGCACCATGTACTGGGGTACATCTGGGGGTGGAAGTATTCCTCATCGACAATGTACCTTCGATGAAGCCCGTACTGGGCTGCACTTTAGGGCTTGTCACAATTGCTGAAATGGTGTCTACAGTCCGTCTCCGACATCTAACGCTTCGAGAATATCTAGGAGCGAATCCACCCAGTTCGCCAAAATCAACTTCACCTGTTTGCGCTATTTGTCGGCCCAAGAGCTGCAGCTTGACCTCATACTTTACATCTGTGGCATAGTACTAGGTTAAGGTGGGATATATCGGATGATGGATGATCGTCCCTGACTAGTTAGGAGGGAGAAGTGGCGGTAATCCAATACCTACGCTTCCCGGGATTGCTCACCGGCTTTTCCCTTGGGCCCCTTTCCGCGATTCGCCTGATCACTTTTTTGGTCGAGTCGCATGAGACCTTGCGAGTGGAAGTTTGCATATTTAGTTTGGAAGGCAGTCGGTACCCGGCACGGTGTCTAGCGTTATGGGTCTGATAGGGCCTGGGCATCTGGGCACTGGGCGCTATAGATGCAGTGGCTTTAGACACTTTTTATAAACTCAACAGATAACTTACCCATCCCGCAAGCTCCCTCAACCGCACTTCTAACATAATTTAATGGTATAACACTAACCCCACACCCATCACGAGCACCCAATACAGTACTGCTTGGCAAGGTGAATCCGGTATCTGTTTATTAAAAGGTCACGGTATTCAACTGAGTTTGTATACCCATTCTATGCACGTCTCAGCTGCCAGTTCATCCGAGTGAGCGATTGTGATGTTATATTGCTCTCCCCTGCTAATGCATTGACTATGAGCCTCAGAGGTTCTTAGGTCCTCCTAGTAGTAGAACCCGACTTGGGATAATTGCAGGTACTGGGAAGTGACAGCCGGAGGCTGAGAATGACTGCCATGCCCAATAGGTAGCTCCGGGGTGATGGCTATAGCACTCTATCCCTAATGTTGGTTGGGTCAGCTTTAACACTCGTTATTGTACAAAACTAAGGGAAGCCCAGAGGATGAAATACGCATGAGCCGTGGACCCACCCCCTCAGTCTTACCGAGTTCGGGATATTGGATCCTCAGCTTCCGGACAGGGAATCAAGTTTAGGCAGGGAAATAGTATCTCATGCTGAGACTTGGGGTTGCAATTTAGGGACTAACTTTAGTCACTGGTATAAAAGGCGGCTAGGATGAAACGGTCTATGATACATGAGAGAGAGAGAGAGAGAGAGAGAGAGAGAGTTGGCCGCTCAACCTCTTGTCCTATACTTGCCACTTGGACAGACCTACTTATATCAATGCCCGCGGTTCATATACAGTACCTAGTCCAGGATACTAAATCCTCGACTTCGCGACAGAAGCGTAAGTTCAGTGAGGGCAACAGCCTACCCTACCAGGACCTGAATCCTGATACACTAAGTGGCAGGCTGGGTGGCCGGACATTGTCAAACATGTGAATAGCTTTAGCGACTTTTGGTATTTTCCTGGAGGATTGTGTATGCTCTGGGCGGGTGGTTTGGTAGTTGTTCTCCTGTTTTTTAAGAATGGTGGAAAACTCCTCCGAGGAAGGGACAGGATCGTGGGATTCTTTGATTTTTTTTTAGTGATTAGAATCTGCTCTTTTGACCTCCACCCATCATCGTCTCTTGTAACTTGATCAAATCAATCAATTATCCATCGGCTTCTAGAGCCAGCCTTTGCTTCCTTCTGTTTTCTCCTGCAGGCTACCCTCACGGGATCATTTACCGTCAAGATTTCCAACACTAGCAAAAGAACGCAGGACGGAAAAGGCTCGCCACACCATGCTCTTACATTCTACCACTTGAAATGAAGCTTTGGATATAGTAAGTGCTAGCCTTCGTCCGATATGTCTGAGTTGGCGTGGGAACGGTGAACTCAGGGGGGGTTTTTTTTATAAAAAAAACCCCATTGATGTCGGGAACGGTGGATGATGCTCATGTCCGGGCTCGGTGTCGTGTATTCGTGGAAGTCGCGGGGGAAAAACTCAGAAGATAATGCGACAGGGTGAAAGTCAAGGCCGAAGGAGTAATACAGACAGTGTTGGTTCGCAACCTACAGTAGGAAGTTTTCAGGTGGTGTGGGTCGGCATTGCTAGGGGAGAAACGAGGTAGGCAGGCTCAATCTTCGATCGCATGCAAACATTCATGATATTTGTCGGGGGATTGTAATGCTGCATTATTCGTGAATCTCGACTCGGGTACGGTACACTAGGTTCCCTTACGGTTAGACCCCCACAAATAATATTTTTTAGCTTTTGGTACTACTGATCAGCGGATCGGCTCTCTACAAGTAGCTCGGAGGAAAAAGCTAGAACATTAGCTGCCATAGTTGACCTCATACCTGTTAATTAAGCCAGCCCAATATAGACTTAACATCAGCCTGGCTCCTACCCAAGGCGACGTCTCCAAGACCCCCCCGTAAATCGATCATAAGTGCGGAGGCCGTACTCGCGCAGCCCAATTGGAGCCAGACACCTTGTGAGCGAATTTCCATCTGAGATGTCCGGCTTCAACACGGCCGCGCGTGTATTTTTTCGGCGACACGGGTCTGGAGGTGATATCGTAGATTTGTTGAAGTCTTGGTTTGTATTTCTCGGAACCGTGGCGGACTTGAATGCTAGTAGTTTGCGTTAGTGGATGGGAGTGGTTTCTCTTGGTGGGGAAAGAGTAGGAAGTCACCCAGCAGGTTCGTCCCGGGGCACAGTAGGACCACTTGGCTCGAGATTCGTGGGTAAGAGGCTGGTAGTGCGGGGAGAAAGGTGGTTCTTAGTGGAACTTCTGAAGTGCGAGTAAGGTTAGATACCGGTATGATACTGTACTCGAGTAGGGTTTTCATCGACCTCTGCAGGGCAGGTAGTACCCTTGCCGCAGGGTATTTTTCAAGTTCGCTGTTCTTGAATGCAAATCCTGTTTGAGCCGCGCTGAGCCGCATTAATGGACCTACTTTTGTGTAACCTTGAGTAAACAAAAGAATTCTCATCTCCCACAACGAGCCTCCTGACGTTCACCTGCCTCCTGCTCGGATGCCCACCTTTGCTCAAACAACAGATTTAGACGGAATACCTCTGCAGAAAATTTCAACAGCAAAACCAATGTGCGCGGTAAAACGAGCGCAGCGCCCAAAAACATGCCTGTTCTACAGCGACAGCGGGAGTCTCACAAACGGTTACAATGGTTTCAATGGGTCCATCACATCGATACCCGATGAGAAACGCGAGGTTCTCGAGTGGATATCTCCGCTGGCATTTCGGGAAAGGCACCAAGTTGTTCGCGACTCACGGGTGGAGAGGGTGGGGGGCTGGCCAACTTACTAAGACCTTCTACATTGCGCACGTCAGAGGGCCGGACTACAAAGCCTGCCATATTCTGTGATGGACATCCTGGGACGAGCAAGACGCATATCAGGTATAAATTCCGGTAGCCCCCCGATTCAGCGCAATGCTAAAGAAGCAACACAGCTCCCTCGCGATCGATACTCTTCTCAATAGGATTGATGGACGGTGTAGGCACCGCCTATGTGTACTGCGAGTTCAGTTCTCGGAATGTGCGGCCTACCAGTACTCTATTGGGATCAGTTCCTAGGAATGTTACTGGAGCATCTGCAGAGATACCAGGTGCGGCATTGGAAGTATTCAAGCTGGCAAAGGGCACTCAGTGGGCCCCTCTTTCCCTTGATTCTCGATATGCTCACCAAGTTCTATCAAGTTTGGAGCGCGGCTTTATTTGAATCCATGCCTTGGATGACTTTCCAAACCAAGTACCGGTCTCAACCCTAGAACTCTCTACCACCTGTTGTCCGGTTGTGCCCAACCACTTCCCTACTCTTTACCGGATGGCCTCAGAATGGAACGGATATGGAGGGCCACCCCCCCCCCGGAGGAATCAACTGTGGAGGATATAGAAAGATATATTGAGGGGTAGAGACAGGACCTGCACAAGAGTATGATGGGCGAGGGATTGTGTGAGCAGGTGCCGGGGGGGGGTTATTCCAAAAAGGGGTCCCGGAGATGTATGTTTTAACGCGAGATCCGGAACTATATCACGCCACCCACGGTGCCTGGCGGTAAACGATATTACAGTGTTCGTTGGATCCGATGCGTCCCGTGATCCTGTTTGTACGATACTTTTGTTTTTCTGTTTTCCTCATCCCCATTTGAAGATTCTCTGTGTGGTATCCCTTGTGTATCATCTCAATAAATGTATTCATTCGTGATAATACAAACCTCATTACTACCCGCAAGACCAGCGTGCCTAAAGTGCGTTCTAGAGCCGATAATTCCCACGGCGCGGACTGACCTTGCCCTTTCCCTCTCTCTCTCTGTCCATTTTCACTCGACCACTCTCAGTACAGCACCCGAGCAGCTCACAGCCAAACGCCCTCACGTTCAATAGTACCCACCAACACTAAATACATGATATCGCAAGGAGGGACACTTACCCTCCCCGCCGCTTTAGTACAATCTCTACATTCATCACTCATAAGATTAATATCCTTTTTTCCACTTACTAACCCGCCCAGCCAGCCACGAAGGTTCACAGCGAAAGCTACTCTCACCCGCGCATTCGGAATAGCCAAGAAAAGACGTTTCTAGGTATGGGGCGATCGAAGCCGGTGGCATGGAGGTGTGTTCCGCAAGGTTGGAGTGTAGGCCCAAGCCGTGTCAACGATTGATACCTTATGTTTGGGGTGGGGTGCTGCGGTTATGAAGAATGTCTCGGGACGGTGAAGGCCAGCCCACCAGGTGGGAGAGAGTGCTGTAGAAGTAAGAGACATTCAATCCTCATGCTCTCTTTCCAATTACTTACTATTTACCCGCGTCCTCAACTGCACTGCTGACAGAATTAGTGAGAGCGGTAACTCTGGATCACTCTGGAGCGCCCCATGCAGTCAGTATCACTCGGCAATGCGGATCGGGCCTCTGCTCGTTGGAACGTGTGTGTATTCTTTCGCACTTAATCAATTACGGTGCCGACAAGCAAGGAGTGTGGATAGCGCGCAACTTCGTTCGAACTTTCTCCAAACTAACGGCAAACACAGGAGTATATACATGAAAGATCGCAAAGTCATCCCTACCCTTCCTCCAACCACTACAGATATTTGCTTTCCACCGCGCATGCCCCCAATCTCTTGATCGCTCCCGTGGTAACAAACATTCTATACAATCCCTTAAGATATAAATAAAATGCAGATCAAGAACATGCATAACAAGGACTTGCTTTCCTCCACCCTTCCTACTCAAATGTTAGACCCCCTTTTTCCATTATCTCAGTAGCCTTCATGCACCCTCCGATTTCCCATATTCCTACCGATCTATCCACGAGAACATTTGCCAAAGCTCCAGCTTTTCCGGAGCGATGGAGACACTTACTAGACCACGCTGAGCAACACCAACTAATTTCCAACTGTGCGCTTCCGTTTCCATCCCGACTTTGTGATGCTACGATACCGGTAATAAGTAATCGAATCGGGCATCGGGTAATCTGTTCCACCGAGTGAGCGACTATGATTCTCAATCGCGGTATTATCCACAATGTGGACTACGAGACCAATAAATCCCTACGCCCTACCGGCAGAAGATCTTGGCTGAAGGTAATTATAGTCACTCATAGCTAACGCTTGGAAGCCGAAGATGCCTGTCGGTCCCTTCAGGTACCTCCCAGGCCGTTCAGGAATCCTGCCCACAAGATAGAACAAAAGCCCATAGTTATTCCCAAGCACTAGCCCTTTTTCAAAAAGCGGATGCCAGTGTCT
>Ga0307510_10010085_pt1 | contig 11232 bp, 14 predicted proteins | sample 12_EM_MG_FD_207224 | JGI IMG/M metagenome (GOLD analysis project Ga0307510, IMG submission 207224) | Populus trichocarpa ectomycorrhiza microbial communities from riparian zone in the Pacific Northwest, United States - 12_EM | ecosystem: Host-associated > Plants > Roots > Unclassified | place... | reverse complement strand
TTGCCACATGCCTTTTCTGCTCTTGCCCGGTATGCCTCAAATGCCGGTAACGCTCCATCTTTTGAGTGTAGGAGAGAGATACTAACTCGACCACTCATTTCATCAATAAAGGTGATGAAGTACTTTTCCCCATTCAGACTGGAAGCCTGCATTGGGCCACATATATCACGATGTACTCTCTTGAGAATCTCGGTGGCATTTTCTCTTGTTCCTGTATGTGCCTCCTTGTGTTGTCTACCTTGCGCACAAATACCGCATACCTTTGGGCCCTCTGTATTGCTAACATGCATGCCGCTAACCTTGGATGCAAGTCTGTGAATAGTAGAAGAGTCAAGTGTATGGTGACAGAGTCTCCGATGCCATGTCTCCAGCGTCGCAGTTGAGGACTGATTCGTACTCAAACCAAGATTGGCATGGTTTGTACTCGGGGATTCTCGCACGACTGGGTTCTCCATCAGGTAATACAAGCTTCCCTCCCGAATACCTAGCTGCTGCTTGACACCGGAATATCTGACAAAACAGCCAGTAGTAGAAAACTCAACCAAATATCCTGCATCCACCATACGCGTCACCGATATCAAACTGGCCCTTATGTTTAGCACATGCCACACATCGGTCAACCGTATCACCCCAATCTTAGTTGTTATCTCTATGTCTCCCACTCCATCGGCTTCAATCGCGGTACCATCTGCTATTGTGATAGACTGTGGCTTGCTGACAGTCTTATAAGATAAGAATCCAGCTCGATCACGTGAGAGATGTTGACTCGCTCCTTAGTCAATTATCCAGTGCATTCTACCCTGGGAATTCGTTTGTTCTACCAAAAAGGTAAACTCTTTTGGTCGTCCTGCTCCACCTGCTCCGGTTACTTCTTCTGACTTCCGCTTATAGCAGTCCCGTTTCCAGTGGCCACCTTTTCCACAATAATAACACTTTGTACCCTGAGGAGCTTGGGCACTGGTAAGTCCGACATTCCTTCTTGTGTCTGTCTGCATTCGGTTGCTCACACCATGGTCCCGGAATCTTGTTCCTAAGCCTCCCCTACTCCTCCCCTTAAAGGGAGGTACACAGTGCCCTCTAAAACTTCCACTGATAGCTGGCCGTTGTACTGTAAAGGCGGTTTGTGATACCAAACTAACTCCTTGAACAGCATTTGAGCTCTGGCCAATCTGCCTTCTGCCAGACTCTTGAAGTAATCTTCCGGCCATGGTATCAAAGGTTATCGTATCACTGCGCGACTGTAGAGCCATCACCAATGGCTCATATGATTCCGGCAGACTTAAAGTCAGAATGGTTACCAGCTCTGAATCATCCATCCCCTTTCCATCCACTGATAGACCGCGTAACTGATTTGCCAATTCCCTAAACTGATTAAGATGCTGGGCCATATCTTCTCCCTCTGCCATTCTGAACCCCCAGAGCCTCTGCATTAATACCATTCTGCCGTTCATCCCAATTCCTTGATGAACCTCTTTGAGAGCAACCCATGCCTCTCTTGTTGTAGTGGCATCCTGAATATATGGAATCTGGGAGTCCTTAATATTTAACGTAATAATAGTGAAAGCCTGATTATCCTTGCTTGAACTCACTAATGTGCCGGAGTCCTCAATCGCCGACAGCAGATCCTTTTCCTTTAAGATCCTGATGATCCTAAACCGCCAGGCATTATAGTTGCTCTGGCCCGTTGTCATGGCCCCATCAAGTTTCACAATTGATTGGGTGAGCGAGGTCGTGCTCGTACTCGGGTTCGTATTACCAGCTGGAGATCGAGTTGAAGCACTCCCGGTAGACCCACCGGCTGAGGCTGACATCGCTGACCGAGCTTGTCTCTATTCTCCGTTGACCAGTAAGTCGATACTCATTCGCTGTAGGCCAGGTGCGCTCTCCGGGCTCATAACCTAACAAAATGTATCAGGGAAAGCGTGCACTTCTCGGACTAGAAAGTGGCCCAGGTGGGTGAACGAGTATATCCAGGATTGTCTTATAATTCAGTGACCTGATTTTTTCTAACAATGTGGGCTGAGCGGAGTTGTTTAAATACACAAAATCAATACAAAGCAATCTGTCCTTTTCCCTACCACGATCACGCCATTGTTTCCCACTTTGGCATATTACCTCATTACCTCCTCGTTTCTTCCCTGTCGGTATTTCTTGCCCACTCATTTACTTCCTAGCGCAAAGGCTATGAGTGCACCATTCAGGTTAAACGTTCCGACAAACTTCCAGCACCTTCCAAGAAACCAGTAACAATAGCAGAACCTGAGTCATGCCAAACAGCGTGTCATAAACGGAGTGCCGGTGTTTAACAACACCATCAACTGTTCTCAGATTCTCAAAGCTTGTAGCTCCTTGAACAACAGTTAATAGCAGGTGGAGATAATATCTCCCACGCAGGAAGGGACTGGCAGAATAGATCCTGCCCACTGCGGTCCTTTTTTGCCTCTTTTGCCATACTATCTTGCGAATATAGACAAAGTGCTGAGGAAATTCATAGCAGAGAAATTGCCTGCTATGTTCATTCTGTGCATTATAAGAAACGAAAGCCATCAGTGCGGTCATGGACCCTTCAATTAGATCACGAATCTGATCTGGATAAACATTTCCTGCATTGTAACCCGGCTGATGTCCAGGCAGATGTAAAGAAAGATGAGTCACTGGTGGCTGTTCATCATGTATAGCAAATTCAAACAAATGCCAAACTGCTTCGTAGGACCTAAATAGTCTCCATGCAGATAACGCTTGATCTCATCATGCTCAGACTCTACACTGACTGTTGCTTTATCCCCACCTTTGTAAATGTACTTGTGAATATACTTCACAGCTTGTACTGAACTACAAACCTGGTCATTAATGTAGGCGTTATAGCGGAGAGACAAGTAGGGGCTGTATGGTACAACTCTACGATTGTCAATCACTGCAGTAAGAGTACCTCCTGATCCAGGAACAGGTATCTCAAATGACCTGCCTGTATTCCGTCTCCGATACTGGGGATACCCATTCTCAGGAATTGTTGTCGCTTCTGTGAATGCATGTAGATATCCTTTATGACAGGTTGTCACAACAGCTGGGTTTAGGTCCTTCATGCATAACGCATTCCCATTTCCCCCTACACATTGTGTATATACCATTGTGTTATGAATGATTCCTCTCAACTGTTGACCTATGAAGTCATCTTCAGTTGGAAGTTCAGCAGATATAAACCTCTCAATATACTGGGGGGGTAAGGAATTGGGCATCTGTTTTGAGAAACAGTAATAAATGAACATGCGGAAGTCCTCACTTCTGGTATTCTATAGTCCAAACCCAGTCACGCTAAGGACCAAATACACGCTTATGCTTGATCTGATTCGATAGATTACGTAACTTGAGATTGAAGATGCTAGCCACGAGATATGGGCGGTCAATAGCTGTCTGACCAGGAAGAAGCTCATCGTGTATCTCAGCCCATTTTGCATTAGCCGTAAATGTAATAAATAGTGAAGGCATTCCAAAGTGGCGTACCAGTACCATACTATCTTGATATAGCTGCTGTATGAATTGGTGTCCACCATGGTAACTTGATGGTAAGACAATTCTGCGCCCAACTTCATCCATATTCTCATCACCTTGGCGCAGTGAATCGGCTAGACCATTGTACAAATCAGTTGTAATTTTAGCCTGATTTGTTTGGAGCCAATTCAGCTTGTTCTGATCACAAGCTGCCTAGGCATCAACCACGAATTGCTGGAAGAGCCTCTGGGATCTCATAAGCGTAGCTGGCATGTCAGTTCTCTTATGCAAGCGGAACCTGAAAAATGTCCTCTGTGACATCCTCAGATTCTGGTGATAGCCACTCCCATTTTCAAGAGTTCTAGCCCAGTGCCACCCAGGCTCCCCATAATGGAAGAGAAGCACATAGTGCAGTGGCAAGTACGAAGCATGATTGGAATTAATGATGGAGAATCCATTATTGGGGATTTCACCATTAATCCTTTCAGCTAGTACAATATCACCAAATCCTCCGTTCCCATATTACTCAGGCAGGATCATTGCAACTTCATTAGCAGAAGGCAAGTTCTCTCTTCTCATATCTGCCCCTGACTCCAGAATCAAACAAAATCGAAGATCAAGAATGATACGCAGGTTAGGTTCCAGCTTTGAAAGCTGTGTGAACCGCTCGCTCACTGTAAGATACCGCTGGATGAATCGGGATACTGTTTGTAGCCTCTGTGTTATAGATGCTATCAATCTCTGATCCGGTTCAGTTGCCCTTGCCTATCTCACAAGTGCAGCCTGAATGGGATCACAGAGATAAATTTGTCAGTACAGCGGATCCCGGCCCGCTGGTGGAACCAGAGGACCTTGCTGGTGATAAACAGTACCCTCAATTTGTCAGAGCTGAACTCCCTGGCCACGCTGTCATGTACGGTCATCAGCACTAAAGCGTATTGATGTGAATGTAAAGAGAGCATTCCAGTGACCCAGATGCTCCTGAACAACGTTGACTGACCATCTTGACCGGTCATCCAGCTGTTTAGAGGTTCACGCAAGGGCCTCATCTTCTCCACTATCGCATCCCCATACTTGCAGCAGGCCTCTAAGGTCCCAGCTCTAGCACTGGTTCTATATTGGGGTCTTTCAGCCTCCCAGTGGAGTGCCTGACATCCACTACAACATAGATTCATACGCCCCAGAGTGTGTCCCATCCATTCAGAGCGGTGCTCGATGAAGGCCATAGGGACAGAATTAATATTCTGCCTAAATGGTTGTGCTACCTCTGGTACAGCAATCATATTTACTCCCCTAGGGGCAGCTCTTACCCACTCCCTTGCATCAGTCTGCCTCAGGTGTGTAAATATACATTAGTTAGCCTTAATCTAATACTAAGTCATACTAATTAGCTGATGGAAGGATCTTACCAGGCATTCTCTGCAGGTGCGGCATTGGGTACCTCAGGGGTCATTGTTGAATTTGTGTTGTTCTAGCTCTGGCTCGCATCCACTACACCTGTGACTTACGATTATTTCCTTTTTTACCGGTATATTTAATTAGTATTGGTTCAATAAACGAGATTTGTATCAGGAGTGCAATATACCGAGAAGAAATAGGGTAGCGTATTGGTTGCCTGATGTAGTGATCATGGCGAGTTGGTAATTGGATCTAGAAAAACAAAACTGTATTAGAAATCACTCCAAAGGTTAAAAGGGAAGGATTGTGTATAGGGCACGGGGGTGAAATGGTGTAAAACATGTCGGGGAATATTGGCTAAGTAGAATATGCCCAGAGAGAATATTTGGGAGAGGGGTGTGGTGTGTGAGGAGTGTGGTGGGGGCGTGCAAGAGGAGGGAATATGGATGGAGAGGAAAAATATTGGGTGGTGGAAAAAGAAGAGGGGAGGGGAGTAGTTGAGAGGAATATAGGTGAAAAGGGTGGGATAAAGGAGAATATAGAGGGGAGTGGGCCGCTGAGCTATCTCATACTTGGTGGGAAAGTTTTCCCATACCCGCTCATCGGCTATTTGAGCCTCACTCAATCAGATCATCAATCCGTTCATCAGATCCAACATTGAGAGATTGACGTACAGTACTTGTAAAATAATCGATAATACCCTCGTACTCTTCGGGCGAAAGTATTGGAACAGGCTGGGGACGAACGTCTACAGGGAGAAAAAAATCTAAAGTTCCCCAATAGGCCAGCTGGATATCACAGGTATTGAATTTCTAGGTGAATAGTCGAAGGTATTTTTCTTTCAGACATTATCAGGTCTGGGCTCTGATCCGATGTATGATATCATAGTTAAATAACGTGCTTTTCACAGCCCCCCACAATTTCTGCTTGTTCCAGTGCTTTCCCCCTGCTCCCAGGACCCGCAATGTCAAAGTATTTTATAAAACCACTGGAAATAGATACAACCAAAGTTTGACCTTTTGGCCGGGATTTGAGCGGTATGCAATGCAAGTCTTTTGTGGAAGCGCTTCGATATTTCGAGTACGGTGGCCTTCGCTGCAAAGCTAGCTTCACAAATCAACCCTCCGATTGTCAATAGCCGTTGCAGGACTGCTTTGGCTATGTAGCCAGTCAGGCGAGCGTTTCTGGTACCAGGGACTCAATGGAGGTGTATCAAGGTGGAGACGAAGGAAGCATAGGACTAAAATCTAGGATCTGATTGCATGTATCATACCGGTACAGTATTCACTCATTATAGGTGAAATGGTGGAAGCTACTGATGCGCTTTGTTGGATATATCCTTCTGGCTGCTTGAGACAGCAAAATTCGGAACCTGGTACACAAAGGCCAACTTTGGCATCACTTAACCAGGTTTGGTCAGAAACTCTGCGATTTTGATGACCAGGATGCCTAAATCGCTCAGCGCTCAGAGCACGGCAGGACATACGTGGTGAATTCCGGTGGTCGAAACTGTGCCCGGGAAGGCTTAAAGCATCGCAGCCCGAATTCCAGAATTGCATGTCACCCAAGAGACGGCCCGGTTAGTCTACACGTTTGGCATGTGGCAAGTATCTAACAAATGGAGCTCCAATATTCCGACGCAAGAACCCATATATTGCAGATATCAAATTAATGAGAAATGAAAGAAAAATAAATAAGAAATGAAAAAGAATGCCATCCAAGGAAACACAGGCCCATATTCTCCGCTTAGTTCTAAGATTGTTCCACTGACAGAGGCATTGGCAAGGTTGCCGCTGCCCTTGCCAAGAAGATCGTTACCGCCGATGTATCCCAGTTCGAGGTAGTAGGTAGGCGATATCCTAGCCTGCCCTCTCGGAGGTAACATCCGGATCACATTATGAGGCAGGCAGGCTGACTTGCCTATGTGGACTGGCTCTGTGGCTGCTGAAACGGCTTGGACAGGGAGATTTGTTCATCCCTGGAGAATTCGATGTATGCCTTGTAGGCGTCTGATGGCCAACGCTCCAATATCTCGATTTCAGCCTCTGGGTTACCCACCTGAGCTGCCCAGGTTGCAGCTCCCCTGCGAAAACTATGCCCATTCCAGCTACCATTTCCGAGGCCAGCAGTGATAGCCAGCTGTTGGCGGCTTCGCACAACATGTTGACTGGTGAAGGCCTGTAGGTTGAGTCTTCTAACACAAAGCAGTGGTGCCGTGAGTGGCCGGTGCTGGTCCCTCGCTTGAAGCAGCCTCATCGCTTTTACAGGGCATGCAGGGTCGCTGCTTGCGGCAATAGTTAGAGTAATTCCCTTTCGAAATTGATCGCGCTTGGAAGAAGTGAGAGTTAGTTCCATGTATTTCGCATCAGCTGAGACTCGAACATGCTGTTTTATTAGGAACCACTTCGCAAAAGACTCTCCTAACCCCCGGTCGGTCTCCCTATCCATGAATTCCCCCACTCTCTGAAATCCAGCGAATGCGAGGGTAAAGGCAGTGTAGAGTACAGCATTAGTGTAATCGGTGGTCAGCATATGTCTGAGGATACGGAGGAAGTACGGATGGGTCAGACGTTTGCTGATCCGGCGATCAGGCTCATTGTACTCGCGCTTTATCCCCTGAATTGTTCATTGGACTCTTGGGTCTGAGAATGCTGTACACTCGATGCCGAGGTCCAGTTGGTAGGATTTGAGGCTGGCAAGAGACAGCTTCATTGTCTTGACTTTAATGGTTGCGGCCAGCGAACATAGCCATTCGATCAACCATGTAACCCTGGCTGGAAAACATCCTCCGTTCAAATTCCGATAGCTTGTTAGGGTACAAAATAGGGTGAAGCGGGCTCTGGGCGTGTCATAGTTACGTCTAGTCGATGGTGCGAGGCCCCGCCACAGGTAGTAGGCGGCAATAGCGGACAATCCGGATTGCTCAACCTTAGTAACCCATGCTGCTGGAGGTTGGCTGTTGGGTGTATTAACTGTGGTACTAAGTCAGTAATTCTCAGGTAGTCAAGGCGCCAGAGCGCATCTTCTTGAGCTTTGTCTTCGGTCGAAATCCATTGAGTCTCAAGCTCCACATAATGTGTTGTAGCCAAGAGTAAACATCTCCGAAGTACTTGCATCGACCCTCCACGAGTGGTGCCATTGGCTATTTCATAGACGACCTTCCGGTTATCTGTATGTACTATGGCTCGCTTCCCCTGCCACCTATGTCCCCAGTATAGTAGGACCTGCACGGCCGCACGCACTTCTAATGTGTTGATATGTTGCTTGCTCTGGCGCACGTTCTGGGATAGCGGGATAGCAAATGCTGAGTTAAACTGGTGGAGAGGTTGTTCTTGACATATGTAAAAAGCCCTAAGGCCTTTCGTGCTGGACGCCTCTGACGACGTTGTGATTGTTTGTCGTACCCGAACAGCAATTCACTTCTGGGGTTTACCTTGTAGGACGTTTTCCCACCATAACAGATCCATTCGCTCCTCACTTGTCAATCGGCGGCGATAGTGCTTGCCCCCTGTCGGGAAATACAACTCCATATTCTATTGTCAACGAAGAAATGTTCGACCGAGAGGGACGACAGTCGACACGAAGTTTAGGTATCCTGTAATTTATTGCAGCTCCTGTAATGAGGCTGAACTCCTAGCAATGGCAGCGCACACGAGTCTATGTCATTTCTGGAGCTTCTTTTCAGAGAGTCTGATGACCATTTCTTTGGTGTCAATTTCCCAACCAGCAAAACTAGCTATACTCCCCTCCTTGTTTTTGGACTGTTTAATTGATAGCACAAGTTCCACGCACAACTTCTCAATTATTTTTAAGTATTGCTCTAGCATTGACACTGGTGGCAATATGAGGAGAAAATCGTCCAAGTAGTAGATAATGTGGACTAGGAGCCCCAATGCCTTAAGTTCATTATCCAGAATCCAGTGAAAGACCTCTGTGAAGAGGTTGAAAAGATATGGGGCTGTGCGGAGGCCGAAAGGGAGGAACCCACTCCACATAGTAGGTGTTGTCCCAGTGCAATCCGAGAAGAGGGGAGTCTAATGGCGAGACGGGTGTATGGCAGAATGCGGTATGGAAGTTGGGTTTTACCAGAATACAACCCTCTCCTAGATCCTGGATTGTCCAAATCGTGTCCAAAATACTGCTGTATGTGATGGTACCCTACGCTTCAGGGATCTGGCGGTTTATGGAACAGGGACCGGATGGTCGGTATGAGAGGTGCCGAATTCGCCTCCTGCTACCGTCTGATTTGTTTATTAAGCTCAGCGGGGATGCGGTGAAGTGGTTGGGTAGGCTCGGGACATTTGAATATTCTTTAAGCTGATTCTTGCCAAGTGCAGATGCTATATCATCGCTGAGAAGATAGCTGTCAACTTGGGCCGTTGATAGGTTGGGGTATATAGCAGGGATGTGCCGTGATCCGTGGTAACCGATTCTCGCTCCGAACTGGCATATTCCGAGGATTGCAGTAATAACCTTGTTATCTGGAAATGCAAGGGTAAGCCTCTTCCATCCCGCATAGTTGAGTGGACTTGGAGGCATATTGTGGTTATGAGCTGTAAATAGTGAGCAGTGAATGGATGTGTTTGGGCGGGGTGGCTGTTCGGTAACAGAGTGACTAACCGAATGGTTAGGGTATGGGATGTAATGAATTGGATTTTGTTCTATCTCACTTGAGATTGCTGACTACCTATAAGCTTACAGCAAATGTGAAAATGTGCAATAAGAATAAAGAGATGTGCTAGGAACATGGTACTAGGGAGAGGGGGGCTAAAGTCCTGGAACTTGAAGCCGGTTCAGGTTGCGGGATACCTGAGAGGGCCCGCTAGTTGCCAATGTGCACTGGGCTGCCATGTGCCTGCTGCCACAAGTTAGTCACGGATGCAGGTAGCGGCACGGGGTTGAGCGGTATTCTCGAAAGTTCCAGTTGCGACATGGGGGAGCACAGTTCTGGGGGTGCCCCCTGAAGCTGGGTAGTACATGGGAGCTTAATTGACGTTCCCAATTAGGATGAAAGCTGCCTATCGGGAGGCCTGGGTTCGTGAACACAGCGTGAGGGGCATTTTACCTTATTGATAGAGCGTAGGTTCTTCGTGTGTCAACTGATTGTGCCTTCGGGGTTTGCGTCCAGGGTGAGTGTAGCGTGGGGTAGGCAAAGTATTTTGAGGCAACTAGCTCGCTATTGAGTTGTTGCCATGATGTCAGTTGATAAATATTGTTTCCGCTTGTGAGCCTTTTCTGGTGAAACTGAAAGTGGTATCCCTTGACTCCTTCCCAGGTGTACTTGTCAAGAAGGTCATACAGATTAATGGTGTAGATGCAGAGGCTGGTTGCCAGGTCGGCCTGGAGGTTGTGGGGGGCAAGCTTGATCAGAATACCAGAGTAGACCGCCCATGCTTTAAAAAAGACTCTCATACAGTATTCACACTCTTTCCCTTCTGTTTCCCCCTGTTCAAACTCGGCTCCTCCGATATTGATTGTCCTATGTGTTTCTGCGCGTTCTTTCTCACTGGCAAAGAGACGGTAAATGTTGGTAGGCTTGAATTGGTTTTCGATGATCTGGACAAGTGTGGCTTGTTCGACTCCCGGGAACAATGTTTCCACGGAGTCAATTGTGCCAGATGCGCTCTCGCCCACAAGTGGTATTATGGGTTGGGTGGGGTTGAACATACAAATTGCCCCCGGGTCAGTTACAGTCTGGTATGGCTCCTGGTGTGCTCTCAGTTGGGCCAGCTGGGTTTCCAACTTGGCTATTCTCTCGAGCGTAGGGTTAGGAATAGGTGGCTGGGTGCTGTGCTGTAGAAGAGATGGTGCTTGTGCAGTTCTATGGGTAGCTGTGTGCTGGAGTGGGTTTCGGGAGTGCAATTGGAGAAGAACACGGTCGACGATATCCTGTTTGTGAGAACGTACCAGTTCCCGCATTGTGTTGAGATTGATGGAACCCCCCTGGCTGGGTGAGGATAACGTTCTCGTATCTGGTTCGCTTGGCTCAGGTGGAGTTTCCTGTCTTGGCCGGGACTCCTCCCTGTTTCGTCTACTGCTATGTACAGGGTCTGGAGAGTGACTGTATTCGGAAGTGCTGGGTTCCAACTCCTCGCTCTCGCTGGTGAGTGGGTTGGCTGTCTCGCTCCTGACTGTAATCGAGCTGGGGTCTTCGTCTTGGCCATAGCGGGTGGGGGGTTGCCGGCTGAGTGTGTTTTTTCGGATTCCTGCTCTAGTTCTTGTTCAAAATGTGAATGCGGCACAATCTATTCTATGTGGATAATACTTCGCAAGTACGAGGGGGGTTGCGATGCACGCTTAGCGAGGAGGTGAAGAAGGGATTGGTAGGAGTTCCAGTTCTTAATT
>Ga0307510_10010084_pt1 | contig 11232 bp, 9 predicted proteins | sample 12_EM_MG_FD_207224 | JGI IMG/M metagenome (GOLD analysis project Ga0307510, IMG submission 207224) | Populus trichocarpa ectomycorrhiza microbial communities from riparian zone in the Pacific Northwest, United States - 12_EM | ecosystem: Host-associated > Plants > Roots > Unclassified | place... | reverse complement strand
TTGAATATTTTAAACGAATGTAAACTGAGCAGAAAACAAGGAAATAAGAATACTCGTATAGAAGGAAAAAAGTAGGAACTAATTGAGCAGAGATGTTAAACTAAAAGCACAATGTGAGAAGAAAAAAAGTTTACTACTCGCACACCCCCAATAGTACTCACACACCCCCAATAGTCCTCGTACTCCCCCAATCGTACTTGCACCCCCTCCAATCTTACTCGCACACACTGGATAGTACTCATGCAATTCCTCCGGACAGCCAAAATTGAGAAGGATGATTTGGAACCGAAGTGGTGAGTGAAGGTTAGTATACCGCACTACCAGGAGGTATGACCTCCATGATGAAGTAGAAGCTCTTCAACACGTTCGGGAAGTGTGGAGGTGAAATTTAGGATCTCGTTTGGTGTAATACGATCCCATTCTTCATAGATTGCGGTATGTAGTGCAGAAACAGTGGTGGGTCTGGGATGCCTGTTCTGAATTCGGCGCTTTAATAGCTGCCAGATGTTCTCGATCGGGCTCATATCTGGAGAGCTAGGTGGCCAAGGAAAAGTATATGGCCCAATACCTAGTTCTTGAAGAGCTTGTACTGCATGCTTTGAACGGTGAGCTGCAGCACCATCGTGTTGAAAGTATATATAGCCAGAGTTAGAACTACCGGCTTGCTGGAGGGATATATACCAGGGATGGAGGTGAGGTCGAATTATCTTATCAATATAGGTAGATCCATTTATCCTTCCCCAATTTGCAGCATCCCAAATAACCAGTGGCCCTTTAAGATCACGGTAAATGGCCGCCCAGACCATTACTGTTGTCAGACGAGGGAATTTTGGCACCAAACAGTCCTCCAGATACTCCTCTCCAGGCTTCCGTGTGACCCAAACAGTACCAGGCATATTTCCAACCGAAAATGCACATTCATCCGACCATATTACATCTTGCCAATCGTCGACCTCCCAGTCCTCGTACGTCTCAGCCCACGACTGGCGTTTACTCTTTGCAGCAGGAGAGAGAAATGGCTTAACACGAGCTACCCGGCGATGGTAGCCATGTCCTGCAAAAACCCGCTTTAGCGCTCGTGCTCCAATACTCACTCCTGCTAGGTCAGCAATTTGTGTGAGAGGTAGGCGGCGGTTGTGGGCATTGGCAGTGGCAGTATTGATAAGTTGATGCTGAACTTCTGGAGAAAGAGTGATTGGACGACCACGGTGAAGGTAAAGCTGCCTCTCAGGTGTATTGCTACTATGAATAATGCGATGGAGGGTGCCAAGAGGAACTTGAAAGGTATCTTTCAATAGAGTATAACTCCAGCCAGCATGAATCCGGAGTCCTCTTATCATGGAACGAGTTTCAAGGGAAGGATTGTGGTAGTGGTGTGCTGGAGCAGAAGCTTGAGATGCTGAGGAACTCTCGGGGAGCACTGGTGGTGAGGTTGGTACTGGCTCGTCCACGAAATCATTGTCTTCATACAATATAGTTGACTCGGACCTTCCTGTTTCACGAGAACTGCGCGGAACGCTCTCTGAATGAAAAGAAACCATCATTTGAGCCTCGATTTCCTCAGCCGACAGACCAGCACTTCTCTGACCCCCAGGACCAGACCCATTATGCCATTCAATATAGTCGCCAAATGACATTGATTGAGTATGGTCATTAGAGGTCTCCGGCGTGGAAGGAAGCATGTAGGGCGGGGAGGTAGAACTGAACTTTGCCCTTGAGATAATCCTAGGACCATCTGAAGGCCCTGGGCTAGGGCTAGACATGAGCTTAGAGGTGGGATTTGACCCCGGATTGGGGGGAAAGGACATGTTATCTTCAGTCATAGTGCAGAACTTGATACCGACCACACTGTAGAAAAGAAGTAAAGCTGACAATGAGAAGAGTAGAAATCTGCCCAGCAATAGCTTTTCTCATACGAGAATTACTTGTAGTATTTATTCTGTCGTGCACTACGGGTAAGAATAACCTGATCAATCCGGCTTTTCTAAATCTCGTAGCAGAACAACACCTAAAGGCAGTTATCATCAGTCTTGAGATCATAGTGGGATGATTTTCTTAGCCACTTACTCGCAACCTCATCATCATCATCATCATCATCATCATCATAAGGTATATTTCATGGTATTAAGGTACATCGTTCTTGTGATCCCGTTTCCTGATGTTGGCCAAGACAAGAATCTTTCCACTGAGGCAACCCGTCTCCCAACTCCCCCACATGACCCTGCCGATCTTTTTTTCCGCCCTTTATGACCATACCCGAGTACGAAACCCAACCCAACCCCCCCTGGCACTTGAACCGGCACTTGTACGGTAAACAAGGTTTTTTGTCATGCCAATATTATTTTAATCCTTGTTCTCGGGCATTTCTTGCCCGGGACGGGCACCCGTCGGTCCCGGGCCCCACCCTGGTGTTTGCACGGTATTATGGTGCAGTGTCGGAAAATTGAGATCAGCACTTATGCATCATTCGTCTTGCTTGCATAATAAATTTACTCGTGGATGCAAAAAAAGTGAAGCTTGGCTGAAATAATGTAACCTCAACAATCACTGATAGACTACATGGGAAATTTGAAATTTTACTGTCTTCATGAATATTGCTCTTGTTTGGAATTGGAGGGGTGAAACTAGAGAGGAGGTTTCCCGGTCTATTCTCCTCCATGTGCAATTGATTTTTTATATAATAATTATTATTATTATGGGCTTTGTGTGAGTAGTTCTGGTGTATGATCGCTGCTATCGTTTATTACAGTCGCACCTGACCATCCCAGACCTCACTCATACCGGCCCCGGATCCCCCGCTGTCCCGAATGAAATCCTCTGGATTCCAAATTGTTTTGCACCAAAACCTAACTTGGCGTCTCGGATAATTTGATTTTGGCCATCCGGGACAGCGGGGTTCAACCTGTTTGCATTCTTACTACCTGTCACTAACTAGATAGGACAACGGGGTGCGACTGTACACTAGTACTAGTACTGTATTGGGCGCAAAGTACTAGTAAAGGCTGAAACCTTGATGGCATTCGACGTGGGGATCTGGCAGGCTGGTATTGAAAAGGTTGTCCCGATTGGTTAATCTCAGTCCACTGAGTATTGCGCCACACCGGAAAGATCACCTTGTTAGCTATAGTAGCCTATGGGTAATAATATTATAATACTGGTAGTACTCGAGCCTGATACCGTGAGAACTGGAATACCTCATGCTAAGACGCCCAGAATCCCTCCCTTGGATAAAAAGGGGGGGGGGCCGCCCTGGGGGAAGAAGCCAACTTTCAACCCTCCGTCGAGGCAAGCAAGAAGGGAAGGGAAATAACGAGCTTTGATACTGTGGGAGAGATAGCTCTAACCTCGTCGCGTAAGGTCCAACCATCCCAGTTCTCGCGTTGCCCTCTGGTAGCTAAAAGCAGTGGCACTGGTAATTCCAAACCCAATGAATCTTGCTCTCTATGTTTACCTGTTGTTATTCAATTGGGTTCAGTTATCTATGGCTCTCAATGCCGTCGGCAGCGGTGTGACAAAACGATTGGATTTGTTTGGCGGTTGCAGGTTTATCCCTTATCTCCTCTCTGGCACTTAGGGAGCGACTTGGAGCTAATTCTTGTATCAACAGGCCTTGGAATTCGAGTGAATGGACTGAGCAGAGCGATCCCGTGAGAGGAGGGGTATCTAATGTTTGTTATTATGGCCCGCCTTTGGAGTGTTCTGGATAGCTGACTGGACCTTCTAGTCTACTTTATATATCCCTCCTTGTGGTGACTGTGCTGTCTTCTCTGGAAACCTCGATACCGAAAATCTAGGGGGGTCTGGCTTTGCTAGTCAGAGAACCACCGAGGACCGCATTTGGGACTTGAGTGAATACCAAGGGATTGAGCTTTTTGTGAAGCTGCAGGGCTGCGAGGGTATACCATCGACATCTAGTAATCCTTGTAGGTTTGCTCTAATAACTTGCCCATTTAAAACACCGAGATAGGATTTATTGATTGATTATTGCGCCCGGCAGCAGCAATCAAAACCTACTCGTTCAATATATATGACGTCCTACCTAACAAATATATTGAGAACGGCACTGTCCGTGAGAACTCTACGCTAGTGTACGAAGCCGATTTCAGTCTCCCAGAAGACATCTCCTCGGACGGAGAACGCATTGTGCTTCCGTTCGAGAGTTTCGAGGCCACTTATCGAGGACGGCCTCAAAATGGCACCGAACTGAATCTATCTAACATTCGCCGATTCTCGCTCATGGCTAGGAGGTGATAAAGCACTGGCGTTTTTTGTTGAGCTTGTTCTGACGAATTGTAGTTTCTTTGACTCCCAAGAAGGTGAATTTAGACTCGTCATAGCTTCTATCTCAGCTGTGGAAGTTGAGGCGGCGTCTTGAACACAAGCCGGGGTGTCTCCAGGGGCCCGAGGGGCTCCAGCACGATTCGAAGGTCCTTACTGTTGGGTATACAATATGTGGGGATACGGCTACCCACTCAGGTCATGTCTTTGGGTTAGACTAGGGTCTGTATTGACTACCGTTAAGCTAGTCATTGGTTGTGTGGGCGTGGGCTTGGCATGTGTGTTTCTCCTTGAATAGTCTTCTCTCTTGTACGACTAAACATTAACGAACATCTCACCTCACATACCACACACAACACTTGCCACGGACTGGACGGGGGGTGCTCTGTTGTGAGTGAGGTCTTTTTGAGAAGACGAGGTAGGTGGGAGCTCTGCTTGTAGTGATGGCCTGTGTCTGCCGGTCTCTGGGGATGGCTCTCCGGATGAATGGAAATAGTTCATACTCGAGCGAGCTTCATGTGGCAGGTCCTTTGCTCGTGATTTTGCTCGGGCTTAGTCCGACTTGTATGGGTTCTCTTTCGAGAGTAGAAAGAGAGGACAGTGCATCATGCTCTGCCTCTGTTTTTCACCTTACCCCACGCCTGTTGCTCTTGCCTCCACGGCCCTGTAAGGGTGACCTATTTTTCAGTACACTGCACAATCCAGTTAAGTTTTACGAACCAACATCCGTTCTAGTCCGGTTAATGCCACTGGGGCTTATAATATAATGTCTGAGTACCGGCACAGCATGTAGTGTGCATTTCTTGGGGGTTTGAGCTAGCCACCTAGAAATAGAACTTTAGTCTGTGACCGTCTTATTCTTGAAAGTGTGCAAATATTCTTTATACAGAAGGCCCAAGAACCCGGTAATAGGGCTCTGTGAGAATGGGGGATGTAGGACGGACCCCCGTACTAAACTCTAGCCTACTCGGCAGTCATATGTGATTGGCTAGAGCCCAGAGAATTACTGCATTCTAGCTCATTTCTCCGTTCCGCAAGCTGTGTGATACTGCTAGCTGTAGCTTTACCCTGGCCCGGCATTGACTAGGCGGAGGGTCCTCACCTTGGTCGTGAAATTGCTTCAAACAGCAGAGATCATTGGCCATTGCGTCGCATTTGGAGCTATCTGTGATGCCTCACAGAAAAAGCACGGAACAGGTATACACACAAGCTAAGCCTAAATATTAGTTTTCCCTGCCGAGAGACCCCACCAAATAACCGATTCATAACAATAACTACACCAAAATCTCTATAATATACCAAGTTTCTGGGGGGGAGAGAAACTGAGCTAGTACTGCGGCAGAAATGCCTTAATCCGCACCCACTTCCTACTAATAGATTGTACTGTACCTCTCATCCTCCGTAGTTCATACAATGAGGTCAGTACTAACGCCCAACAGCACTAACAAAACCCCAAGATGGCCCTGGCCTCTCCAAAAATCCAACCCCAAAAAAGTTGCCCTCCCCCCTTCGTGATGCCTTAAGTGGAAACGGCCTCACCCGCCATACCCTCTGCGATAATTCCACATATGATATCATACCTCTCTACGGCCCTTTGCAAAGCCCATAACTTACAGCCAAATGACTCAGCCAGTCCCTCCAGCACAAACATAGTATACCACCCCGCTGTGATGTTCCCCGCTGTGCCTTGATGGAGTGACCCCATCGTGGGATGTCATGATAGGGCATATTAGTTAGCAGGCGAGTGGGACTGTCACCATGTCGAGGGTGGCTGGTGTTTCTGGTGTTTGTGCGATAGAGAGCCCACTGCGCGAGTGGCTACCACAAACTGTACTTAGTCTCAGCTGTGTTCTCTTTCTCTCTGTATGATGATCATCATCACTCTACACATCGAATAGCAAACACACTTCAGTTTTCCTACCACCTTCGTTCCGGGTCTCTTCTCACGACGCTCGCCCCACGGCAGCCTCCTAGCGGTGCTTGCACGGCGGCAATTGGTTCCTGCGCACGACTAGACCTCCATCATACCTGTGGGTGCTAGTCTGGCCTATGGTGTCGACGAGATGGCATATGCACTTGAAACTGCAAATAAAGAGTCCCTGTTCAAGTTGCCTGGGGGCTGTGCTATTGGGATTGTCACTGTAGTGGGAGTGGGGACTCCCAGAGGGGAGATCTCCTTACCAGAGGGGTCTGTCACCAGATTCAAGGGTGCGCAGGAGTTGGTTGAAGTTTAGCGGGGACATGACAGTGTAGGGTAGGTTTGGTTTTTTTTCTATCTCAGGGGGAGACTACGGGGCGGCTGTGAGTCTTTTCTTAAGTTTTGGTAGTGGGTTAGGAGGCTGCCGAGAGCTGTGAGTTCCTGCTGTACGTTTCCCGGTAGGAAAAAAAGTTTGTTGTATTGACTCGGCGTGAAGAGGCCGCGATTTCAGAATATGATTCCTTTGTTGTCTACAGATCCCGAGATTAGCTACCCCTGGCCTAAGCCTTGTTCCTACAGCGTTGTCGTTCCTTCACTGAATGCTTTGGCTTTTATATATATACATATCTCCTCTCTAGCATCCTGCTGGCCGTTTTTAAGGTTTCCGGAATGGGATGCAAGTACCATATTATCTTGGATAAGAGAGAATTGACTCAGGACGTCTGAATTTCCTATTTTGGTGGGAACCCGAGGAAATTCCAGCAAGGCAAAATGCCGCCTTACTTAATAGGGGTGTTTAGACGATCTAAGACATTCTCTCGTTCAGTTGCGGAGCGGCTGATGGCGTTACTATCCCCAGATTTGTGGGAATTACCAGAATCTAGGCTCAAGACATAGAATCCATGCTCCAGAGGTTTTAGAAACGGCTAGTAGAGTGACCTTCGGATCGCATGGTGGTGGCTTGATCCATAGTAACGGACCTAGTCGACCTTCTATAGCTCCCCCCCGCCCATCGTTAATGCCAGCATAATTTTGATGCCCACGTTCATCACCCAGGCCATGCTCGAACCAACCGTGAAACTCGAACTCGTAGAGCTTTTGGTTGTGCCGCTAGTTCTTGCTCGCGGTTGTGGGTGATCCTATGGTAGGTAAGTGCGACCTCAGCCTTGTACGTATGTCGTCTCAGAGTTGAGCGGCACCACTAGGTCTGGGGATGATCGAGGGGCTTGAAGGGCGGGGTCCCCACAGACGGGACTTAAACGGTGTATGGGATGACAGAGCGCGAGTGGCATAATGACGACGCCCCAGGAGTCGTGGAAGTAGGACCATAGTAGTCTCTTCTCCCATGAGGGGATGTGTATTATACAGTAGCTATCTGTGATTCCCTGGCTAGCGTTTCCGGGGTTAGCGGTGGAGGGGTATGCTCCAGCACTGTTATCGAAATCGTTGCTCGTAGGGCATGCGGTTATGTGGTTTTACGGACATAGATGCCGTAAAAACTGGAATAGTTGGACCTCACGCTAGGGCGTTGGGGTTGCCTCTCCTAGTGAGGTCGGCCTCTTTCTTTTCTTTTTCTTTGTCTTAGTGGAGGGCTGAATGACAGATTTTTCGCAGTGTTTTTCCCCCCTAATCCAAAGGAGGGAATTCTAGACGTCTTAGCGTGAGGTCCGGTTATTCCAGTATATGTATGCGGATATATGGCTAGGGGATATGCGCTTATAGGGCATGTGGCTTTGTAGTCTACGGCGACTAGGCACTTAGCAGTGGGTTAGTGCTTTCACATCCTATGCCTCTAGACATAGGGTCTTAGTTTTTGGTTTTGTTGGTACCTAATGCCATTGAGCATTGGGTATTGGCGTCTCTTTCATACCCTACGTCATTAGGCATACAGGAGTCAGCGCACTAGCAAGGCATAAACTTTAGGGATCACAAAGGATCATGAGATACTGTACCAGGGTGGCCCTAGATTGCTTGAGATGTCTAGTGATTAGGAGTTGCCAGTTTAGAGTGTTTTTTTTAGGGCTCGTTGAGTTCCAGGAGTTTTTCAGCGTTAGTTAGACAGAGAGGTGTACCGCCTGTCCTATCCTTAGCCAGCGGAGGGAGGGAGGGAGGGAGGGGACAGCCAACTAGTCCACCGTTCTTCAATGCTCAGCTGCGGTCAGGGCCGGTTGAGATTGTACTTTTGTTCTTTCATTTTTTTCGTGCTTTCTTTAGGCCCCTACAATCTCTCCCTCCCAGAAACTTACCCTATTTCACAACATACTAATACTAGCATTAGTTCCTCGTCAAAGGCCCCCCGGTGCGCAACGGGCTGCCCTAACAATACTAAGGCCGCTTCTGAACCCTTCGGCAAAGACAGGTGGCTGCGCATCGGCGATATCTGCTCGATCGATGCCTACAATGAGGCGGGAATCTCCGACCGCGTCGAAGAGATAATTGGAGTCAGCGGGGTAGCCGTCGCCCCCCGGAGAACCTGGGGACCTCCTCCTCGGCCATCCGGTAGTCAAGGTGCCTAGAGCCGCCGTTGTGCTTAAGCAAGCGTGTAGTGATAAAGGCAGGAAGGCCATAGAGGAGGAGAGTGTGGAGTTCGCTAATCGGGGTGAGAGCGCGAGGCTGGAGTGGGAAGGGGCAGCGTCAGGTTCCTCGACGCGATGCCTCAAAGGTCCAGCGGCGGGGTCTTGCTCAAAGTGCTGAGGGATGGTGCGGGCAAGGAACAAGAAGGGAGGGAGACAAAGGCTAAGTTATGACGTATTTTTCATCCCCATTTCGGTAGTTTTTTGTATGAAGAAATGTCTCGTATCTGTGTAAACACGATGCGATAAGCAATTACTTTTACTAGCTATCCTTTACTCCGTTGAAGTGCCCGGGAGACCGGTGGAATAGGTCTTAGTCTGAAACCCTAAGAATTTATTCTTAGCTAAGTGTGGGAATTTTCTAGATCTCGTTGTCTTCTTGACTAGATCCCTTAGGCCCAGCACCCGACGGACTCAGTGATAATAGCTAGACAAGTTAAGACAAGAGTGGTCACGATCATTGTATTTCCCTCTCTAGCAAGATAACTGGCTACTGGCGATGACAACTGAGATGCTCAAATCTGGATACTAACTTCTACTAGAAGCTGAAGGTTCAGCATTTCTTGGGAATATACTCGTCCTAGGCACGAAATATTCGGTAACAGGGGCTCACAAAATATATGGCAAAAGATCCGTGCGCATCTAAGCACCCATGCAGACCCACGGCCCCCGATGTCGAATACTTTCTTGCCTGGGACGAGTACTTCCTGACGGCGGGAGCCACCACCAGATCATCATCACAAGTAATCACTCGACGGTTGAGGAATGAAAAAACCTCATCGTACCACATCATAGCGAGCGTACGAATACCGGCAATCGTGTCACCCTCACCGTAGGGCTGAAGTGGGGAGGCCACGGAATCTTCCATATTATGATACCCCCTGCCGATATATGATACACAACACTGCGTTACATAACCCAAGGCTTACCTAGAGGATTAGATAGAGAGGAAAGAGGGGGCTATGGTACGGCAACTCTATCCGTGCCAGTAACAGTACTTTACCTCCACCTTTCCCATTCGCTCCTCTGCATCAGCCGAAGTGCAAATATTTTAATCTACCGGGACATACAATCAGCATTGTCAGTGAGGTTAATAATTTGATTACCAGAGGTCGCGGAAAGGAAGGGGTTTATTTTCTCCACACCTCTTATATCGGATCGTTTCAGATTATATTGGCAGCCTTCCCGATCATTCGATGGACAGCCCTTCATTCACCAACTAAGACACTTGCGATAGCTAGCCAGCCGGCCATCTATCGTGCAAGATAGCCGGTCGGCGGAACCCTCCGCTACTATACTATTCTTATAATGTAGTGTAAAAACAAAAATTCCAATCACTGTTGTCGTGTTGTGTTAAGGCGAGCCGACTCATTAGATGGGACGAAAGGTAAGGTATGTAGGAAGAGGGGTTGGACGTCGAATTAAAGCGCAGAAAAGCACAAAACACGCAGTCTCAGCCTACGGTACTCGAGTAGAGTATTCCCACGGGGGATCTGAAACAGCCAAATTCGTCGCTCGGCAAACTGAGGCCGGACTTGGCAATAGCTAGCCGAAATTGATCAGGAAGAAAATTGGATTTTCATAGCCCAAATTACTGTACCCAGCACCCCCGGTGTGAGCCCCAATGTTCTTGGCAAATCACAAAGCTCGAACTTGTGATGCAGAGTTAGCGTTCCTGGCCAAAGAGACGGCTGGAAGATACTCGGGTAGAGTAGAGGTATTCAGCCTCTGGTTGAATAGAGCGTTTTTCGAGTGGATCTGCCACATTTGTATGTAAGAAGAGGCGCCACACGCGCCAGACTCTTTCAACTTGAGGAACTTTGCATAAACTCAGGGCTGAATGCCCCTCCTACAGGGCACAGGCATAGATAAAGTAAGCACGACCTGAAATTTCTACCGTGATGAAAGAAAGAAACAAAGAGAGAGGGAAAAGAAAGGAAAGGCAAAGCAAAATGTGACAGCTACTGGAGCGCCGGTAGTGGCCGGAGCAGTCACCAGTATTGGGTGCGTGTAGGGTACTCCAGTACCGGTATGTGTCCAAGTGGGGCGTGGGGGTCATGGCTGGATGAAAAGGCTTACACAGCGATATTGTGGTCATGTTACATAAATCCATGAATGAGTAAAAGTCCTGATGTTCAAGTCCCCTTTTGCTTTTTTACCTAGTGGGTGAGTTTTCTCCGGCGGTGGCCTATGATTCTTACTTCCCCGGTCCCACCATTGGCGCCTAACTTGGGCGACACTGGAGGTGATGGTATTCAGGGGCGCATTACTTGAGTATACTCCAACTGATTTGGATTTCTAATAAGAATGCCAACACGGGGGTGCTGTGCTGTACTAGTGGTCTACGGTATAGGTGCCGGCAGTAGATATATGGGGCTTAGCAAGGCTGCCGGCCACGTCTCCCATCGCTACCTCGTTGCTTCTGTTACAATATAATTGCAAAGCCCTATTGTAAGTTGGATT
>Ga0307510_10010083_pt1 | contig 11232 bp, 14 predicted proteins | sample 12_EM_MG_FD_207224 | JGI IMG/M metagenome (GOLD analysis project Ga0307510, IMG submission 207224) | Populus trichocarpa ectomycorrhiza microbial communities from riparian zone in the Pacific Northwest, United States - 12_EM | ecosystem: Host-associated > Plants > Roots > Unclassified | place... | reverse complement strand
CGCTGCTGAGGAGCTAATGACCGCCCTCGGAGAGCCAACGTCGGTCGTGCACGAGAGCCCGCTCGCTCTGACGTACCACGTAGACGGTGCGTCGGACGTGCCGAGCGACGGCGTGCCGCACCAAGTCTCCATCGCGAGGTTGCCTCTCGCGGCAAATATTTTCCACGTGACCACCCCGAAACTGCAGCCCGTCGCGTACCTCGAAGCGAGCGTGAAGAACACGAGCGACTACCGACTGCTCCCGGGAACTATCCGTGCCTTTGTCGACGACTCGTTCGTGTCGAAGGCGGACATCGTCGGGGACGTGGCACCGGGCGACGTCTTCAGCTGCCCGCTCGGCGCGGACCCGGAGACGCGCATCCGCTATGCGTGCGTGTCCAGGCGCGCCGACAACGGCGTCGTCAGGCGCGAGGTGGACCCGTGTGCGGCGTCGACGTACCGAAGTCGCACGACGGTGATGAACCACCACCCGTTCGCGCTGCGGGGGCTCGTGCTGCGCGACAACGTGCCCGTGTCTGAGGACGGGCAGCGCGCTTGCGTCGTCCTGCGTCGTCCTGAGGGCCTCACGAGACTGGAGCAAGGCGAGGAGCTCAAGGTCAGCGGGGGCAAGAATTGGGGCAAGAATGGGACTGTGCGGTGGAGCAAGGTGGTTGATGGAAAAGGTGGGAGGAAGGAGGGTATGTTCGAGTGGGTGGTCGACGTTGAAGCAGGAGAGGAGGTCACCATTGAGACAGAATGGGACGTCAAGACCTCCAGCTAGCACGGTTGATTGGTAGTTCAAGGACACGGGAAAAGAAAAAGAGACGTGTTGTCATGTATTAAACATCATGCAATATTATTACAACAATGCACCTTGAGGATATCTTTAAAAGGGGGAGAAGATAGAAGTTGGGACGTGGGCGAGATTTATAGCTTAACGAAACATATTGTACGCGCCACTAGCCCACCGGGTGTACGTTTTCAGCGCGACGATGTGTACGATGCCAAACCCGACGTTCCAAGGGACGTTATCGATCAGCGAATCGACGATGCTGAGCCCGACCAGCATCAACAGCGCCCACACCGGCATCGTCGTCGCTCCTCCTCCTCCTCCTCCCCGACCACCGTCTCCGACGACGAAAAGCGACGCAACTTTGGCCGTCAGCACGCACGACTTTGATACGCTGCGCGCAACCTGAGCCCTGCTCTGCCACCACCATCGACAGTGTGTCCATATGGACGGTGCCGACGATGACGTTGATCGCCGCCGGCGCGAGGGCGACCGCGTCTTTTCTCCTGGTTTGGTGGCTTGCGTTGCTTGGCGATTGCTCGGCGCGGAAGGTGGCGATGGGAGCTGTGGCAGCGTAGGGGATGAAGGAGGGGAGGTCGTCATCGTCGTAGGTCCGCGGAGGGCTGGGATCAACGAGGAGGTGGCGGCAGCGTCCGATGATGACCGTGCCGACCTGGACGCGAGAACGTCCGACATGCTCGACTTTGGCGGAATCGGGTTGAACTGCGAAGCTTTGTCGTGAACACCCTATGAACAGTAAAGAGCGATGAGGTGAGAACACGCACCTTGCCCAGGTGCAACGCAGCGAGGACCTTCTCGCAGGATGGTCGCGCCGCCGGCGCGACGTTCAAAAGGCTCTCGAGCAGCACGAGATACGAGCGCGGCAGTCTTCGCGATGTGAACAGGGTCTCTAGCCGCGGAGTACTTTTGAACCCGGGATACGACGACACTTCTCGTTCCAGCCGATCCATGTCATTGGCTTTGCCGTCGTCGTCTTCGTTGGCAGACGCGGTGTCGCAACCGTAAAGCCCCGGACGGTCGCCATACGCTGCCCAGCGGTACGGGAGACGAAAGAAGATGAGCTTGTGTAGGATCATGCCGACAGACCACATATCCGACTTTGAATCTGTCGGAGGGAGGGTGTTGTGCGGTGGGACGGGAAGCGATTCTGGAGAACTGTATTCGAGACTAGGTGAACGATGTCAGCGAGGAGACTAAGCGCGGAATAGTTGCGGGAACTGACGTTCCCGTGTTGCCACTCCTCGCACCGGGGGGTTGCATCATGTCGCGGGAGGTGCCAAAGTCGGAGAGCATCGCACGCGGGCTGCAACGTCTTCAGGATACACGAACAGCACAATAAAAAATATGCGTACATGAGAGTGACCTCATCCCAAGTGAGAAGAACGTTGCCCGGCTTCAAATCAAGATGCAAAATGCTCTTATCATGCTGCATCCCAGGAATGGTCAACATGGCACAATCTGATTGGGAAGGCAAATTGTGCGCACCAAAAACCCGAGCCCAGCTGCGACGCCGCCAAAAATACCAAGCACCTCTTCGGCACTAAGCAGGTGCACAGCCGTCCACGTATTGCCATCATTGTTGCCATCATTGTTGTTGAGCTTCGCGCGGATTGCCTGCTTTTCGGAAGGCGCGGCACGTTGCATAGCGCGGAATGCGCGAATGCGAGCCGAGCGAGAATGTAGATCAGAGGACGGATCGTCTTCCTGTGTAGAGCCGTGATGTGGGGGATGCGTCGGACGACCGAGTCGTGCGTCGATATAGTCATCCAGTGAGCCACCTTCGGCCCACTGCATCAAGATACTGTCAAACCCCCACTTAAGACGCGAACGTATTCCATGCGAAGAAGGGCGTACTGCAAAGTGGGAATCCTGGGCCCAAAGCTGGAGAATTGGGCCGACTCGAGCCATGCATGATGGTAGGTGATGATGTTGGGATGCCGCAATGTCTCGAGCAGGTGGACCTCGCGTAATATTTTCAAGAGATAAGACGAGGATTGACCGACAGCTATCTTTTTGACAGCAAAACGGCCTACGGGTAAAGGGGAATAAGCTGATCCTCAGGACTGATCAGGTGAGGGTTTACCGAGAGGATTGCCATTGAGGACATGCTTCAATTTGTGCATCAGTTCATATGTAAATTGATCCGAATTGTTTGTGGACTTTTACCTGACAAAGAAACACGCTGCCATTTGCCCCCATTCCTAAGCGAGCTTCCTCCTGGAAAAAGGCTTTGAAATAGCCTTCCGCCATACTCTCCGGGGTGAAGACGTTATCGCTATCGATCACTGCTGGCGACGATGGGCGGGAACTCGTTTCTGACGGTGGCACGGAAGGGGTGGAAGGCAGAGGAGGGGATGGAGGATGACTAGTGCTGTCGTTGGCGACTTGGAGGAGCTGAAAGTAATTGGATACACGAGCAGACACATCCTCGAAACGATTCAGGTCGGTGAATGGGGAGTCTTGGTCATGAGAATGGACACCTCCCTCACGCTCTGGGTGACCTGCTGGTAAAGTCTGGGAGCAATAAGGGCAGAGGCGAGGGACGGATTGTTTGACGGTTGTGGATTGGGATGAATGGTGAATTGTGAGGGCATGTGAGGTGGGATTGTAAAGGACGACCTGGTTTGAGGCATGAAGGATTGGCTGCCAGGGTGTTTCCCTATCTTGGGAAGGTACAAGGGCGGTATTATTTTCGAGCCGTTGTTGACTCATAGATGTGGAGAACAAACGACCTCGCTTCGTCTTGCCTTTTGCTCTCGCTTGCTTGGTACGGCTCTCGCGGGCCGGGATTCGAGAACGGCTGTCAAAGGTCATGTGGCCCCCGCGGCTTGAGCTTGGCTCGGGCTTGGTTACGTGCGCAGAGGACACAACACACACGCTGACTGTCTGTTTCCCAAGGCCCTCTGTTCACAAGGTCCTCCTCAAAAATGTCCACAACCGCGACAACTAGCCGTGCGGCCAACTCCACCATCCCCCAGTCCGCCCCCGCCGGGCTACTCACCATCACCCAGCCACCACAGACGACCATCGCCTTTTTTAAAATCGCCCCATCTCAGTCCATCACCTTTGCGTGGAACTTCTCATATGTTCTCTCCACGCCCGCTTCCCTCACCGTCTCGGCTATTTGCGAAAATGGCAACACATACCCCGTAGGACCGACCGACGGTGTCATCCCGGGTACCGCTACCAGCATCGTATGGGACGCATACGCCTGGCAGACGAACCACCCGAACAGTCCGCTTGCCCAAGCTACTTACACCCTCGAGATTTTCGACGAGCGTGGGTCAGACTCGTCGAGGTCCCCGGGTCTACTGCAGCCCAACAACGCGCTCAGGTTTGCACTCTATACACCACAGCCATATACCCCGATTGGTTCCGGTCAGTCACTTTGCCCATCTGGCTATATGTGCTGAAGTTTTTTGGCAGGTTGGCAATGCACCACTTGCAACAGCGGTGCTCTTCCGACAGCGCACCCAGCTTTTTTCTGCATCTGCATCACCATCTTCGTCATGTTCGCTTCAGGACTTGCGGTCCTTCGCAACTCTGCTCGTTAAAGCAGATTATTCCGGACGATGGATCGGACCATTTTTCCTATTTCATATTTTCTTGTGCGCCCTTATAGACATTGACTTTTTTATGCATTCCCCACCTACCATCCCTCCACCTCCCCAAGTCGCTTACCCACGAACTCTGCACGGACTAGATTCGACGTATGTCATTCTTTGCAAACATTGACTGTCGCTACGAACAGCTCGCATCGTCACACATAAATATTGTAGAATCTGATAAATTACGGGATCGCGTCGTAGTCGTGACCGGGTGACCGGACAGCAGTGCGGAACATTCTCAGAAGAGGTTGTCTACCCTGTCCGGTTTCAAGGGTTGATGCTCGGACTTGAACGCATTGTTCGATCGATGAAATAACAGAATTAGGTGTTGAGAGTGTCGTGTGTTGGAAACGTGTTCAGTGGTAATTGCAGTACCATGAACACCGAACCGTAGTTGAGACATGAAAGGAAATACTCGTATAACAGAGCTTCAACTTAGGCACTCTAAATCGCATATTTGCGTCGTTAGCGCTCTCTCATGTAATTTGTAAATGAGGGTGATGGGGCACGTTTGGAGATGAGGCCAGTCGCTCGTTGGTGTCGAGGGCCGCTGTTGGTGATTGAGCCACACCGTTTATTTTCAATTGAGCGACCCTTTTTTGAGTTGTGCCAGGTGGCCCATCAATCACCCAACAGCAAAGGCACATCGCCTCTCGTCAGCACTCTGACCTGCCGGCATCAACGTTGTCCATCTATGGCATCACCTCCGGCTGACTCGTATCACCTCGCCGTTTTCTCCTTTGCCCACTCCCCGGTCACACCGATCCTTACCGTCCATCAGGTCATCCCGCATCATTCTGCGAGCGCCGAGCCCGTATGGCCGCCTCAACTACTACAACTCTCAATCAGTTCCAGCCAGTCGCACCGCCGGGTGTTACTCTCGCCCCAACCCCGCTTCGTTCTTCCGAGTGCCGGGGGCGTGTTCTCATTCCGCAGTACACATATATCGGCTGGCAACGCCAAGCATCGCGTTGAGGGGTCGGGGCCGGCCCATCACCCCCTCGGCCCGCACAATTTTAACCCTGCGTGCGCAGGGCGCCGCCTCTCAATCCACATTGGCAGATTGCAATCGTGACTTTTTGATTGGGAAATATTACACCATTTTGATCAAACCGATCGAAGCAAGGGCGCAAAAAATGGTCAAATACCAGCGGACTCGAGTGGATGGTTAGAAGCACCCCTGCCTCCTCTCTCCTCCTCGACATCATCACTCGTGCGTCTTCTGCTCGGTGGGTGAAATACGTCGAGTGCTGGCGATATAATTGACAGGTATGGCTGTGACTTCTCTGCGACGTTGAATATCAATTCAATTTGCTCATCTGACCCTGTGCAGTCTCTCACTATCACAATCGCGTTTGTCGCCCGAGGAGACACAGGCAGATCGCACGTATCAGTTTGGTCTCCCGCGAAACCAGGTCGTCATCACTCGATCGGCCTTTGCCCAACTGTACGGGTGTGTCGTGTGCGCGAAACGCTAGAAAAGCGGTCCCTTCGAACCGTGCGTCACGGGCCAATTAACCGCGCATCATCGCCTCTGCCACCGCCGTCGTGATTCCTATCGTCAAAAGTGTATCGTCCCCCCTCAGATCCCTACACACCTTCCCTTCACCCCCTTGTTTCATATATATTCTCTCCTTTCGACGCAACTTTTTTTCCCCAACTCACTAACCATGTCTCTTTCGGTCTCCTCCTTCCCTGAACGGCCCGTGATGCTTTCACATCACCAGAAGCGGCAAAAACAACCCTCGTCCGAAGGCGAGAACAAACGAGCATTCTTCGGCACCCTGTTCAGCAAGGGTTCCCTGCCCTTCTTGAAACGCATTCGAGGCTTCGCGAAAGCGAACGTGAACGTAAAGGGGAGCGTCATCCATCATCAGCATCACCACCCTGAAAAAGTCCCGCCGTCACACTCCCGGCAACCTTCGTCCGTCGCCGCGTCTCCCATCAAAGCCTCCGGCATCGTCATCGACCTCACTGCTGTTCCTCACAACGACGAGTACTTTTGTTCGTCAAAAAGTGACGATGCCGATGCATTTTCTATAGATGTTCTCCGGGAGCCCTGGCCATCACCACCCACTACCCCAGCTGCTTTACCGTTCCCCACAGTTACGAACTACGTCTCCGCGGCTCCTACCCCTGCCCCTGCCCCTACTACAGTGCCAATCGAGGGCCCTACGTCGCGGCATTCGCTGCGAAACAACGCGCAGCCCCCCGAGAAAATTGGCGAGATTGCTTCCGTGGTCGACAACTTAAAGTCCCACCATTCTCGAGCTTCTGCCCTCTTGGCCAAGCCCCCTGCCGAACTCTCTCGACGACGGAGTCGTGCGATGACTTCTCCTACCTCTAGTACCGCGCCTCCCTGCTTCGTGACTGTGACGGCCGTTTCCACTCCCTCTCACTCGCCCACGGCAGCCGCACCAACGACCATGGAGGGTCGTGCTCGATCGCGCTCCGTATCGACGAGTGTCAAGCGAGCTGCGGCGACAGAGGCGGTCCCAGTACCGGCGCTGCCAAGTCGTCCTCGCCACAAGTCAGAGACCTCAATCGGCGTGCGCAGCCCCATCACGTTATCCCCCAACGGCATCCCACAAGCGGAACGTAGGGGTAGGGGCAAGAGCTCGCCGACGCCACCCCTTCCTTCCGGCATCCCGCTCCCGAAACAACCGCCACAGGAACGCGGCGAATCGAGGCCTAGGCGCCCGCGCCAACTCTCAAACGCGTCCAGCAGGAGCGGCTCGGGCGTAGGCAACAACAACAACAACGTCGTCCCTCGAAATTCGGAACGGTCGTCGCAGCAAGCGCCGACCACCAAGCAGCACCAGCAGCAGCAGACTCAAAACCAGCCGCTGCTCACGGCGCACATGCTCTGCATGCGCTCGGGCTCCCGACCGCTCCCCACCACGACCCACACCCACCTTCTATCCGTATCCGGCCGTCCACCCACCGCACACGCTGGCGCCCGACCTAGTCCGGCGAGAGCCGTCACCGCCACCTCGCTTTTGGTCCCTCGACTTTCGCCGGAGCAGATGGCGGTGGCGGACCGACTTTATGCTTCGCGTCCGCGTCCGAAGACGACTGACGGTGCGTCGCCGGCTTCGTCCCGCCCACGTACGCCGTCAACGTCCCTCGCGGTACGTTCTTCCGATGCCCCCCACAACCAGCTCCTACCACCACCCCCGACGCCGCAAACCCCGACGCTAGGCTTGGTAGACGGTGCAGGGCGGAGATCACGTTTGCCTGTCCTCAACACACAGGTGATGGTGTCCCGAGCTGCCACGGCCGCGGTAGTGGGTATGGTACAGTAGGACCCGAGGACACGTGTTGAGGGGCGTGCATCGTCGGCTTGACGTTGTCGTACGGTTGTAGCTGTTATCGTTCGGCTACAGGATTCGTGCGTGCGATGACAACACCATATCATCGACCCTCGGAGATCTTGTTGTCCTCTCTCGAGATAGTTCGACGCCTTATTCTTTTTTCCCCTTATTTATTTTTTTGTACGTGCTACATACAGTATTTCTCGCTCACACCCTCATTCTTTTGTCGTTGGCGCACACATCCCAACGCTTATTTATTTCGTTGATGCATTTCTCCCTTCCTCCCCCTTCTCTACGTCAATTTCTTCTTTGCACTTGTGTGTCACTTACTTGTACCCAATGTAGTCATGCGGGAAGTCAATTCATATAACAGTATATCATCATCATTTTCGCTTACTGCGTGCGATTCATCCTCATCTCGCTTGGAAGGTGGTTGTTGTTGTCAGACCTCGCTTCGAGACTCAGTGCTTCTGTCCGCAGCTCGCGCATGAGCTCAGCCCCCTGCTGCGTCGCCCACCATTCTTGACCCATTGGGACCAAAACTCCCGCCTGCAGAGCACCGTAATGCTGCGCTCTGAAACTAACTTCTCGATAGATTCGATTACAAATAATCGCCCATACAACCGACATATGCGCTTGAGCAGCGCCTCGATGAGCTTCATAGCCTCAAGGCCCCTTCTCTTCCTTGAGACGCGTTCCGACGATCTGTACCCCAACGGGCAGACCGCGCACATCATCGGCACCGTAGCACTTGTATACGCACTGCACCACGCTCGATCTCGTCCGGCGGTCGGAACGGAAGCACGAGTTTATCAAGCGCGCGGACCACGCGCGCGTAATGGGGCACGACGACGCCCCGCGGCGTAGTCAAGCGGCAACAACAACCTCCAACGTCGGTCTCGACGTACAGTACGAGAGAAAGGAAGGCGCGGAAGGGAAAGGTGCGCGACACCAACGGTGTTGAACAAAAACCGTATATAGGCGAGCCTTCTTCTCACAGCCGACCGCCGGACCCGTGTCTCATCATCGCGGGCAGCGCGTTCGGGCACGGTCGACACGAGTTTCGAGTTCCTGTTCTTTTCCAGTACTCGAACCGCTCGTGTGTCATAGATAGTCCTTTCACGCCACCCGACGAGGAGGCGGTCAAAATTCCTGTGGTCATCTTTCGCGTGCCAGCAGCCCTCGACGGCGAGCGAGCGAGGGCGTAGACCGGATCGCGGAGGAAGTAGTGGTGGAGCCAGGCGTCGAGCTTGATAAGGATTTGGGGAAGGCGCAGCGCGAACCGTGACTGCGCCGCTGCCATGCCGTGATTGTGAGACTCGCACCAGTCGGATATGTGAGGACCTGGGCCCTTCCACGACTGAAAGGACGTTCGTTAGTTCGACGACGCGAAGACGGGTGGGGAAAACCCCCGCACACGTATTTGTCGTGAGTTGCGATCCGATTTGTAAGAGCCCTGAGGAGACTGGGAGATCGCCGCAAGAATGAAACTAAACACCGAGGGTAATGGGGTGAATAGGAATATCCGAACATATGTACGATCTCGTAGCCGTCCTCTTCCAGGAGGAGGGATGTGCCGATTCATAAGAGCCGCTTACATGGCCAGGTGTACTACAACACCTGCGAGGTGGGTTTCGTAGGGAGAGGGGGAATTGCGTCTCATACCGTCGCGCAGGAGCCGGACGATTGTAGCACCCTTCTGAAAACTTGAATGGACGAGCCGGGAAGCGGGAAGGACTGGAATATCCGATAGACGATGTAAACCCGGCGATGCCCATGGTGTCTTTCATGTTGACGGTCATCACGGAGAGGGGACCTGACTTCAATTGATTATTGCACACTCTCGCCCAGGTCTAACCATTTTGGACCATCACTCCAGTCAAGCACTTTGTCTCCTGATGGGCGTCCAGAGCCTTTTTACTGTAAGCTAGCAAAACATCTTCTGGGTCGAGGTCCCGGTTTTGAATCCTGGAAGCGCCACGTCTCGGCTGAGGATTTCTTGTCTACGGTAGTCATGATATCCGGGCGGCGGGCTATTGATTCGATCCTCGCGTTCTTTCTGTTTGTGGTGGCTACGATATTGCGCACCCTTGGATAGGCCCTCCAGTGTTCTACCCTTCTAGGTAGGAAGGTACCACGGTGGTACGAAAGATCAATCAAAATATGTGTACGTACAATCATTCCTCTTCCTTCTGTATGGAATTTGAGCGCTAGGTCAATCTGGTTGCTGTGGAGATCTAGATAGCTTCAAGCCTTTGAAGGAAATGTGCGATTCAGATACTGAGGAGACACTCTCCCTTCACCTCGTCACCTATGGCCAATGTTGTCCAGCGCCCTCTAAAAGGATCAAGGATATCCACTTTTTATCGTGTAAAAACCCTCCCAGCTCTCTCTTCCTTAGATAGCACCTTCCAGCTTCAAGAGTTCATCTCGCTAACCATCCGTTTGAACATACACGATGTCTCGGCCATAATCTCCACTCCAGGCTCAAGAACCAACACAGAAGGTGGCTCTAACGATAGTAATCTCGTAACAAGTGGCGAGGGTGATAGAGAAAAGGATGCAAAGAGCGAATCTACCGTAGACGAGGCGTGTTGGATTTACGAACAGTTGCGGTATGCCCTATTCGACGCCTCGACAAAACACCCAAGACCTTACGATATCACTCCCAGACGACTTGCGCAGGACCTTTCCCATCCTCTTATCACTATGCTGCAACAGGAATGCACGCGTACTACATGTCCCCAGATGACGGCGGGCCAATGGATGTTTCTATGCGCCGCTCACGGCAACGACGGGACAATGGAGGCGGGTTTTTTTCATGAACCGAAAAAGACTATCTCTGACAGACACCACAGCGATGCTGCGCCATCGACTGCATTTTGCACACCGTGGACGGCGCGACGGCGCTCCTAAACTCGTTAGAGATATTCCCATCACGGTACGCACGACACGCGAGTACTCACCTGCCTTGCGTCGTCAGCCCCTCTGACTTCCCTCGCAGGACTAACATCCCTCCCCTCTCTCGTCGACACTTTGGCTCGCTCGCGCGCCGCCTCGGTCGTATCTTCGCTCACGCTTATTTCCATCATCGCCAAGTCTTTGACCAAGCCGAAGCAGAATCATCCCTCTACGCCCGCTTTCTCGCACTCACACAAGTACGACCTCGTTCCTCGTGAAATTCTGGCGCCGAATATCGAGGCCCTACATGGGAAAGAACTCACCATGATGATTTCGGTCGGCTAGCGTACTTGGCAGGCGTTCGGGCTCCCGTCTGCCCCCTCCCACCTTCTACCCGTTCTCCCATCCGGCCACCCAACCACTGCGCTGCATTTGCACAGCCCGGGAGACACCATCGCTGTGGCCGTCGTGGGTCCAAGGTTGGCGAGCGGTGGCATCAACAGCCTGAACCGCCCTGCCAGCTCTCCGCACTTGGAGTCGCCATTTATTGATAGCGGGCAGTCGGCAGGTTCAAATTTCAAGTGTTGCTGACTTCTGCTAGCTGGGGCCTGATAAACTC
>Ga0307510_10010081_pt1 | contig 11233 bp, 3 predicted proteins | sample 12_EM_MG_FD_207224 | JGI IMG/M metagenome (GOLD analysis project Ga0307510, IMG submission 207224) | Populus trichocarpa ectomycorrhiza microbial communities from riparian zone in the Pacific Northwest, United States - 12_EM | ecosystem: Host-associated > Plants > Roots > Unclassified | place... | reverse complement strand
TTTAAATTATGAGGATGATGATAGGTTTATGAATTTGAAATAAAATGTTTATATGCTAATGTTAAAAATAAAATAAAAATGTGAAAATGGCTGGAAAATAAAAAAAATACAGAAACATGATAAAAACTAAGTGATGTATGAGGAAATAAAATTATCAGTATATGATTTAATGAAATCCAAAATAGTCCAAGTTAAATTCAGTATAAATAAGTGGTGTAATCTAGACAATATTACCCAATGAACATAAAAGGTATAATGTGAACTCGTAACTCAAAAATTGATAAAACTAGTGCTAAATACGGAGCATTTTTATAAATTTATGGTGAAAATATTTAGAAAACTACTTTAGAATTTTTCAAATAAATTAATGTGTTGTTTTACGTGCAAATGACCTTGACCGCTAATATAAGTCTTGTGTGCAATCGCACAATTTTTAACTCGGAAGGGGATGAAATCTGAGTGGAATTAGTATTATAAATAGGGATGAAAGTTTCTATGTATTTATTGGTTATATTATACAAAATATGAGAGATTGTTTAAGTTATATTAAAATCTTTAAGAAGTTATATGAGAATTAATAATGGGAAGAAGTTGTTAAAATATATGTTGGAAATATTTGTACACATGTATTTATAGTTGTACGAATATGATGTATACGCTAAAGTATGTTTAGAAATGAAAAATATACATGGATTTTAATTGGAAGAACTAATACGTTAATATGTTAAAAGAATTTGATGTCAATAAGTAAAGTGTGTATTAATTGGGCTTAAAAACATATTCATGTTTGTACCTCTATTTTGGGATCAGGAGGGGCACTCGAAGTCGGATCATCTGCCATTGGAAGAGCTCAATCTACTAGAGAAATAGTTAGGTGCTTAACACTTATTCCTAGTTATTTATTATATCGGTGGAATTTCTAGAATTTTTAAATTGTCATTGATCTGTCTTGACATAAAAAGAAATTAATTCAGTGGAATAAGAATAAGGAAATTTTATTTGATTAGTCGTTACGAGGATGGAGGCTAATAATGTTAATGGTTATTTCACAACAACATTTATTGATTAGTTCATCCTAGATAACATGAAAGACTAATGATGTCACTACGAGGGTATTGACATTGACATTAATGATTGATCTTTCCTAGATAATAGGGAAGACTAATGATGTCACTACAAGATTATTAAGATCGACATTAGTGATTAGTCATTCTCGGATAATAAGGAAGACTAATGATGCCATTACAAGGTTATTGACATCATTTTTAGTGATTAGTCATTCTCGGATAATAAAAAAGACTAATGATGTCACTATGAGGGTATTAACATCCACATTAGTGATTAATAATATTTGAAAGAGCAGGAAAGGCTAATGATGTTAACACGAGCATGTTGGCATCAATATTTATTGATTAGTTTATCAATAGATTGGTGGCTAATGATACCAGATGATTTGGTATTGGCATATTTTTTTTATTAACCATATCGAGGGGAGATGATTAATGATATCACTTTGACAATTAATATCAGCATTGAGTTGTTGATATAAAAATTATCAAGTATGGAAGTGAATATATTGCTTTAATCCCCTCTAGTTGGAATTATTTTATTTATTTGGTTTGTTTTATATTATTGGTTGTCTTATTTTGAGGTTCCTTATATTAGCTTCAAGATAAAACACTTTGTATTTTAGTCATGTAACATAATAAATAATATTAGGTTTCTTTTGGACTTAGAAGACATGTGTGAATATTTTGTAATAAGAATGTAAATAGTAATACTAAAGTCTTATTGTAAAGGTATGTGAACTAAATATTTAATACATTAACTTTCTTTTGTCATAAATGTAGAATTGTAATACAATAATACATTCTTATGAACATATTGTGACATAATTAGATTGCTGGAAATGTATTGATGTGGAAATGATCTAGGAGATATTGGATCAAGGAAATGATAACATAACATTGGTTTGAGAATGTTGCTTGTGAAACAAGAAATTGTCGATAACTTGGAACGTTCTTTTCTAGAGGAAACTCTACTGAAATTGTGATAAAAAAATTAGGTTCCTATTAATTATTGATGAAATCGATCGAAAAGTGTGTTTCATAATTGGGATGTGATAAAAGAAATGAATTGTTATTATGTTGGAAAATAGGAAATGAAGATGTTGAAATGACAGAAAATTAAAAGGAAACTTTGTTGAAATTTTATTGAAATGAGAAATCAATAAATTAATAGAATAAATTGTGGTACAAATAAATGTGTTACAAAATGAAGAAATAGAATGAATTAAATATGCTAGTAAGATAAAATGGTATGAAAACATTATAATTGGAAAGTATTATTGATGAATTATGGATAATCTCAGAAGATGTCAAAATAAACTAATGAAATTGGAGGGTGGAAATTGTGGTAAGAATACTTACAATGAATGATTACGCAAATCAATATACAAGTTATTATGGGTAATATGATAATGAAGAAATATTTTTTCAAGTATTAATTGAAAGAAATTGTAAGTTATTATGGACGTAAACTTATTGTAAATGAGTCATACGTAAGTGACTACACGCAAGAATCAATGGTTACTTTGTGTTAATTTCTTAGAGGTAATAGAGGCTTAGATGATATGCATACATGAAAACAAATAATTTATAAGTTACTTTAATTATATGTTATAGGCATATCTAAAAATGGTCTTAACCTGATGATCACTTCAAGAATCATTCTATAGAAATTCCATAGAGCGAGTATGTTGTATTTTAATAAATTATGCATATTTATTAAGTAATACAATAAGATAACTAATGAGAAGTGCAATAAAAAATTCATAAATATTTTCAATATATAAGGATATAAGCTTTTGAGTTGTAATAGGTAAAAATGCTAGAAGAATAATTAATCAGATTGAGATATTTTGACAATATGGACTTAAAAAAGATTTAATTTGAAACAAAGTTTATGGTTGAAATCTAACTTGACCCAAATTAGAGGACTTAATTAAATTTAAGGACCTAATTAAATTTCTAATGAGTTTAATTGACTTAATTAAGTACTTAATTAAAACAAAAATTAAGTTTAAAAGTTAATTTGGTCAAAATTGGAAGAATTAATTAAGTTTAAGGACTTAATTATATTTTTAATGGGTTTTGTTAATTAAATTAAAGACTCAATTGAAGAAAAATTAAGTTTGAAGGCCTAATTCGGATCAATTTGCAATAATTGAAAGAAAATAGACCTAATTAAAACTTTGAAGGGCCAAATTGGTGTAATCAAGGGATTAATTGAAAGAAATTTAAAGTTTAAAGGTTAATTAAGGATTTATTTGCAAAACTTCAAAACCAAGGACCAAAGGACTAAAATTGATCAAACTAATGGTCAATTTGAGATAAATTGAAAGTTTGATGTGAAATAAGGGTCAAATTGCATAATCTAGAGACCAAGAACTAATTAGCAAAAGGCGCATGAATTAAAGGATGTCAATCAATGTTTTCTAGGATTCAATTGAAAAGATTGAGAAGTTTTTGGGTCAACTAAGGATGCATACACTGAAATTAGAAGAAAAGGGACTAGATTGCAATTTCCTAAAATCCTATTTAAAAAAACACTAATTTTAAGGTTTAGACAAATAACACGTCACTTAAACTTTAATGGAGAGAATGAATGCTATGTCGTTTAGTTGTTGTTTATTCTTCTTTTTTGGTCAAAAAGGCTAATCGAGATGACACTTTTAGAAGAATGAACATGATATATCTAACCTTATCAAAGGTTCTAATAAGTACTAATCGATTGAGAAACACTTCCTTTTCAATGATCAATTATACTCGTAAAATATTTGTACCTCAATTGGCATGATGAACTTGATAATATCTTGTCCCTAGTTCGCCTCCCCTGCATGAGCAAATTCAAGATGATTGAGGGCTAACCTTCTAATTAATGAATGTGAAGTTCTAGACATCCAAATCAAGTAAAGTTTGTTCCTAATGGTAGATATACATCCCTTTTACAAGGTTAAAGTCCACCAATGGTATGTTTATTTCCTAATCTTCAAAATGATCTTGACAAAATACCCAACCCCATATGTTATAAAAGAAGAACACATTCACCCATGAAAGAAGACAAAAAAAGAGACTAGGCACCATCACTTTCAGAAGAAAGGTTTTGGAAGAGAAAGAATAAGAATCTCCAATAAACCTCTTGGCAAAACCACCATGGTTTTGTAACTTTCTATTTTGATTGGCTTATAAAAGGGCAGGTGCTTTTAAGCAGAATGGGGAAAGGGGTTAGAGAAAAAATAAAAAATCTTACAGAGAAAATAAAGAGGAACGAAAAAAAAAATTAAAAGAAGTTCTTGAGTTATTAAGAGAAAAATGCAAGGAAATCGTGCTTGAAAAAGACACAAAATCAAGGACCATAGGAGCTGGAAACAGAGGTGAAAGAATCAATAAACTCCAGAAAAGAAAGCAACAATGTGTTCGAAAGGTATATACTATAAAATCAATCATTTTGTGCACTTATCTTTTCCATATGAGGCTTACATTAGATCAATCGATCTTTAACTTATTTGAATGTTGGGTTTAGGGTTAAAGACTATCATATTTGATTCTTAAAACTTATAACATGTTTTTTCCACATTGATAAATCATTATGCTTTAATCTTTCACGTTGCATCTTTCTAAGTCCATGATTTGATGAAATCTCGTTTGTAGCATCAATTCAATGTCTGGGTTTGCATGATTGTTCTTCATATTCTTGGATAAATTCAAGCAAAAACTCCATTTGATCTTCTTTTTTATTTTATTTATGGGTCATGTATTAGGGTTTTAGGCTTGGTCTTGGAAGCCCAGCCCACGTGTGTGGGTTAAGTCGTTAGATTTTTAAGGGCGAGTTCGGATGCCAAAAAATTTTCAAGAGAAAAAATGCAATGTTTTTATTCTTAAGGTGTGTTTGTCAAATGTAACCTAAAAATGATTCCTAAGCCTTTGAGTTTTTGCTAAGGGCGTGTTTGCCCTGATTTTTCCAGCGTTGTTTCTTTTTTCTTTTAATGTTTGCCAAACGAAAACCCTTAAACTAATTTGATTTTATGCCTTTAAGGGATTTATTTGTAATATTTTTTTATGTCTCTCATATTTTTATCTTTATTATTTAATATTTGAGATTATGACCTAAACGCGAGGTGTTTTTTCAATATTAAATAAACATGTTTTCTTTCGCAAAAAAGACAAAAATATTTTTTTTTCAAAAAAACAAAATACATTTAAATATTTTTAAATTGCATATGATCAAGTCTTTCAAATAAAAATCATATTTGCATAAATAATTTTTTTTAAAAAAATACATAGCATTATATAACATTTTGTTAATAACAAAATTTCAAGAAAAATAGTTTTTTATATTATTTGCATGTATTTTTGAATTTAATAACAAGTTTATTAAATTCATGAGAACTTGGCCTACATTTCAAAAACATAAAAACATCAATATGTTTATTTTAATATCAAGGATTATTCTGAAATATCAAAAGAAACAAAAACACAAAAAATATGTTTAGGCTTTAGAATGACTAGGGTTGACTTATAAAGTCATGATACACTCTATTGGGGTGGACTTGCTTTGACCAATAGACAGACCAATAATTTGAAAAATATTATAGTGCTTTAGTAACCAGACAAATAAACGATGTAGTTTACCTTGATAGGGTGTACTAATGGTGATATTGTTCTTCTTATACACAACAAGTCTCCTAATCCAACTCTAAAGACCAATGAGGGTTCATAGTAATTAAAACACTAAGTGGTAAATCCAAAGCTTTTTTTTATTGATAAATGATAAGAATGTCTTATTCTTTCCACCCACAACTAAAGATCCCGAATCGATAGTACAATCGCCACAATGCTGCACACGTGCATCTCATATATTTGAAGCATCTAAAGGAAATAAAATTCATCAAGATCAATACCAAAACCAATACAACAAGCAACAAAAAACTTAATATACCTCCCTTTTGAAAATAAACCAAAGTCACTAGAACCTATATATTAAAAAATATAGCAAAATCACTAGAATCAATAAAGAGAACTCAATACCCCACTAAAGATCCTATCTTTGTTTTACATGAAAAAAAATACAATCCATTAAGGTCATTCATATGAACGAATGCAAAAACAAAGAAATCAATATACTTCCCTTTTAAAAAGAAATCAAAATCTTCAATCACATAATGAAACACACACATATAATCTCCACACATACTTCAAACAACAAAACCAAAAAAATAAAATAAAAATAAGCTTGAAAGAAGTTACCAAACACTTACTGCTAGAAAAAAATACATTTGTAGTTTCATGGCTGACTCTAAAAGGCCACCATACTTTCTCTTCCTTTAAAACACCACCTACATCACTTTATTAATTCCTTCCTTTAGAAAAGGAAAACAAATAGAAGGCTGATAAAGTTATAGCTTAAAAAAAAACTCAAAGAGAGAAGCCTTAAAATAAAAATATAGTTAAGGAGGGATCAAGAAGAGAAGGTAAGTCGGCTTAGAGAATGGAAGGGAAAATGGGAAGTAACCAAAATACCCTTCTAGGAAATCACTCAATTATAATTTCATGTTACGACAGGAAATAAATTTGATTAAATGAATGCTTCATACAAATTAAACTAAAAGGATAAAAAATTTATTATTTAAAAAAAAAGGTTACAAGAGAACTTAAAATTCAAAACATTAATTTAAGATCTTGAAATTAATTTTTGAAAAAACAATGTTTTGAAAAGGAAAAAAAAAAATTAAGCCTGAAGTTAAATAAAACTTTATGATCTATTCACTAGCCAAAATATATATATATATATAACTTGTCTAGTTTTTCTTTTGCAATGAAAAATTAAAACACATGTTCATTTGTTCAGAATGAAAATGAATTTTTCATTTAAAAAATAATAAATACATCAAGATTACAATTATTTTTTTAAGGAAATAAAACTATATATAATTTATACTAGTTATCTTAATATTTTATATTTTTCACAATATAATATAAAATTCTATTTTTTTCATTTAAATAAAAAATTATCATGAAAACGTTATTTTGTTAACTAAGAAAATAAATCTTTATATTAGATTTATAATAAAAAAAAATTATGGCAATAACTAAATATGGAAATGTAGAAAAAATAATTTTAATATTTTATATTACTAAACTGTGCTTGTATATGAAATGAAAAGAATTATATTATTCATTTTTTTCTTTCATTTTGAAAAGAGAGGACTACTTGTAAAGAAAAACAGTGGAAAATCTTTAAAATATTTTTTTCAATTTCAGTATAAGTTTATGAAAGATTAAAATTAGTTTTCTATTTTCCTTGGTGAAGAAATATTGTATTTGAACAAGAAGGTTCAATTTAATTTTTTTTCAAAAACTTAAAGCATTATTGTGTTTCTAAACAGTCCATAAGTTTTTTCTTAGATTCTGTTTCCTTTTAAGTTGCACTAATTATTAACCAAGTTGATTATATATGATGGATAAAGATAAAATATTCCATAAAGTAAGATACCAAGATCATTTAAACAGCTTAAAAGATTTTAATTAAAAATTCAAAACCCAATTCAAGCCATATTACAAAGCTTCATAACTATAGTTATTAAACCTGGACCAGCCCGGCGGGTCGACCCGGGACTCGGTCAACCCGGTAGCTGGATCGTTTTGGGTTTGTCAAAAGACCGGTCGGGGCAACGACCCGACCAAACCTGGTCGACCCATGACCCGGGCGACACCAGATGTATTTTTTTTTTAATGTGGTTTTTCTCCTATACCCCTCTTTTTTCATATTTTTTTAGTTGGTTATTAACACTGTTTAAAGTTCACTATATAAATATTAAAAAAATATTTTATTTTTTCAATGTGAGATTTGAAACCTTTTAGTATATATACTCTATATTTCCAAGAAAAAAGTTATTTTTTCAATATGAGATTTGAAACCCTTTCGTATATGTATATTATATGTTCATAAGAAAAAGTTATGTTTTTTCAATGTGGGATTTGAAACCCTTTCGTATATATACTGTATGATCCCAAGAAAAAAGTTATTTTTTCAATGTGTAATAAAAAACTTTTTGATTTAAATACTTCAACTTAAAAGGATAACATAATATATTTTCAATGTGGGATTTGAAGTCCTTTAGTATATATATTCTATATTCACAAGAAAAAAGTTATGTTTTTTTTAATGTGGGATTTGAAACCTATTAGTATATATACTCCTATGTTCTCAAGAAAAAGTTATTTTTTCAATGTGGGATTTGAAGTCATTTCGTATATATACTCTATGTTCAAAATAAAAAAAGTTATGTTTTTTCAGTGTGGGATAAAAACGTTTTTGGTTGAAATACTTCAACTTAAAAGCATAACATAATATCTTTTCAATGTGGGATAAATTTTTTTTTAAAATATTCTTTTAAACTTCATTATTTACAACATGTATAGCCTATATTCACATGAATGTTTTCTTAATTTTTTCATATTAAATATTAAAACTTTAAATATATTTTTTAAAATTTTTCTAGATTGATCCAAGTTGACCCATGAAACTTGAGATCCGACCGCCGGGCCGGGTTTGATAACTATGTTCAGAACCTTACATTGGTACACCGAAGAGAGTTCCTTCTCTACCACTGCAGTCTCTCCGATGAGAGCAATGAAATATAATTTAATCACTTTTGTCAAAATCACGAGAAGTTGGGATTTTTAACGGAGAATGAAAATTCCAAACGATGATAACATTTTCAACGGAGCAAGAAAAATATAAAACCTGGATTATTGATTTAAATTTTTTAATAATTTTGATTAATTTAATAATATAATAAAAAAATCAACAACAATAAAAAAACACCAATAATTAATAAAAAAATACACTTGTCAATATCATAAAAAAATATACTTTTTAAATATTCTTAAAATGTCTCAATAATGTTATTTTATGCAAGGAAGCCTACTGGTGCTCTATCTTTACCTAGACAATCTATACTTAATATTACATCAAATTCATGTAGTTTTAAGGGCATTAAGTCAACCCCTAATTCCAACCTTTTTAAAATAAACCTTACTTCTAAAATTACATGATCAATGTTTTACAGTTTTACCTAATAGAGCACTCCCTTTTCTTTCTTACTAGGATTATTTTCAAGTTTTTCTACTATTTTACATGCTATGAAAAAGTGTGTAGCACCAAGGTCAATTAATGCATATACAAGAAAGGAATTTAACTATAGCATACCTACTTCTACTTTTGGAGAAGCTATGAGATCATCATGTGTCATGTGATACACCTTGCTCTGAGTTCTATCACCTTGGCCCCTACCATGACTTCTAATGCCACCAGCCACAGTTTGTGTTTGTCTAGCTGGCCTATCCAATATGACTGACTAAAGTTGGCTCTAAGCTGGTTGTGACTATACCTGATTAAACTCAATTCTCATAGGGTAATATATATGAAGATGATCTTTTCCCGCATAATAATAACACCCTCGCCCTATATGTCATAACTTATTTTTGAGTTATTCCCTAAATTTACTTTTTTTCTCTCTAAAAATAAAATAAAATAAATAAAATAATGATAGCAAGAGGGCTGATATTTTGGCAAAAGCAACCTGGAAGGATTTCACATGTACAAAAAAATCAAGTTGTAATTTCGAACAAATTGAAAACCAAATTGTGCCCCATTTTACCCAAAACTGGAAAGACAATTATACAAATTCAAGGTCAAGTCACATGATTATTGGACGAAGCTGCATAAAAATTAAGCCTAACGACATAATTAGATTTTTAATAGGTCAATTTGATTTAATCATGGTCCAATTAAAGGTTTTAATTAGGTGTAAGGACATAATTATACTTTAAATGGATCAAATTAATTTTATTAGGGGCTTAATTGGTGAAAAATTAAGTTTTGGAGCCCAATTTAGGCTTAATTGAGCAGATTGGAATTTTAGAAGACGAAATTTAATTTTTACCAAGTCAATTGATTGAAATCATAGGTAAAATTGCAAGAATAGTTTTGGAATCAATTAAGAGCTACATTGAACAAATTTGCAACCAAGGGCAACTTTAGAAAAGACACCGAACTTTAGGAATCCAGTTGGCTGAAATTATGAGTGAAATTGAAGAGATTTGAAAGTTTAATGGTCAATTAATGGTTAAATTAAAAACTCTGAAACCAAAGATCAAAATGAAAAATGTGCTAAAATTCGAGGCTAAAATTGAAGTTTGTTAGGGACAAAATTGAATAAAATTGAAAGTATGAAGCCAATCAGGGGTGCAATTGAGAGAAATTGAAAATCAAAGGACTAAAATGAACTTTACCAAAACGATGTTGTTTTGGGGTTGACTGTTCATCTTCTTCTCTAGAGAAGCTACTCGAGTGGCCTTTTTCCCGAGGTGTTTTATACTTCATCTCTCCACTACATTGGACAAAACTTACACGAAAATTATGGCATGACAATTGACTACACACCAATGTGATTTGTTCTAGCTAATTGAGGCCACAGTGGTTGTGGTATCGCCTCAAGGTGGTTAACCCAACCAACCCTTTTCCTGTAACAAATCTGACATCCTATGATAGCTATTTTGAGCCAACGGTTGGGATCCTTTTGGGTCGAGACAAGGGCTAAGATTTGACACTAGTAAAGACAAAACATCCCTCTTCCACCCCCTATATATAAGGGTGGACTTCATGCCTGAGGGAGGATAAAATTAGGTCTAAAGTCAGCAAAAAATCAGCCTCCCCTCCCTTAGTTTTGTTTCCACCATGATCTTCTCTCTTTTCCTCTCTATCTCTGTGCTCTCTTCTGCCACTTCCACCTCAGCACCGCCGTGAACAAGAGCGACCCAACCTTCTCCACCAATATAGCTCCTTGTTAGTGATATAATAACCGTCACGAGCTCATCTCTCTCTCTCTCCTCTGCAACCTTCTTCTTCTTCTTTTTCCCATAGTTGACGTCGGCCACAATCTCTTCCACCAACGCCTTTTGAGCCACCAGTCGGACCTCCTTATCAACGTAACAACCAACACGTTACGTTACTTTCCTCTCCTTCTCCTTCCTTTTCTCCTTCCCCCCTTCCCTTTCATGGCCACTGATTAGTACTTAAAAGTGCATTTTTATCAAGGTTTTATATTATCATTTTGCACTTGAAGTATCAATAACTCCTTAACTAAAACATGTTTTATAATAACAAG
>Ga0307510_10010080_pt1 | contig 11235 bp, 9 predicted proteins | sample 12_EM_MG_FD_207224 | JGI IMG/M metagenome (GOLD analysis project Ga0307510, IMG submission 207224) | Populus trichocarpa ectomycorrhiza microbial communities from riparian zone in the Pacific Northwest, United States - 12_EM | ecosystem: Host-associated > Plants > Roots > Unclassified | place... | reverse complement strand
TGACCACTTTGCCTGTTTCTGCTGCGGCGAGGAGGAGGTCTGTCTGGCGGCAGAGGAATGCGGGGATCTGGAGGATGTCCACGTATTTGGCGGCGGGGGCTGCTTCATCGTGCGCGTGGATGTCGGAGGTCGTAGGCAGTTTGTAGGTATCGCCTACTTTTTTTATTAGTTCCAGACCGCTGTCGTCGCCGATGCCGGTGAATGATCCGGCGCTGGTGCGATTGGCTTTGCGGTAGGAGGCTTTGAAGACATAGGGGATGCCGAGGTTGCGGCAGATGCCGGAGACTTTGTCGGCGACTTCCATGACGAGCTCTTCGCTTTCGACTACGCAGGGGCCTGCGATGAGGAAGAAGCTGTTTTTATCGTATGACTGGTTTTGAAAGAGTTGATGTAGGAATTCCATGGCGCAAACCTACATTAAAAATATTTAGTTTATGGGGGTAGGGATGCGGTTTGATCCGGTTTTTTGGCCTGCCGGTCAGGAGGAGGCGGGGGGATGCTTTTTTTTACTAGGTTTGCACCCCAAAACCCTATAGTAATGGCTAAAGATAAAGTATTGGTAATTGGCGCCAGCGGACAGATCGGAGTTGAGCTGACACTTGCGCTTCGGCGGATATATGGCAATGCGAACGTAATAGCTTCCGACCTGCGTGAAGAGAATGAATTGTTGCGTGGCAGTGGCCCATATGTGTCGCTGGACGTAATGAATAAGGAGATGCTGCATGTCCAGGTTATCCGGCAGAATATTACGCAGATCTATTTGCTGGCTGCTATTCTTTCTGCTACCGGCGAGAAGAATCCCAACCTGGCCTGGCATCTGAATATGCAGGGGTTGCTGAACGTGCTGGATATAGCCCGGGAAGAGAAGCTGCACAAGGTGTACTGGCCGAGCAGCATTGCGGTTTTTGGACCGACCTCGCCCCGGCTGAACTGCCCGCAGCGTACTATTATCGAACCCAGCACCGTATATGGCATCAGCAAGTACGCCGGAGAGTTCTGGTGCAATTACTTTTTCGGACGTTATGGGGTGGATGTGCGGAGTATCCGGTATCCCGGGTTGATCAGCTATAAATCTGCGCCGGGCGGCGGGACGACGGATTATGCGGTAGAGATCTTTCATGAGGCCCTGGATGAGCGGAAGTACAAATGTTTTTTGAAAGAGGATACTTATCTGCCTATGATGTATATGCCGGATGCTATCCGGGCTACGATAGAGCTGATGGAGGCGCCTGCCAGCAAGCTTTCGGTACGGACCTCGTATAATGTGGCGGCGCTGAGCTTTTCGCCCAATGAGATCTCAGCAGAGATCAAGAAGCATATTCACGACTTTTCAATAACGTATGAGCCTGATTATCGCCAGCATATTGCGGACAGCTGGCCGCAGAGCATCGATGATTCGGTTGCGCGGGCTGACTGGGGCTGGAAGCCGGAGTATGATCTGTCGAGGATGACGACGGAGATGTTGGAGAATCTGGAATAGTTGGGGGATAGGTGAGTGGGGGGATTGTGGGTCAGGGGTGGTGAGTGTGGGGATGATTGGGATGAGTTTGTGAATTGGGCTCCGGGGGTGTGAGAGGAGAGAGAAGGATGAGTTTGGGGGATTGGCGCGCTGGGGATGAGAGGGGTGAGGTTGGGGGATTGCGGCCACGGGGGAGTGTGAGGATTTAGGGTGTGGAAAGAGGGAAAAGCACGAATTTCAGGTTCGAGATCAGGTCTCCCTCTTTGCTATCGGTGATGGTGAAGGGAATTGAGATGGGTCTGGCATCCATATGCAGTCTGTCCATTTGTGCGCCGGAGAGGCTGGCGATATAGGAGCCAGGGGGAAGACCGGAGAAGTCGAATGTGCCGTCTGCCTCTGTCATCGTCTTTCCAACGAAGGAGCGGTCGTCACGGTAAATGTTGATCGTGATACGTCCCTGTGGTTTCAGGACCTCGTCTTCTTTTAGAAAGACCGTCCCTGTTATTTCTCCTTCGACGGTGACGGGAATCGGGATAACCTTGAACTGGTTCGGGTCGACGACGATGCTGAGGATCTCTTTATGGATATGCCAGGCGATGTTGTCGAAGTCAGGGTAGAGCTTTACGATATAGCTTGTGTAGGCTTCCAGTTCTGATACGCGGATGGTGGTGCCGTCCTTACTATAGTGTACCTGTCCATTGTTGATGTGGATCTTCATTCCTTTGACCTTTGGCTCGTTTCTGTCCCATATGCCATTATTGTTGAGGTCCAGATAAGGCTGGAAGATGAGGCCGCCACGGCCTACATTGCTTCGGTCGCTGAAGTATGTATGATGTGTCCTGTCGTCATAGGCTACGCTTCCGCTTGCGGACTGGACTGTCGAGTTTATCCCATTGGTTCTGCGGAAGGTGCTGCCTGTCTGGGAAAAGTTGAAGTTCCATCGCAGACCGATACCAATGCTTTGAAAAGCGATCTTATAATTTTTTTCATAGAAGACGTTGGCATACCCACGAGAGCCGATGTATTTTCCCAATTCCCCTCTTATTTCAAAGAATCTGTTCCGGTCGTATTCAAATTGGGTCGATGGCGTAAAGATCATCTTCCCCGGGAGAGGGAAGGAAAGGGCGAGATTGCTATAGAAGTAGTTTGGAGAGGGTTTTGCGATAATACCATAGGTAGTAAAGTTGGTACTTACACCAAAGATACTGCCGGAGATAAGCTCTTCGAGGGTGGTATATTTTGTGTTGGGTACTTTTAAGGCGGGAAGACCGGGGAGCACGATCTGGTAGAAGGTCGAACGGGAGAAGGCAGAGAATCGACGTTTGTGGACCGGCATGGAGAAAATGAATTTGCGTTCTTCCAGGTAGGTAACATTGATGGCCTGTTGTCCTCTTTTGTACCGGGTATAGTCGATCTCTATCTGCATGTCTTTTGGTGACTGGTAGTTGCCGACGAACTTCGTTCGTACGTCATGGGTATATTCACCTGCAAGGGCTATATTGGATGTCACGCGATAAGAGGCGTTGACGAAAGGCATGACGGGGCTGGAGCGGACGGAGGACAGGTATTCGAGTCCGGCCCCAACGGTAAGACGGCCGTTAACTCCATAGTTCGCGTTGGCACGGGCATATCGGCTATGGATACTGTCTTCTTCGACGCCTGCGCTGGCCGTATATTCCAGCTGTCTTGCCGGAATGAAATTAAACGGTATCTGGATGCTTTGTGTACTGGTGCGTTCTTCTCCCCATGGACCATAGAAGCGAAACCGGACCGATGAGTTCCCATAGACCAGCGGGACATTAAATGAAAAGAAACCGGATGCGTCTGCTTTTGTATAGTCCACCATTTCGTTGTTGACGTATAGTTCCACTATCCAGTTGGGTTGAGTATAGTTGCTATAAGTATAGGTGCCGAAGGCTCTGCGGTAAGTGGTTGGCGAATTGGAGAACTGCAATCCTACGACCTGATAGTAAAGAGTGGATGTAGCCTGGGTGTATATTTTCCCCGCGGTGACCTGTCGCAGAGCGGCATTGTCATTGTCGACAAAACGCCATTGATAGAATTGTTCGCGTTCGCGGAAAGGGATTGCGTCGTCATAATTGAGCGCGATGTTGGTCTCGCCGCCGGCAAGGACACTGCCAAGCGCGAGATAGAACCGGTTGTCGTTGGGTCCCACCGAATTCTGTGTAGTGATGGCTGCCCAGTCGACCATGCCCATGCGGAAAAAGGGATATGATCTTTTGTATGTGGTATCGGCAATCGCTTCTCCTTTAAGGTGGCGAAGATTGTTGCGCATCATTTCGAGCCTCAGATCCCGCACGACAGGTAGTTCCAGCTTAGAGCTGAGAGCTACCGACAGGCTCCGGAAGTTGAAATTGCAGGCGAGGCCAAAGATCTGCCCGAAATAGTCGGAACGCAGGTAGAGGTTGGTTTCCGTTCGGATCAGGTCGCCGGGTTTCAGCTTGTATATTTTTCCCTGGTAAGAGATCTGTTTATGCGTCTCATCGATCAGGTAAGGGGCCTGGGGAGTGATGAAGAAGCCGGAGATGGAATCCAGCCTGGTTGAGGGTTGGTTCTTAATCTTCAGATAGTCGAAGACATCGGTAATGGAAAGGAAGACGGTGTTGTTGCTGATGGCTGCGGGGATCTGTGTGCTGCCAACGCCCTGGACGGTCATGTAGATATAGAGCTCGTCGTAGGGGGCGATGGGGTCGGGGTCGCCTGGTCCCGGGATGGAGTCGCGGTTGGCTGGTCTTGCAGCGGAGTCGGGGGCAATTGGTCTTGCGATAGAGTCGGTGGAAACGGGTCTGGCGAGGGAATCAGAAGCAAATGGTCGTGAGACAGAGTCGGAGATCGGTCGAGCGCTGGAGTCGTAGGTGCCAGTGCCTGCGATGGTTTGGGATGGGAACAGGAAGACAGACAGCAGCAGGATCATTATGCCGGCAAGCGTGAACCTGGCGGGCCCCGGAGGCCTGGCGGCGGAATGGCAACTGTATGTTTGAGTTTTACTCCTGGGCATTCTTTGTCGTTCGGCGCATGGTTGTGTTTTTTGGGTTATTGCTGAATAAAGGTCACAGAGAACATTCCGCTATAGCTGCCGGACGGGTTGGCCAGGGGCGGGCCTACAGTAAGCGTACCCCCGATCATGACCTGGGTCCTTGCGGGGGGGACGGCGGTGGTGATCAGAGGGGATGTCGGCAGCGAGGCACCGATATGCAAATGGATCGTGCCCCCATTGCTTCCTGTGAGCGTCACATCCGGTCCGTTCATTATGGAAATAAGGGTACCGACATTGGCATCGATCTCATAGATGGCCGGGGAAAAGGGTATCCCGAGATTAGCCTGTAGGATATCTCCTGTGGTAGACCGGGACCCGTCCGGGAAGACGATGACCGTACCGCCTGTCACTCCCTGGTAGAAGGCTCCGAAATTGAGGCCCTGGGCGGGGTTGACGAAAACATTGATAGGCCGGGGCGGAGGTTGCTGGGCGTGTGCCGTGGTGCACAGGAGGAGGAGCATGAGAGTATATGGTAATATAAGAGGTCTCATCGCTCCTTGTCTATAAATATTTTTTTAGAATGTATTTCATGGCCATCCCCGAGAACGAGTATATAGACGGCTGCCTGCTTTAGTTGCATATAGTATCAGTTTGACGACATCACTAATTCAAGGGCAGATCGGCTTCGGCTATCGTTGCGGGTTTAGCGTTGGAGGACGTCGTATAGGCTACATGCAATTTTCCGGAATGATAGTCGATGCCCCGGGTATTCCGGAGCTGCATCCGGAACCTGCGCAGCGTGTTGGGGGTATAAACGGCGACCCCTTTCACCTGTGCTATCCGCGTCGTATGTCCCTGGGCGGATACCAGGTCAACCGAGATGTCTCCATATACGGACATATTCCCTTTACGGCGGAACGCCATATTCAGGAGCGGAACGGTGTCTTTTGTCCAGTCGACGGACAGGTCTGTGAGGCTGGTCTCCGTAGCGGTGGCGCCAATCCGTATGATAACGGGAATGGATACTCCAAATATCGGGATCAGCCTGACGGAGATCGAGGTATCGGATGATGTCGTGTTCCCGCCTAACGGCTGCTGATCGGGTATCGCCCTGAAATAGATATGTGACCTGTATTCACCGGGCTCCATTGCAAGCGGGCGGGTCAGCTGTATTTTAACTGTTTGCGATTCCTGCGGTCCCAGTGTGACACTGCGTGGAAAGAAGCGGACCCATTTGTCTGCGAAACTTTGTCCTGTGTCGGGGGCAGAGATCTCCTCGAAACTTCCGTCCTCTTTCATCCGGAGGTTGATAAGGGAAATAAGATACCGGGCGGTGTCATTTCCGGTATTGGCCAGGTTGAGTTCCTCGATCCGTCGGGTGCCTTGAAAGACGACTCTTTGAGGTGTCAGGAGCAGATTTCCCTGCGCCATCGACTGCATGGAGCTGGCAGTTGTCAGCAACAGGAGGATCACGAAGAAGCAGCCTGAATAGTACAAACGTTGGCAGACCGGGGATTTGCCCGGGAATGTTGACCTATTCATTGAGGGTAAGGTTTTGAGGTAGCCTTAGTTGTAGTTGACGGTGACGGAGAACGGTGTTCCGGAAACGTAGACACCTGCGGCTTGTCCGGCGGCAACGTTGAGGGTTGCGCCTACATTAAGCGTTTGTGTACCGCCGGCAGCGAGCACACCTGTCGGTGTCGGATCACTTGTAAATGTGCTGACGGTCATGGTGTTGGCACCGCTAGTGATGGTGGTGGCCGTCGAAGGAAGCGTGATCGCGTAGGTATAAGTTCCTGTACCACTAACGGTGAAGGAAGCGGCGGTTACGGTTCCTACTGCTGTGGAAGGGAGGGTTACTCCGCCTGTGGGTGTGCGTACGCCGGCTGGTGAGAGAACGACGGTACCTGCGGCGGCGGCGGAGACGGCTACGTTGCCGAAGTTCATGTCAACTGTCTTTGTGATGCTGATCGGGGTTACGATGGTGGCTGTGGCGGTTGCGGTAGCTGTGGCCTGGGCGAATGCGCCGGTTGTGACGGATGTCAGAACGATGGTGGTGAGGAGCCCGCATGTAACGGCTACGGATTTTGTCTTGATTTTCATATACTTGTTTTGTTTGTAAATGAGTAAAGACAACAGGTATGCCGTAAGGGGATGTTAAAATTTCGCGGGTCATTATAAAGGTCTGTCATATGGGACTATAAAGGTGGGTGGTGGTTTGGAAAAAGAGAAATTTAAGTAGAAACACTTAGTTTTATATTTAGAGCGGGTTATGCCCCGGATGGGATTAATCTACTTCTTATGTAGACTTTGTTGGGTTTTTATTAAATTGCGTGTTCATCTTATTTATAGTTCAACCTTATAATGCCCCCAATTATGTTACGTGTTTTTATAAGCCTTTTTCTCGTTGTTTTTCAATTGGTTGTGAGTGCTGCGCCGGGTAGGGCGGGGGGTGTTGGGGCGCCCGTTGAGTTTGATTTTTGGGCCGGTAAGCCACCTGTGTTGCGGAGTGGGCAGTGGCGGGCTATCCTGGAGAGAAAGGACGGGAATAATATAGCTTTCAATTTTGAGGTAAAGGACAGTGCCGGGAAGAAGGTGTTGTATATACGGAATGCGGGGGAGCGGCTGTTGGTGGATGATATTTCCCGGGAAGGGGATTCTGTTATTATCCGTTTGCCTTTCTATGAGTCGCAGTTGAGGGCGGTGGTGACGAGGGAGGGGAACCTGGAGGGCGTTTGGTTGCGGCATTTGGCGGATAGTTATCAGGTTGTTCCTTTTAGGGCGTTTTATGGGGAGGCGTTTCGTTTTGTGGGGGTTGGGGCGACGACGAGTGGAGCCGGGACAGGTGGAACTGGGGCGGCGAGTGCGGCAAGTGTAGCGGGTCGCTGGGCGGCGGTATTCCGTTCGACCAATGGCAGGGACACGACGTTCCGGGTGGGTGAATTTCAGCAGCATGGTAGTCGGGTGACCGGTACTTTTTTGGATGCGGGGGGTGATCTCCGTTATCTTGAGGGGGTGGTGATCGGGGATTCGCTGAAGCTTTCTTGTTTTGACGGGACGCATGCTTATTTTTTCACGGCAAAGATCGATGGCCATAGTTTGTCCGGCGGGGAGTATTTTGCCGGACCGACGGCGCATGAAACATGGACGGCAGTGAAAGACGACAACGCAAAACTGGAAGACCAGTTTGCTATGACAAAATGGAAACAGGATGTGCCATTTACCTTTAGCTTTACCGATATAAACGGGAATGCGGTGTCGCTGAGCGAGCCTCGTTTCAAGGGGAAGGTGGTGCTGGTACAGATAATGGGTTCATGGTGTCCCAATTGTATGGACGAGACGCGTTTTCTCAGCGGGTTCTATAACGAATATCAGCCTAAGGGTGTAGAGATCGTTGCGCTGGCTTATGAGCGCAGTACGGATTTTGCGCGGTCGCAAGTCAGTCTGCGTAGTTTTCAGCAACGTTTCCAGGTGAAATATCCGATGCTGATAACCGGTGTGGCGGTAGGTGATCCGCAGCGTGCGGAGAAGACGTTGCCGCAGCTGGAGCGGATCGTGAATTTCCCTACTACCATCTTTGTAGACAAGGCCGGGCGGATAGCGAAGATCCATACGGGTTTTAGTGGTCCGGGGACCGGCGAGCATTATGAGGAGCAGAAGAAGGAGATCTACGCCACGGTAAATGAATTATTAGGACAAACAGTAAACTAAGCCATCCGAACCAGTCTCCCCATCGGCTATAGATAGTCGTGGAATCATTGGGTGAGATCTTACCAAGCAGCATAGCTTTGTTGCCTTTTTCGGTGTTGGCTTCGGCGAGCACTCTTCCCTTGTCGTCGCTAATGGTGAGGCGACCCTGGCGGGCATTGCGGACCAGGGCGTAACCGTTCTCGATGCTTCTTGTTATGGCGATGCGGGAATGCCACCAGCCGTCGTCATCAAAGTCCCATGCGGGGACCAGTACTATCCCGAGATTTTTATAGGAGTGCATGAAGCGGGCGAAGTCCATGTCTTTACAGATCGCTACGCCTGCGGGGGCAGAAGGATATAGATTGAAGAGGCCTGGTGTTTTGCCGGCTTTGAAGCCGTCGAGGACTTCGCCTTCGAAGAGATTGACTTTTTCGTAATTGACCTGGAGGTCACCGTTTGGGGAAAAGACGCGGGCCTGGTTCCTGAAGTCGCCGGGGAGGATACGGGCGTAACCGGCGATGAGGGTGACGTCGGCGTCGTGGGCTATCTGCTGAAAGGCTTTCGTTACGAGGGAGTCGGTACTATCGGTGACGGATATTACCTTTTCCGGCAGCAGGATGAGCGTTGCGCCCTTACCGGCGAGGTCTCTGGCTTCGCGGTTGTAAAGTGAAGCAATTTCTAACTCATTTTTTGCCAGCGGGTGATCGACTCTTTCATGGATGTTTTCGGGCAGGCTGATGAGGCCAACGGTAACAGAGGGTTTATCGCCGGGGTTGCTTATGCGGAGAACGCCAAAGGCCAGGGGTATTATTATCAGCAACAAAGGAAGGAGGGAAGGCTTTTTTTTCAGGGTTTGGACAAGAACGGATGGAAAAAGACAGATAAAAAAAGTAATGCCTGTGAAGCCTGTAACGGAGGCCAGTTGCATGACCGGCAGCATATCGCATTGTGTATAGGCGAAGCTGGCGATGGTGCCGTCCGGGGATATGAGCGAGAATAAGAATTCGAAGGATGTCCACAGGACAGGAAGGGCGAAGAGGCTCATCCAGGGCCGGCGGTTAAGGATGGTGTATCTCACGAGGAGGATTACTGCAGCGTATAAAAGGGGGAAAAGGAGGGTATATAAAATAGCTGGAGCCGGTGGCAGCACCTTTAGCAGAAAGCTCAACCAGCTGAGTCTTCCGATCAGCAGGGCTATGAAGGCGACAGCAAACGCCTGTTTCTTATTGACTTTGGGAGCTATATAAAGAATAGGAGCCGGGGCAAGCCAGATCGGCCACCACCAATGGAGGTGCAGGTCGAAGGACAGCCACCAGCACAGGCCGGAGAGAAGGGTAAGGATGAGGAGCGTTCTGAACGGGAGCATTTTTTATTCGAACTTACGGGGAAAGGGGGTGCCGGAATTGTAAATTTTAGACAGGTTGGTTTTGGATGAGTAAGGCGGCGATGGGATTTTCGGCTGTCTCGAATTTTCCGGGGGAGGCGCCGGCATAGCGGCAGAAGTCTTTTATAAAATGGGATTGGTCGTAATAGCCGCAGTGGTAGCCGATCTTTGTAAGGGACTGGTTTTTTGCGGTATCTATATACCGAAGCGCCTTGTTGAAGCGGACCAGCCGGTGCCAGGCCTTTGGTGTATATCCTATTTCCTGGAGAAAGGCGCGTTCCAGCTTTTTATAGGACCAGCCCGAGTTTTTGCAAAAGGTGGCGATGGGAGAAGGGTCATCGTTTTGCCGGATAAATCCGATGGCGTGGTGCAGAACGGCGTTGTCAGGTATGCTTGTGGTGGCCAGCTTTTGGATGAGCAGCTGGTCGAGAAGGGATATTCGGGTCAGATCGTCGTGGTGCTGGAGCAGGCGGCCCTCCCATTCGAGGACTATCGGGCCAAGGATGTCTTCGGCGGGGGTCATTTTGTTCAGGAGCTGGGAGAGCGATGCTTTTATAAGGCGGGCCGGGCCTCCTGTCCTGAACCGAATGCCGAGCAGGCTGGAGGGACCGGAAGGGCGGCAGTAATAGATGCGGTCGCGCTGTCCCATAAAGTGGGGAGCGATAACGGGATAACCCGGAGACAGGTCATCGATCAGCCAATGGAGTGGCGCGGCAAAGTTGAAGATCAGCTCGACGCGGCCGCCGGGGATCAGCTTCTCTTTTTGCCCCGGAGCCGTGAGCGCGGGGGTGCGGAGTGTCCAGAAACATTCGACCAGGTCGGCCAGCAAGGCCGAAGGAGGGTATTGACGATATTGTAAGCCTGGTTCCATTTTCTATTTTTTCCACAATACGGTGCCTACATATTTTGATTTTTCAATAAATCCCAGGTTTAGAGAGTCTATCGACTGGCCGCGATTGTCACCCAGGACAAAATAACGACCGGAAGGAACGCGTATGGGTCCGAAGTTATCGCGATTCCAGTTTTTTTTATAGACCAGATAAATGGCTTCATCGCGAAGGCCTGCGGGCAGGGTATACCGTTCGCAGGAAAGCTGGTTGGCATGAACGTATTTATCTTCCAATGAAATATAGAGTGTGTCTGTATAGGGTGGGATCGTATAAGCCTGGGTCTTATCATAGATCAGGGGCTTGCTATCTTTTCTGTTGATCTTGTAGACGTGTTTCAGCTGTAGCTGGCTATCGGCATCCTGCCCGTTGACGTATAAAATACCCGCTTTGATCTCGAGGGAATCACCGGGCAGACCGCAAAGGCGGTGGGTCAGCAGGGCGAGGCCCTTGTCGGGCAATATGGCGCGATAACTGATCAGGTCAAGGCGTTTTGGCTTTTTCAGGGGTGTCGTAAAAAAGAACCTACCCTGTTTAAGGGTTGGCTCACTGGCGGAAGTAGTAACTTTCAGCAGCTTCAAATGCGATGGTTTTAGGGGGGTGGCCGTCGGGACTAAAGTACTGAAATTTCTGTAAATTGCACCCATGCAAGCGTATTTAGATCTTCTTCAACATATAATTGACAAGGGTGCTACCAAGACGGACCGGACGGGCACGGGTACGACGAGCTGTTTTGGCTATCAGCTGCGTTTTGATCTTTCGAAGGGGTTCCCCCTGGTGACGACCAAGAAGGCGCATATGAAGAGCATCATTTACG
>Ga0307510_10010079_pt1 | contig 11235 bp, 14 predicted proteins | sample 12_EM_MG_FD_207224 | JGI IMG/M metagenome (GOLD analysis project Ga0307510, IMG submission 207224) | Populus trichocarpa ectomycorrhiza microbial communities from riparian zone in the Pacific Northwest, United States - 12_EM | ecosystem: Host-associated > Plants > Roots > Unclassified | place... | reverse complement strand
TATAGCAAAATATAACCACCTTAGTTTAATTTTTTCCTATACAAATTGATAGAAAATATTTGCCTTTTGTTATCATATATGTTAACATTTTCTTAGCATCAAAAGGTAGTTTTCCATCCAGTGATTAATGTGAGAGGGCTCCACGCGAGCCTTGCGTGAGCCGCCCGAGCGATGCTGAGATGGGGCGCGACATGTGACGACACAGATCGTGTTGCTGTTCCAACAGCTGGCTGGGGATTCATACTAACGGCACAATGAGTGACTTGAGAAGCACACAAGTAGAAAGGGGGGGGGAAGTGCTATGATTTGGAGCCAGCTTTTGAGCCAGGCAAAGATGGTTATATGCATGTATACGATGTGCGATTGCAAGCTGTCGTGTACGTTGCACGTAACGTCGGAATGATGGCTGTCAATGTGGTGCACACTTGGCGTCGGCCAGTGAAGGCTGGTGGTTCATGTGGCATTTAAGGTGTGACTCCGACAGGAGAGGCCTTGAGGGGGAGACAAGACATGATGAGATAGAGATGAAAGCAGAGAGCAAGGCAAAGGGGCAGTGGTGATGCTGGTGATGTGTTGAGCTTGCAGGGTGCAGCACATGCACACAAGTGGTACTGCTGGTGACAGACCCACAAGGTGTTGTAAGCAAGGAGCAGCAGGTCCAAAAGGCACGAAACTTTGATGAGTTGTGATGTGCATGATGTTGAGTGCATGAACGGCAAGGGTGAGGCCTGTGAGGGGCAACGCAGTGATGTTCTAGAGTCAATTTTGAGAGGTGTAGCATGGAGAGAATAGCATCAAAAGCAAAAGGGGGAAAATGTATGAAAGATATCCTAATATCCAGTAAAGGTCCTCCTAAATAGCAATGAGGTCTCAACCTAGGCCCAACTCGTGAGGAGCTGTGAGCAACACATCCTGCATGGAGCAGTGATAATTCTAAGGTGGCATGTGCTTGCCAGTTGCCAGTGTGGCATTGGCCAATGGTTGTGGGTGATTTGTAAGTCTGCAGCCATGAGAATTGCAGCACAATGAGAGCCAAGTCTTGTTCTGGTATAGGAAATGTGCCAATCATATAGCTGCAAGGGCAGACAGGCAAGGAAGATGAGAGAGGCTGGGATGTGTGGGGATACACCCAGCACTCCCACCATATGGCCATCACTTGACAGTCTGATACAGGAGGTGACCAGCTTGTCAACCATCCTGTCAAACTGTCTGCTCAAGGCCAGACAGGACAGGGACAGGACCCATGTTATGGCAGCCCATATACCCATATATATGGGCACACTGCTCAGCCCTACATACAGCCAGATGCCATATATAGTATAGTGTGCAGCCCTAGGCCCTGCAGCAGCTCCACAGCCCAGCATGCAAGGGCCTTGTTTGTTTTCTTACCTTATTATCATTATTTGTCTCCTGGCCACCATGGCATGGCACCTAGGTGCACACAACACTGCTCATACACCAGACCCAGCTACAGTATCTGATGTGTTTGCTATGTTGGTATCTGAAGTGCCATGGTCATGGTGGTAGTAAGGGGGCAAGAAGGACCGGTGCCGGCGTACTGTGCAGTTATATACTTCCCGGGTAATGCCGAACATGCTTCGCGTGACACCCACTTGCACGTGCCTCTGTCCTTACATCTTCTATGTTACTTTCCCAAGCCAGCGTCAGCCCCTCCTAGCGTTCAACATGGGTTTGCTATACCCACCAGGTTGGTGGGCATGGGTTAATTTGGGTATGGATGCAGATACTGTTTTTTTTTGAAAGCAATTTATTTCTCAACAAGTAGCTATGCATGACTAAACTATCGAGAAACCCCACCCCTCCCAATTCGGCTCCGGAGACTACCACTGCGCCACGGACGCGTGCCTGTCTCTGGTCCACTCCGCGCAACCCTGCATGAAGACGGGGCATGTCGCAGCCCTCCTGCTGTTCGACATCCAAGGCTTCTTCAACAATCTCCATGTCGACCGCCTCGTCTTCCTCTTCGCCAACCTTGGCTTCGACCCGGCCCTCTGCGGCTGGGTCCGCTTGTTCCTCACGGACTGACGCGTTTCGCTGAGCTTTAACTGCGATCTCCTCCCAGAGGTCTCCCTCAATCACGGCACTCCACAGGGCTCTCTGTCGTAAACCGAGAGGTTGAAATAAAGGGGCGCAGCCGGTGCGAGAGGGAACGAGCGCGAGAAGAAGGGAGCGCGAATGGGAAGCTGCACACAAAGGACTCAGTAATGGCATAAATGAGTGCACAAGACTTTTTTTTTTTTTGGAATCGATTTATGTGCGCCTCGGGGTACAGAACCCCACGTAGCACTTCAAAAGCATGCACATGCTAACTGGTGTAATAAATGGAAGATGCCTTTAACTCTGCCGTTTTCTCCCCTATAGCTCTGAAGCCATCATCGCGTAACAGTCACTGCAGTAGAATCGACAAGCGCGAATATAAAGCGCCGGGTGCCCAGGAGTGTGTGACACCCCAAGATCATCCTAATACTTGAGTCATGAGGAAAGCATTTGCGCAGCACTAGCGCGCGCTTTGTTGTTACAAGGGGGAATTATTTTTGGTTTGCGCTTTGTCGGCGCGGGAGATGATTATTCCGAAATGTGGTATGAACTAACTGCTTTCTGGTGTAGCGAGTTATGTTTGAGTGATCAAATGCTCACCGTGCCCCGTAAAACGGTGTGTTGTGCTAATGTAATTTGCAAGAGGGATCACCACTGGCAGACTGGATTCCCCGAGCAGGGATTTTAACGAAAGTGGTTTTCTGGTCTTTTTAACCTGTCGGGCTAAGGCCCATCTCTCGTGAGCGTAACCTGGGCAAATGAGGAGGAAATGCTCAATGCTTTCATTATCCGCTCCGCAGGCGGGGCACCTGGCGCTGTCTGCTCTCTTGAACCGTTTCAGGTAACTGTTGAGCGGGATGTGGGTGAGCCTTAATTGGGATGTCAGACTTGCAGAGCTGCGCAAGAGGTTTGGCGCGCTGATGGCTTTGAAAAATTGGTTTGATGGGGTGGAGGCGTCAATTTGATGCATTTTGCCGCCTCTTTCTGATTTTCGCCAAGTGCTGTCCCAGGTGTTTTTGAGCTGGTCGTTAAACTCTCTTTTTACTGCTGAGGGGTTCGTTAACAGTGGCATTCTCAAGTAAGCGGGGAGAAGCTTTTTGTCTGAAGCGTGCCCTTCTGCCGCTCTCTTCGCCTCCCTGTCTACGATTTCGTTGCCTTCAATGCCTTCATGCCCGGCCGTCCATCTGATCGTTAGCGCGAATTTGGTTTTCTTATTACGGTTTTGAACCTGTTGGGCAAGACGGAGGGCCTCCGTGCAAGGCGGTGCCCTGGGCTCTGAAGATTCGAATGGAACGCTTTGATAGCGGCCTGGTTGTCGGACCCGAGAGCGAATGTGGTGCCACCCTTCTTTTCCATACTGATAAGCTGTAGACCTAATAGGATTCCAACTAATTCCGCCTTGTGAACTGTGTGTTTGCCTTCCGAACCGAGGTGGAAGTGTAACGCGCGAGTGGGTCTGCCTTCTCTCAGGAGGATGGCTGCCGCCCCCACTTTACCCTCCATGGCCGACCCATCCGCGAAAACCTGAACTTCTTCCGTCGCGTCTTCGGCTTCTTTGATTGAACTGTCCCTGTCCTCTGGGATGCTAATCTTGAATGGGATCACGCCAATGATGTTTGGATTCCATGGCGCTGCAGGTATCTTTTCAATTGAGCTTGGGTCAAGGTTATATGAATCGAGAAGATGATGTAAAGCGGTGCGGTGATGCTTAATCCCCCGCGCGCTTTTTCGTTTTACTGCCTTGTGTAGCAGATGGTCTTTAGGTAGCGTAGTCATTCTAACGAACGCTCTATGACACCATTTGTCTATGTTCATCGAGATTGGGAGGAGGTAGGTGCAAGCATCAAGCGCTTCGGTGGGCAAAGTGCGTAGACCACCTGTGATTGCCGTGGTAGCAACACGCTGTAACGTGGTTAATTGTCTAGTCACTTTGGCAGAGCCCGTGGCTTTTGGTCCTGGGTGATTGCCTTCAACGACACTTCGGGTGGGGATGCACCAGAGGTCAACAACGTATAATGCTCTAGGAAGCGCGACGCTGACATATAGCCGCCTACCATATTTGGGCGTAACGCCCCAGGCCTGCTTCGCTATGCGTCTGATCTGCGCCGCCCAAATGGTACCTTTTTTAATCGCGTGTGCTTGTTGCGCCCTCCAGCTAAGGTTTTGGTCGAAGATTACACCTAAGTATTTGGTGCTAACGGAGGGTTTTACTACCCTCTCAGGGAGTTGCAGAGGTGGCCTGCTTTTTGGGCTTTGTCTGTGCGCGAAATCGATCAGGGCGAGTTTGGAGTATTCCAGTGGGGAGTTGTGAGTGGTGGACCATTCAGCTACGCCGCCTTCTTTTCCCATCATATCTACCAATTTGATATGCGCCTCCTCGAAACTGTCCGCTACCGCTAGCACGAAAGAGTCGTCCACGAAGGCCATCGCATCTTTGTCTTTACTGTTTGGGATGTCAAGAAGATCAGCGTTGTAGAACTGGTATAACACCATCGAGACATCAGGAAAACCCCTAGTTTACTTTTTCATGCTTTCCATGCTTTTTTGTGCTTTTATCAGTGAAAAAAGTAAATTTTCAGAAAAAGCATTTTGCTTTTGAAAAGCCATGTCCTCTACTTTTCACGTGCTTTTCTGTTACTTTTATAAAACAAATATACTTTTCATGTGCTTTTTTCTGGTTTTCTACAACAATTCTACTTTTATCACTCGTATTGCAACGCAGCCAATTAACATTGCACGCAGCATGCAGCACACCCATCAACTCCTTGATGAGCACACAATGCATTCATTAGTCTTGCCCTGACCCAACAATCCTGGAAGAATAACGTTGCCCCACCCCTTAGCACTTGCAACCAGCGATGCCAATGCTGATGCAAGTACAGACGCAAACCAGACCCAGATGGCAACAATGGCAGAACAGCATTACCTACATCCAGAAGGGGCAACGCCGATGACAACCCAAGCAACCCAGATGCCTCCGACACCGACAGTGACATATTCAAAGAAGTGGAGCATCACTGCATCAGGTCACACTAACGTCAGTGCATTGCTCAACAACAATATCATCAATGACTCCGTCAGTGTGACATCTGAATCCGCACATTGCCCGTGCCGATGCAACCCACACCCACATGGCCATCCTGGAGGAAGGGGGGGGCACTCACAGGGCAGGGGAATGTGGCCTGCGGTGAGTTGCGTCACTTGCATGAGTGTGAATGTGTACCCATGGGGCAGGAGCTCGTCCCATGTGGAGACTGGTCCGCAAAACACGCACGGTTTCGTTCTTGCCTCTGTCAGCAACATGCACCAAAACAAGTGTGACGACGAATGACGGAACGCACAGCATAGTTCACATCATCCTCCTCTACAAGCCTGCGCAAGACCTTGCCCAGCCGTGACCCAGTCCCCACGCGCAGACGCCACTAAGGCGGCATTGAGCGCTTTGGTCGGTTCGGGCACGCTCGCGTCCACGGCCACGATGGCAAAGTGGGCTTCAGCCTTGCCGATCTGCCCGGATTTGGAGGCACACCTGCCAAGCGCCAAGCGCAGTTCGCCATTCGTGTTGCTGATCATTGCCGTTGTCAACGCTGACTGTTTTTGTTGCTGAATGGCAAGAGGCTCAAGCAGCGCTGTGGCAGCAGTGTAATCTTAGAGTTTCGGTAGTTGGTACATAAATGTTGTTGATAAGCACCTCATTGGAAAGAAGATGAAGAGAGAGGAGAGACCTTGATCCCAATAAAGTGGGAGGCAGCGATCAGGCCTACACATGCGCGCGCTCAATCCATATAACTTATGGCAATCCGCATCGAGACATGCGCTCCACGCCCGGCGTCTATACCGATGGAGGAGCCCGCCAAGTGCGTTGGTGTACCCATGCGCATCGCCAGCTCAGTACTTGATGCACGTATGAATGACATCGAGCTCGAAGGGAAGGACATGCTCAAGGATGTGCGCGTGCGCAGAAGGGAACTCAATGGCCGCAAGAGCGCCAAACAGGTTCACCACTTCTGCCAAGGCTTGGTTGAAGAGGTGGAGGCAGGTGAGGGTAGAGAGCCGGAGGGACCAGAGCTGTGTGAAATGGAGGAAAGGGAAAGAAGGTGTAAGTCAGTCAGAGATGACGTGGAGAGGGGGAGGAACAGTGTGCCCACGTTCAACACAGGGTCGCATCCTCTGAATTTGCCTGCACGATGAGGTCACATGCCATCCGTGCTAATGCGCACCAGCTGTTCGTTATCTAACAGAGAAAACATGGGTAATCTCATATCGTCTCGATCGCCGTCATACACGAGTGGGGAAATGTGACTCACAACAAGAGTGTGAAGGTCTGTTTTGGTCTATTCACCTGTGAGATCTCACTGAGGTCGTCTCTCAGGATTGGACATGTAGTCAACGGGTCCACCTAAATGATACAGCAAAATTACGGCAGGGGTGTGTGGGTGAAACGAGCGGAGGGAAAAGTGGAATAAGATTAATAACATGTGGGATGCGGCGAGTGAGCCACCAAATTGAATAAGAGCTTAAACGTACGTTTGGAATTGGCAGGAACATCGTCGGCATCACCAGCTGGGGGAAGTGGACCGTGGGCTCGTCTCCAGTTTCCGACTCAGTCACCGAGCTGGCAGGAAGGGCGGGAACGGGCTTGTCGACGACGGGAGGAGGCAACAGCTCTGAGTCTGGTGGCAGAGGAAGTTCAGTCTGAGCTGCAGTGAGCGAGACTGTCTCTGCAGGCCGGACCTCGAGCGGCAAGGTCACTGGATGCAGAGGCGGGACAGGCATTGGAGACAGTGATCGTGGGTCAGAAAGGGGATCATCTGGATCATCGACAAGAAAAGGATTGGGAGTCCGTCCGTCGTCATCAGAATGCCAAGGGCTGCTCCGAAACCACCATCGCTGGCCACGGCCCAGGCTCGGGTTTGTTGGTTCTGGTTCAATTTGTCAAGCCCGTAAGTGAAAGGGTAGAAGTCAGATGATATGGAAAGAAAGGAAGTGAGGGAGGGACACTCACTCTGATTAGGACAGAAAGAAAGGAAGAAAGCAAGTGTAGTCCAAGTGTGTCACGGTAGCGAAGCCAACATGGTTGTTAGTCCTGTCCAACGCGTCCAAACTTTCCTAAGTTCGAACACAACACGTGACCAACGCCACGACAATTGTTCAAGTCGCACAGCTACTATCCGCCCTTTCATTTCCCCTCTGCCCTCGCTTGCTCGCTTTCTTTTCATGTCCTCACTTGTCCCTCCCTCTATGGTCCCCAGCTCGTAAGTGCTTCTTGCTCAGTTGTTTTCTTTCGGTGTCCTGACGAAGTCGCTCCCTCAGTGGTCCCAGTTAATGAGTGCCCGTTGCTCAGTCACTCCCCTTCCGTGTCTCGACTTGTCTCTCCCTCTGCTGTTTCCAGAGGGTAGTGCTCCTCACTTGCTCATTCTCTTTCCGTGTCTTGGCAAGTCTCCCCTCCTATGGTCTCCAGTGAGTGGTAAGTGCCCCTTACTCTGTAGTCCCTGGTTCGTGAGAGTACGCGTGTGTACCCGTCGCTTCTCCGGTACCTTGCCTCTTCGTCATGTTCTCTGGCAACCAGATGGAATGAGCGATATGCTCCTACCTGGAGTGGCAGCTAAACGTCAATGCCTCGACACGCCGCGATTTTCAACACTGTGTTCAGCAAGATTTCGCCGTGTCCAACTCGCCTGAAGCCCAAATTCAATCTCATCATCACCACTGCCGCTATTGCCGCCTTCGCCATTGTGGTCCCCGCCGGCGCTGCCTTCGCCTCTGCCCTCACCTCTGAGTCTCCCCTGCATCCCAGCTAGTAAACGATCGCCCTGTTGATGCGCTTTGAGTCCTTGTTTTCTTTGTTTTTGACCTTGTTGTTACCACCTCTCTCGCCGTCCTTGTCACTGCGCTTGTCTCCGCTACCGTCGTCCTTGCTGCCTTCGCCACCACCATCCCTCTCGCCGCCTTTGCAACCGCCGCCTCCGCTATCGCTATCGCCATCGCCATCGTCAACCTTGCCATCGCCGCCATTGCTAATGTGGCCACTGCCATCGCTGTCCTCGCCACCGTTCTCGCCGCTGCCACCCACACCTCAAATTTACGAACTTACGCCTCCCCTGCCTTCACCAATCGCCGCCGTATTGCCACTGCCAACTGAAACCACCGAAGCCAAACTGAATAGCCGCCAAATGCAAGAGCAAACCGACATAACAAGCACAGATAACGGCGATGCGGCCCCAATAACGAAGCCAGAGCCAGTGCGAGTCCCCAGCAGCAACCGCAACCGCAACAACCACCCCTGCAAGCCCAGCGACTTCGACACCAACGACAACAGCATGTTTGTGTGCGATCCGGGCGGTAACAGTCTCGATACCAAGGACGACCCAACGCGCGTCGACGACGACGACAGCCCTGCCAGCAGTATCAGCAACAAGCCCCGCACCGCCGATGCCCAGTGCAGCGACGACTGCGACCGTGACAAGACCATCCCCTCCGGGTCACCCTCCGACGCCAACGCCGTTCCCCCTGTCCCATTCGTGCAAGCCACCAGCCCCGTCCTCGACGTCGCCACATCGTGTTCAACCGACGCTTTCCCACTAACGCGCACCGCACAGACGCACCCGTCCTATCGTTCGAGGCCATCGACGATGATGAAGACTTCGCTCAGCACGCCCGCCCGAGCTGTGACCACCGCTTCCCCGCTCGTCTCCGCACTGGCGACTTCGCATCTACCGACTCCTCGCGCCTTTCCGCCCACACTCGCCTCCTCGGCCCCGACTTCGCGCCCACTCACCCTACTTTGTACCTCAACGATGAAGATCACACCGCCGACAACAACAGCAACAGCAACGCAGGCATCATTGACAACGCCAGCACCATCAGTACCACACGCGCCAGCAACGTCAACGCCAACGGCAGCGGCAGCAACACCTCCGACAACATCGCCAGCTTCATCGACACCGCCTGCGGCCCACAACGCCGCCGCTGCAGATGGCAACACTAGCAGCAACAACACCAACGCCAACAGCTCTACCGGCATCGCCGACGCTGCCCACACCCTCAACACCGACACCAACAGCGACAACAGCAAATCCAACAAGGCAGCCAACATCATCGATACCAACCGCACCATCAGCACCAACAGCAGCAGCACCAAAAGCAACACCGCTTGCATCATCAACGCCAACGCCGCCGCCCACAGCAGCAACGACTTCAACGACGCTGGCAACATCGTCACCGCCGCCTGCGCCCCCTCTACTTGCTGTCCTGACCTCAACGCCTTCACCTTCCCGCCCTTTCGCGCCGCTCTCGGCACCATCGCGCAAGACAAGCAACCAAAGCACGAGTGCTCCCTCATCTCACCCCTCAACGCCAGTGCTCTCCGCCCTCCGATCCCCGCGCCTCAACTGGACAAGCCAGAAGAACCGCCCCCACACTTCCAACGGCCCGGAGATGCCAAAACGCACATGAATGGATTAGGGAGGGTTATGTGTAGTGTACCTTTTTTGAGTTACAATGCTTTTTTTGAGTTTGCAGTACTTTTTTGAGTTACAATGCTTTTGAAAGGTCACCTACTTTTTTGACGAACACGAAAAGCACTAAAAAAAGTAGAGGACATGGCTTTTTTGTGCTTTTTTTTACTTTTTACATAAAAACCATGAAAAATCACAAAAAAGCACAAAAAAGCATGAAAAGCATGAAAAAGTAAACTAGGGGTTTTCCTGATGGAGCGGGTCGCCCTGGCCGATGCCGTTGTCAATCTGGACTGCATCTGAGGCGTAGCCGTCGAACTTTAGCGTTGTTACCCTGTCACGCAGCATGTTGTTGACGCATACTGAGTTACAGCAAGGTTGAGAAAAAAAAATGGACTTAAGCTCAGCAGGGCTGTAAGAACTGCATTACTGTAAAAATAGTACTAACACTTACATAAGCAGGTAGGTATAGGCAGTTCAACTAATTTATATACTACCTGTCAAATAGTATTACTAGGTTGTTGACTATCAGTAGAATAGTACTACTAACTTCTAAGCTACCTGTAGCACAGTACAACTAAGTTGTTGACAACCTAAAGAATACTACTACTAGGTTATTGACTACCAGTAGAATAGTACTACTAACTTCTGAACTACCTGTAAAATAGTACTACTAGGTTATTGACTACCAGTAGAATACTACTACTAACTTCTAAACTACCTGTAGAATACTATCACTAGGTTATTGACTACCAGTAGAATTGTACTACTAACTTCTGAACTACCTGTAAAATAGTACTACTAGGTTACTGACTAACAGTAGAATAGTACTACTAACTTCTAAACTACTTGTAGAATACTACCACTAGGTTATTGACTACCAGTAGAATAATACCACTAACTTCTAAACTACCTGTAGAATACTACTACTAGGTTATTGACTACCAGTAGAATACTACTACTAACTTCTGAACTACCTGTAAAATAGTACTACTAGGTTATGGACTACCAGTAGAATGCTACTACTAACTTCTGAACTACCTGTAAAACAGTACTACTAGGTTATTGGGTACTAGTAAAATACTGCTACTAACTTCTAAACTATCTGTAGAATAGTAGTATGTGGCTATTGACTACTAGGAGAATAGTACTACTAACTTCTAAACTACCTGCGGAATACTACTAATTTATTGAATACCAGTGAAATGGTTCTACTAACTTCTGAATTATCTATGAAATAGTATTACTAACTTATTAACTACCAGTAAAATACTACTAACTTATAGACTATCTGTCAAACAGTAGTAGTTTATTGACTACAGGTAGAAAACCATTACTAAGTCTTAAACTATTTGTGGAATAGTACTAGAATGTTGTTGACTATTAGTATAATAGTGCTACTAACTTCTGAAGTATTTGTAGAAAAGTACAACCAGCCTGTTGACTACCTGTTAAACCATACTACTAGGTTATTGGCTATCAGTTACTTCTAATACAAAATTTAGTAGGACTATTCTATTCTACAGATAGATAGCCAACTTAGTAGCATGGTTCCACAGGTATCCCAGCCACTCTCAGAAGTATTAGAGGGAACCTGGAAGTGACAGAGAGCTACTTTGAAGTGATGGAGAGTCACTCGGAGGTGGTGGAAAGTCCTCGGAAGTGGTGGAGAGTCACTTGGGGGTGATGGAAAGTCACTTGGAAGTGGTGGAGAGTCACT
>Ga0307510_10010078_pt1 | contig 11235 bp, 10 predicted proteins | sample 12_EM_MG_FD_207224 | JGI IMG/M metagenome (GOLD analysis project Ga0307510, IMG submission 207224) | Populus trichocarpa ectomycorrhiza microbial communities from riparian zone in the Pacific Northwest, United States - 12_EM | ecosystem: Host-associated > Plants > Roots > Unclassified | place... | reverse complement strand
AGATGGATGGCTTCTTCCCGGTGTATCTGGATACCAAGGCGGACCGGCTTTATCTGGAGATCTCGAAGTTCGATACGCAATTTCTCTATGTGCGGCATATCTCGTATGGTGCGGGCACGAACTTTCTGAACCGTGGGGCGGTGAGTGAGCCTTACGTGGTGCATTTTTCCCGCGTGGGGCCGAAGGTGATGCTGACGGCGGAGAATACGCTGTGGCGGACGGGCATCGATGAACCGGCGCAGAAGGCGGCGGTGAAAGAGGCGTTTCCAGAGTCGGTGCTGGCGGTGTTTTCGATTGCGGCGGAGGATGGCGACAGCCATGTGCTGGTGGATGCGACGGACTTTTTGGTGCGCGATGCACAAGGGTTTGCGGGACGGCTGGGTGCAGGCTACAGACAGGACCCGGCGCGTAGCATGATCGTTCCGGAGAATACGAAGAACTTCCCGTTGAATACGGAGATCGAGACGCTGCTGACGTTTACGGACGAGGGAAGTCCGGCGGCGCGGGCGGCGGGACCTGGGTTTGGGTTTGGACCGCCGAGTGCGTTGGCTGCGGTCGCTCCGGATGAGCACAACATTACGCTGCGGGAGCGGCAGTCGTTGATCCAACTGCCGGATGACGGGTACAAGCCGCGCGTGTGGGACCCGCGGGCGGGTTCGATTGTGACGACGAGTTTTAATGACTGGTCGAAGCCGCTGGGCGATCCGCGTTTGACGCGCTATCTAACGCGTTTCCGGTTGGTAAAGAAGGACCCGACCAAGGCGGTGAGTGATCCGGTAAAGCCGATCGTCTACTACGTGGACCGGGGCGCTCCGGAGCCGATTCGGACGGCGTTGCTGCAAGGGCTGGGATGGTGGAAGGATGCATTCCTGGCGGCGGGGTTCTCGAATGCGTTCAAGGCAGAGCTGTTGCCGGAGGGTGCCGATCCGTTCGACATCCGATACAACGTGGTGATGTGGGTGGAGGGGGAAAATCGCGCTTTCTCGAACGGCTTGAGCGTGATCGATCCGCGCACGGGCGAGATCCTCAAAGGCGAGGTGACGTTGACGGCGGGGCGCGAGCGGCAGGACTTCCTGATTTCGGACGCGCTGCTGTCGCCCTACGTGAACAGCGGTACGCCTGAGCCGCAGCAGACGGAGATGGTGCTGCAGCGGATTCGGCAACTGGCGGCGCACGAGAGTGGCCACACGATTGGGCTGAGCCATAATCATGCGGCGACTTCGTTCGGGCATAGTGAGTCGGTGGAGGATTATCCGTTTCCAAAGATCAAGATTGATGCCAACGGGAAGTTGGATCTGAGCCATGCGTATGAGCCGGGGTTGGGGGAATGGGACAAGGTCTCGATCAACTTTGCTTACCATGAGTTTGCTCCGGGGACGACTCCGGCACAGGAGAAGGCGGGGCTGGACAAGATCATCACCGACGCCGCGAAGCAGGGGATGTACTACATGATCGACCAGGGGCCGACGAGCGTGCATCCGCACTCGTCGCAGTGGGACAACGGTGCGAACTCGGCCGTGGAGCTGGACCGGCTGTTGAAGGTGCGCGAGATTGCGCTGAAGAACTTCTCCGAGGCGGCGATCCGCCCGGGTGTTCCGGTGGCAGTGCTGGAGGACGTGTTGGTTCCGGTGTACCTGCTGCATCGCTACCAGACGGAGGCGGCGGTGCAGTCGATTGGTGGGCTGGACTATCGGTACGCGGTGCGCGGGGACGGGCAGATGATTACGAAGATGATTCCGGGGGATGAGCAGCGGGCGGCGTTGACGGCGGTGTTGAAGACGCTGGACGCGCAGATGCTGACGCTGCCGGAGTCTCTGCTGGAGAAGCTGCCGCCGCGTCCGCCGAATATGCCGCGCAATCAGGAGTCGTTTATGGGGTACGCGGGAGTGGTGTTTGACCCGATGGCTCCGGTACTGGCGGCTTCGGATGTGACGCTGGATGCGCTGTTCGATCCGGCGCGTGCGACGCGGTTGACGGAGTTCCATGCACGCGATGCTTCACTGCCGGGGTTGAGCGATGTGTTGGAGGCGACGCTGAAGGCGACTTGGTATGCACCGACGTTGCAGGGACTGGCGGCGCAGTCGCAGATGACGGTGGACAATGCGGTGCTGGCGCATCTGGTCACGCTCTCCAACAGTCCCGAGGCATCGGCACTGGCGAAGGCGGTGGTGAAGGGCGAGCTGGCTAAGCTGCGTACTTTTGCTACGGAGCATGCGAAGGACAGTGCGGCGACGGCTGAGACGCAGGCGTTCTACTCGGCTGCGGTCGATGCGATGTCGGGGCGTGGCGGAGGTGGTGGTGCGGGCGAGGCTGGTGCTGCTGCAGGTGCTCGGGGTGGACGGGCGACTTCGCCTACTTCGATTCCTGCGGGTGCTCCGATTGAGCCGGATTTGACGTTTCTTCCGGATGGCGGTGGGTTGCAGCACTAGAGAACTGTAGCAAGAGCTGGAGCACAAAAAACAGCGGCGGGACGAAGGCGTCCTGCCGCTGTTTTTTGTGTGAAGCGGTTGAGGCTAGAAGGGGATGTCGTCGTCGGTGATGCCCTGGTCTTCGTAGTTGGGGGCGGGGGTGCTGGCGTAGCTTGCGGTGTTGGACTTGGAGTAGCCGCCGGAGGATGCGCCTTCACTGCGGCCTGCGCCGCTGCCACCACCTCCTCCGAGGAGGGTGAGCTCGTTGACGAGGATCTCGGTCTTGTACTTCTTTTCGCCGCTGGTCTTGTCGTCCCAGGAGCGGGTCTGGATCTTGCCCTCGACGAAGATCTGAGTGCCCTTTTTGACGTAGTCGCGGACGACCTCGGCGGTGCGCTGGAAGCAGACGAGGTTGTGCCACTCGGTCTTGTCGGCCCAGTTGCCCTGGGCGTCCTTGGCGCGGTCAGCTGTGGCGAGGGAGAAGCTGGCGACGGTCATACCGCCGGCGGTGGAACGAATCTCTGGGTCTTTGCCTACGTTGCCGAGGAGGAGAACTTTGTTAACGCCTTTTGCCATGGTGATTTGCTCCATCTTGATGCTTGGTTTCAGTGATTGAGGATAGCAGATAGGAGGGTGTGATTTAGAGGTGCCTCAGTGCGGATCGGCGGGAGGCCATTGCGCGATGATGTGCGAGGTAAGCTGATTGATTGCGCCGCCGGAGGAGAAGGCGTTATCCGGCGCGGCGGGCAGGATAAGGCGAATGATGCCTTGGTGGTCGGTGGCGATGAGGAAGGGGAAGTCCGTGGCGGCGAAGTTAGTGAGGGTGGAGGGGGCGACGACGAAGGTGGGGGTTCCACGGAGTTGGTCTGCAGGTGATTTTGGGGGTTCGGGTTGGATAGGGACTGGGGTGGTTGCTTCTCGCTGCATGGGGCGATGAGCGGTGTTTGGTGCGGACGGCGGGTGAGTTTTGCTTGGGGCTGGAGTAGGTGGGGTGGGCGGAGCCTCGTCGGCTAGCAGGCCGTAGATATGGATGTTGCTGTCTCCCAGTTGAGAGAGGGCTGGAATGATCTCATGAGCTTGGCGGAGGCATTGGGCACACCATGGGGGGAAGAGGAGAAAGATAGTGGAGGAGCCGAAGTCCGGATTGATGTGCTGAGCCGTTGAAGTAGACAAGAGGGAGACCGTTGCAGGGAGAGAGGGGAAGTGGGTGCCGATGAGGGCGTATTGGCGGCGGGCGTCGGCGATGGGGAGAGCGTCGTCGGGGGAAAGGTCGGACGGGATTGCGGCGTCGAGATCGGAGAGGATGGCGGCTGCGAGGCGGGGCTGGTTGTCGTAGAGTTCCAGGGCGGCGAAATCGAGGGCGTGCTCGAAGAGGATGTGGCGTGGGATTGAGGCCGTGGCTGGTTGTGGGGTTGCGGTGCTCTGAGAGGAGCGGAGCAGGCGAAGGAGGAAGGGCTGACGGGCGGCGTGGAGGGTGAGGGCGTCCGTGGTAAAGGCTAGCTGGAGGTAGCGGAGGGTGCTGGAGGTGATCTCGTCGGGCAGTGGGCCGTAGGGGACGGACTGCAGCATCGCGAGACATGCGCCTAGGGCAGATTTCTCGTCGTTGAGGTTGAGGTTGGCGTCGATTTGGTAGGCGTAGGCCGGGGCGAGCTGGGGTTTGGGAGTGTCGGCGCTGTTGATGTAGGTGGTGGCGGCAGTGAGGGTTGTTGGCCATTGCTGGCCGAGAGCGCATAGGCGGGCAAAGGCGATGAGGTCATCGCCAGTGAAGGTAGTGGAGGTCCGGGCGAGGCAGGCGTCCTTGGCTTGTCGGACTGCGGTGCTTAGGGCAGCGGTCTCGATGTCAGACCAGTTGGCGATGGAGCGATGGGCGATTTCGACGGGAGTGATGGCCTGGTCGTAGGCGGCTTGAGGAGAGAGTTGTGTAGAAGCTTGTGCCGAAGCTTGGGCGAGGAGAAGGCAGAGGCAGAACAGGAAGAGGGGAATTCGGTGCATTCGGTCTCCTAAAAGCTTAGTTTTAGTTTGGTCGTGCGTCGCTGTCAACTAAGACTTTAGGAGATATGGAGTTTCTCGTGGAGTGAAATGGTTCTCCAACGCAATCGATCTAGCGGTGTCGGTAGTCGTTGATGACTTTGAGGATGGCGAGGAGCGTGGTGAGGGAGCCGGTAGGGAGGCAACCCATGGCGAGCATGAGGAAGAGCCAGCCGGCGTTGGTGTGCGGGCCCTGGCGACCGATCCCTCCGAAGACGGTGAGGATGAGGACGACGGAGAGGACTCCGGTGCCTAGGATGAGCAGGCCGGTGCGAAGGATCTTGAGGGTGTCTGGCTGTAGGACTGGCTGCTGGGATGGCATTGGGTGTTGGGACGTACCTCTTACGTAAAGCCTGGGTGGATAGGAGTGGTTCTGGGTGCCAAGGTTCTAGTGGATGGCGGACTGCATGATGTAGACGATGACTCCGGTAATGGAGACGTAGAGCCAGATGGGGAAGGTGTAGCGGGCCAGGCTCTTGTGGGCTGGGAAGCGGCCGGTGAGCGAGAGGAAGAAGGTGATGAGGATAAGCGGGAGCGCGAGCACGGAGAGCAGGATGTGCGAGGCGAGGAGCTTCCAGTAGAAGGGCCACCAGGGGCTGAGACGGTTGAAGTGGGTCTCGCCGTGGAGGGTGAAGTTGGTGAGGTAGGAGACCAGGAAGATGGACGAGAAGAAGAAGGCCGCGAACATGGAAAGGCGGTGGAGCTTGATCTTGCGGGAGCGGATGTAGCGGTAGCCCTCTATCAGAGCCAGAGTGGAGAGGGCGTTGAGAATCGCGTTGAGCAGGGGCAGGGAACGGAGCTGGGTTCCGGCGACGTCGAGTGGGGCGTGGAAGTAGACGAGGTAGCAGATGAGCGCGCTGGCGGCGGCCGAGACTGCGACGATGCCCACGATGACGGCGGGTGGGGTGCGGGCGGGGTTTTCCGAGGGCAGAGTGGAGAGTGGTGGTGGCATGAATTTAGAAGAGGAGGCGTCCTTTGGCGTTGAGCATCATGGCGGCTAAGAGCAAGGGCAGGTAGATGACCGAGGCACGGAGCAGATCGCGGGCGTAGGTGCGGGAGAGGGCCGATTCCGGGTCGCGGACGATGCAGGCGAAGCGGATGGTGTACCAGAGATAGCCGAGGCTGAGGATGGTGGCGGCGATGGCGTAGGGGGTTCCGTCGATATGAAGGGCGAAGGGCCAGAGGCTGACGGGGACCATGAGGATGGCGTAGAAGAGGGCTTGGATCACGGTGCTCTGCGCGGCGTACTGGGTGTTGGGTAGGGTGGGGGTGAGGCGGATGCCGGCGGCGGCGTAGTCGGCACGATACATCCAGCCGATGGCCATGAAGTGGGGGAACTGCCAGACGAAGAGGATGGCGAAGAGGGCGACGCCGGGCCACTCGATGAGGCCGCGGGCGGCGGTCCAGCCGATGAGGGGTGGAAGGGCTCCGGGGAAGGCTCCGATGAAGGTGTTGATGACGGTGATGCGTTTGAGTGGGGTGTAGATGGCGACGTAGCTGACGGCGGTGAGGAGGGTGAGGGTTCCGGTGATGAGGTTGGTGACGGAGGCGAGGTAGAGGGAGCCGAGGAAGACGGCTGCGAAGCCGAGGATGAGTCCGTGGGCGAGGCCGATGCGGTTGGCTGCCATGGGACGATTGGCGGTGCGGCGCATGAGGCGGTCGGTGCGGCGCTCCAGGGCTTCGTTGAGGGCGCTAGAGCCGCAGGTGACGACGGCGATTCCAAGGAGGGCCTGGAGGAGGCCGGCGTGGAAGGGGCTGATGCCGCTGCGGAGCGAGCCGAGGTAAAAGCCGGCTCCGGCGGTGATGACGATCATGAGGGTGACGCGGGGTTTGAAGAGGGCGGCGTAGTCGGCGAGGAGGGTAGGGTGGGTGGCGGCGACCGCGGGCGCGAGGGTTTGGTCGGTTGTCGCGGAGGTGGCCACGTTTCTAGGATAACTCTTTTGTGAAGGTGGAGCGGGGTGTTTGGGGCGGTGTAGGCTCGGGTGGTGAGGTGATGGCGGATGCGGGTTCTTTTGTTTGGCGGGTCGGGGATGGTGGGGCAGGGGGTTCTGCGGGCTTGTCTGGCGGATAGCGAGATTGAGGAGGTGCTGGCGGTGGGGCGGAGTGCGCTGGGGCGTGAGAGTGCTTCCAGGCCTAAGCTGCGGGAGTTGGTGTGCGGGGATTTGTTTGATCTGTCAGGGGTAGAGGCGGAGCTTACGGGCTTCGATGCTTGTTTTTTCTGCTTGGGAGCTTCATCGGTTGGGATGAGCGAGGCCGATTACCGGAGGCTGACGTATGAGTTGACGTTGGGTATTGCGGGGGTGCTGGTGAGGCTGAATCCGGCGATGGTGTTTGAGTATGTTTCGGGTGCGGGGACGGACAGTACGGAGAAGGGACGGGTGATGTGGGCGCGGGTGAAGGGGCAGACAGAGAATGAGTTGCTGGGGATGGGGTTCCGGGGGGCGTATATGTTTCGGCCGGGGATGATTCAGCCGCTGGATGGGATTAAGTCGAAGACGAAGTCTTATCGGCTGCTTTATTCGGTGGTGGGGCCGGTGCTGCCGCTGTTCAAGAAGATGTTTCCCAAGTATGTGACTTCGACGCAGGAGTTGGGGCGGGCGATGATCGCGGTGGCGAAGCGTGGGTATGCGAAGAGTGTGATTGAGGCGGATGAGATTGGAGCGATTGCGGTGGGGGAGGGCTGATTGGTCTCGATCCTGAGCAGAGTGAACTGGCGGCATGGGTTGAAGACGGCGCTGGCCGCGGGCTTGTGTCTGGTGTTGGCGCGGGCGATGAAGTTGCATCAGCCGTATTGGGCGTGCGTCTCGACGATTGTGGTGATGCAGTCGGAGACTGCGGCTACGCTGGTGGCTTCGCGAGACCGGTTGGTGGGAACAGCAGTGGGAGCGCTGGTGGGGTGGGGCGTCTCGGTTGTGTGGCATGAGCACTTCGTCGTGTACGCGGCGGCGGTGCTGATTTGTATGTTGATTCCTGAACTGCTGGGGTTGAAGGGAGCGGGGCGGCTGGCGGGAGTGGCGGCAACGATTATTCTGCTGGTGCCGAGTACGGCGACGCGTGGGGTGACGGCGCGGAACCGGTTTCTTGAGGTGAGTTTCGGGATTGTGGTGGCGCTGGTGGTGTCACAGGTGCTGTGGCGAAAGACGACGGTGGCGGAGAGTTAAGGCAGTTTGCGGGCGGCTTCGATGTAGGTGGGGGTGTAGCCCTCCCACTCCCATGGGGTGACGGTGTCGCCGAGGATCTTTTCGAGCAGCGGGCGGAAAGCGAGTTCGCCGTTGTCGCTGTTGGTGAGCAGGATCATGCAGGACTGACTGCGTTCGAAGCAGAGAATGTAGTTCTGAGCACCGTCTCCGTGGCCTTCTTTGAAGAAGGCTGAGCCATAGGGGGTGTGGGTGAGGAGGCCCCAGCCTACTCCGTAGGCGAGGCCGGTGGTTGCGGCTTCGGTGCCTTGGGGTTCGTTGGCGCTCAGGGGGAACTGGTGGAGAGCGTGGATGGAGAAGTAAGGATTCAGCATGGCTTTGCGGGTGGCTGGGGTGATGATCTTGTTGGCGAAGAGGGCTGAGGTGAAGCGGGCGAGGTCTGCGACGCTGGTGGTCATCGAGCCGGCTCCGCGAGCGGGGAAGCGCTGAGTCTTGGAGATGAATTTGCCCTCGGCGTTGAAGCGGTCGGCTACGTTGGAGGCGAACTCGGTGCGGTAGATGATACCGGTTTGGGACATGCCGAGCGGGGTGAAGATGGCTTGCTGCATGAGTCCATCGAGCAGCTTGTGCTGTTGCTGTTCGATGACGAACTGGACGAGGTTGATGCCTTCGCCGGAGTAGAGGAACTGGGTGCCTGGTTTGAAGTGGAGGTGCAGCTTTTTGTCGGGTTCGATGAAGGCGAAGTTCTGCAGGCCGGAGGTGTGGCTGAGGAGCATGCGCGGGGTGATAGTTAGCCAGGCAGGGTCGTGGACGAGAAGGGAGGCGGTGGTGCGGTAGGGCTCGTAGGTATCGAGGGGCTGGGGGAGCTGCTGGGCGATGGGGGTGTCGAGGTTGAATTGGTGCTGCTCGACCAGCTGCATGACGTAGGTGCTGAAGACGCTCTTGGTGATGGAGGCGGCCCAGGTAGTGGTGTCGGGGGTCATGGGAAGGTCGGGGTTGAGGGAGCGGAGGCCATAGGCATAGCTCCAGACGAGCTGGCCGTGGTTGAGGACGGCGAGTTGGGCTCCGGTGACGTGGGCTTCGGCCAGGGTCTTGGCGGCGAAGGCTTCGGCCTCGGTGGTGGTGATGGTGGAGTTATCGAGGCGATGGATGAGGGTGGGCTTGGAGGGTTCGGCTGTTGCAGAGAGGGATGCAAGAAGGGTAGCCAGGATGAGGAGGAGCTTCATGGGGAGATGATACGTTTTGGTGCGATGAACGGTTCCAGCTCTGCTTATGCTGAAGAAAAAATGACAAGCATTGGTGGTGGGAGGAAGAGAGCGGTCGTGCTTCGCACGATGCCCTGGGGCTGAAGCCCCAGGCTTAAGCGACGATGAAGCTGTCGCGAAGATGGGGCACCCGGATTTGTGGTGGGTTTAGGGTTTGGGGCGGAGTTGGGCTAGCAGGGCTTTGGCGGTGGGCTGGGTGTTGAGGATGTCTTGTGGGGTGAGCCAGGCGCGGCGGAGCTGGGTGATGCCGTAGCGCATCATGTCGAGCTCTTCGGTGGCGTGGGCGTCGGTGTTGACTACGATCTTGCAGCCGTGTTGTTTGGCGAGGCGGAGGTTGAGGTCATTGAGGTCGGCGCGGGCGGGGTGGGCGTTGTGTTCGACGGCTACGCCTAGCTCGGCGGCGCGTTTGAGAATGATGTCGAGGTTGAGGGCGATGGATTCGCGTTTGAGGACGAGGCGTCCGGTAGGGTGGCCGAGGATGCGGACGTAGGGGTTCTCGATGGCGCGGAGGACGCGGGCGGTGGTCTCTTCGATGGGCTGGTCGAAGCGGGAGTGGACGCTGGCGATGACAATGTCCATCTGGGCTAGGGTGGAGTCGTCGAGGTCGAGAGCGCCGTCGGCGAGGATGTCGACTTCGATGCCGGGGAGGACGTGGATCTTGCCTTCGTACTGATCTTGCAACTCGGCGTTTACTTCGCGGATGCGCTTGATGTGGGCGAGGGCCTTGGTGTCGTCGAGGCCGTTGGTCATGGCCAGGGCTTTGGAGTGGTCGGTGATGGCGATGTAGCGGAGGCCGCGGCTAAGGGCGGCTTCGGCCATCTGGCGGATGGTATCGCGTCCGTCGGTGGCGTTGGTGTGCATGTGCAGGTCGCCGCGGATGTCGGCGAGGGTGATGAGGTTGGGGAGGGTGTGGTTGGCTGCGGCTTCCAGTTCGCCGGAGTTCTCGCGGAGTTCGGGTGGGATGTAGTCGAGGTCGAGGGCTTTGTAGATCTCCTCTTCCGACGCGGCGGCGACGATGGTGTTGTCGTCGAGACGGGCGAGGGCGTACTCGTTGAGGGTAAGGCCGCGCTTGATGGCGCGCTGGCGGAGGACGACGTTGTGCATCTTGGAGCCGGTGAAGTATTGCAGGGCTGCTCCGTAGCCGCTGCGGGGCAGGAGGCGGACGTCGACCTGGAGGTTGTTGCGGAGGGTGAAGGAGACTTTGTTCTGGCCTCGGGCGAGGAGCTTGTCGATGAGGGGGAGGGTGGCGACGTGCTCGACGGCGGCGGCTACGACGTCGGGCTCGCAGGCGGGGCCGGTGACGAGGAGATCGAGGTCGCCGACGGTCTCGCGGCCACGGCGGAGGGAGCCAGCGGGGGTGATGGTATCTATTCCCGGAAACTCTCGGATGAGGGCGCTGATCTTTTCGGCGTACTCGTGGGCAACGTCAGTGCGGAAGCGGCTGGAGTTTCTGCGGTAGTCCTCGATGCCTTTGAGGAGCTTGGCGGTGAATTTTTCTCCAAGCCGGGGAAGATCGTTGAGTTTGCCCGCCTTGGCGGCTTCTTCCAGGGCGTCGATGTCACTGACCTGGAGGGCGGACCAGATGAGGGCTACGGTCTTGGGACCCATGCCAGGGAGGCGGAGGAGGTCGAGCATGGTGGGCTTGTATTTTTGGAGTAGCTCGTCGCGGAGCGGCATGGAGCCGGTGGCGACGAGGGCGAGGATATTCGCTGCCATGCCTTTGCCGATGCCGGGGATGGCGAGGAGGAGCTTGGGGTCAGACTCGGGAGTCGCGATGGTGGCGAGCTGGGTGGTCTGCTGCTCGATGGCTTCGGCGGCGCGGCGGTAGGAGCGGATGCGGAAGGAATCGGCGGCGTCGATTTCGAGGAGGGAGGCGGTTTCGTCGAGGAGACGAGCGATGGTGATGTTGTCCATGAGATTGAGCGCAGGCCGGATGGAACACGACCTGTCCTCAGCAAGTATGCCTGAATGTGGAGTGGGTCTGGTTGGATTGAGGGGGATGGTTCGGGCCAAGACTGTCCTGTCCTGACCAATGACTGGTTATGGTGGCGGGGTAGTCGGAACCAAGGCAGAGAATGGAGCTTCTAAATCAAGAGGTGCAAGGGCAGTGCAGGACTATAGAGCTTCTTTTAAACGGCTGACTTGGTCAGCCTGGGGGCCTTTGCTTCCTTGAATCACATCGAACTCAACTTCGTCTCCCTCTTTGAGGGTTTTGTATCCGTCAAGTTGGATGGAGCTGTAGTGGACGAAGACGTCGGTTCCGTCTTCCCGTCCCAGGAAGCCGTAACCCTTTGCATTGTTAAACCATTTCACGGTGCCTTTGTACTGCGCCATGTGCTCTTTCTCCTCTTTCTGGTCGCATCCGCTTGACTATGCGCAGGTGGATGTCTGTGTGTG
>Ga0307510_10010077_pt1 | contig 11236 bp, 13 predicted proteins | sample 12_EM_MG_FD_207224 | JGI IMG/M metagenome (GOLD analysis project Ga0307510, IMG submission 207224) | Populus trichocarpa ectomycorrhiza microbial communities from riparian zone in the Pacific Northwest, United States - 12_EM | ecosystem: Host-associated > Plants > Roots > Unclassified | place... | reverse complement strand
GAGGCCGGAGATATGAAGATGTTCAACATCGCCGACCGGATCGAGGCGGTGATGAAGGACACGAAGAAGATGTTTCCGAACCTGGATTGGTTTTCGGCCGTGTCGTATCACCTGATGGGGGTGCCGACGGCGATGTTCACGCCGTTGTTTGTGATTGCGCGCACCACCGGGTGGTCGGCGCATGTCATGGAGCAGCGTGCGGACGGGAAGATCATTCGGCCTGCGGCCAACTATGTTGGGCCGGAGAATTTGAGGTTTGTGCCGATGGATGAGAGGAACTGATTCGGCTGCAGCAACTGCTGTCGCCAGTTGGGGTTGAACTCGGTGTAGATTGCGAGTGAGAAGTTGGCCGCGCTGATTATTTCGTCGGCGCGGATTTGCAGGTTCAAATCGGATCGCCAATCGGAGGGCAGGCCAATTTGCCTGGCTCGCCCTTTTTCGAGTATCGCGTGAATCGACTCGTAGTCGGTCGTCAACGTGAATTGCCCCGACGCATCCCGGTTGCCACTGAATGTCGGTCGGAATGGTACGGCCACCGGCTCGAGGGTGGGATCAGGACAGGCAGCGATGTAGCCGACATACACCTTGCCACTCTGCAGAGTCACGCAGACGAGGGTTTCTTCGCAAAACGCTCGAAATAAAAGTCTGTAGAGAGTACTGACTCCGCGCTCGCGGGCCCAATTGCGAGGTGTGAACAGATTTGCCAAGCTGCCGCACGTCATGCCCAGAACCAGTGAGTAGGCAGCAGTCACAATCCATTCCGTACGACGTGCTCGGGATGCTAACTCCAGGCCGCTCTCCACTTTCAATGCAGGCCTTACATATTCAGTCAGCGCCGAGTCAAAGTTCTGAAAGGCGGGAAAGTTCCAGTCGAGCAAGCTTCGCATTCCCAGGGCGAGTACGAACAGAACGCTTCCGCATAGTGCCGCTCGAAAATAGACGTGGTGCCCGTCGGCGCGCTTCGTACCCACTGCGGTGGCTCGCCATAGGTAGGCAAAGCAATACCCGCCAAGCAGCGACAGAAGAAATGCGGCAGCCAGATCCACGGGGTTTTACCGACAGATGTGACATCATCGCTGACTGGACTCTCCCGCGTGCGCTTTTTCAGCGGCTTCCTGCTCCGCACGCCAGAGAGCATCCAGGCGTGCCCTCTCTGCAAGGTGTCTGTCCATTATTTTTTTCCAGTCAGGGGGGCGAGATGTAAAGCTGCTGCCGTCGCGATAAATACGGACCTCGCCACCTGATTTGGTATACATAGTGAATCCCGGCGTGAAGAGATCGAGAAACCACCTGATACGTCGCGACCATTTGCTGCGCATGACCCGTCCCAACTGCCTGATATTCAGGGCAGCCTATCACGATGTTGAAGCGCGCAGCCCACTGCAAAAATGGCTTTTTTTACGAGAAATTCGGCGAGAAGGCGTCCGGCGCACCGAGGGAGGGTAGGCGTTGGAAAGGGCGTCGGGCTCGGACGTCACGTCGGGCGTATGGGCGCGACGTATGGCAACGAAGAATGGTGCTGGCCGCACCAGAGAAGCGGCCAGCTCTGGGGGGTACAGAGCCGGCCGCCCGCGAGCAATCAACTCAAACCGAGTTGACCCACCCGCCTTCAACCAAGGCCATCAGCCCACCCGCACTGGAACAAACAACCTCGTATCACCCCGCTGCACCAACAGCGCAATGTGGGTCTTCGACTTCTCAACAGCAGTTTTCAGGTCGGCCACACTGGACACCGGCGCTCCATTGGCGGCGACAACGATGTCGCCAGGTTGGAGGCCAGCGTTCAGGGCAGGACCTTTCGCCTGCTCAACGAGCAGGCCACCCTGCGTCTTCGCCTGGCGCTGTTCCTCGCTCGTCAGAGGTCGCACCGCCAGCCCCAGCTTGCCGCCGGCCTGACTGTGGTCAACATTCGACGCGGTGCGCTTGTCCTCCATCGCGGCGAGCTTGACGCTCAGTTCGCGGCTGGCGTGGTTCCTCCAGACTTCCAGCTTGACCGTTGTTCCAGGCTGGAGCGCCGCCACCACAGCGGGCAACTCATTTGACTGGTTCACGGGCTCGCCATTCAACTTGAGGATCACGTCGCCCGGCTCGACACCGGCCTGCGCCGCCGCGCCGCCCTTCTCAACACTGGAAACCAGCGCGCCTTCCGGATTCGGCAGGCCGAACGAGTCCGCCAGTCCCTGGTCGACGTTCTGGATCACAACACCGAGCTTGCCGCGTGTTACGTGGCCACGCGTCTGGAGCTGAGTGCTGACGCCCATCGCAACATCGATCGGGATCGAGAACGACACACCCTGGTAGCCACCCGAGCGCGTGTAGATCTGCGAGTTGATGCCCACGACTTCGCCGCGCATGTTGAACAACGGGCCACCCGAGTTGCCGGGATTGATCGGCACGTCGGTTTGGATGAACGGTACGTAGCCCGAGTCAGGCAGTGTGCGGCCCTTCGCGCTGACAATACCCGCGGTCACGCTGTTCTCGAAGCCGAACGGCGCGCCGATCGCAACCACCCATTCGCCGACCTTCAGGCTGCGTGTGTCGCCCACTTTGACGGTGGGCAGGTTTTTCGCCGGAATGCGAATGACGGCCACGTCGCTCTTGGTATCAACGCCGATGACCTTCGCGGTGTACTCGCGACGGTCGGTCAGGCGCACCGTCACCTCACTCGCGCCATTTACAACATGCGCGTTGGTCAGGATTGTGCCGTCTGAGCTGACAATAAAACCGGAGCCTTCACCGTGCATCGGTCCCTGCTGGGGAGGCTGCATTGGGAAGCCGCGGAAGAACGGCGCGAATGGACTGTTGGGGCCGAACGGGTTCTGCCCCTGAGGGCCCTGAGGTCCCGACTGTGAATCTGAGTCGTCATCATCGGAATCCTGGTCATCCGGGCTGTAGGAAGTCGGCACCTTGGATACAACACTGATGTTGACGACAGCCGAGCCGTACTTCTGCACCATGGTGCTGAAGTCGGGGAGCACGGCATTGGGATTGCCGGTGGCGGGCGCAGGTACAACGGGCGCGGGCTGTATGGCAGCGGGCGGCGTTGCAGCTGTCCCCGTTGGGGATGCGCCGAACGCATATAGCGCACCGATGGGAGCTGCCACAGCAGTTGCGCCCAGCAGCGCACCGAACAGCTGGTTTCTGACAAAAGTCCTCGGGGTCATGAAGGGTCTCCGCTCAGAGTGATTCGCGCACAGGCCAACAGGCTCTGCCGCGTATACTGAAGAGCAAGACTTAAGAGACCCTTAAGGGCAACAATCTGCGAAAAATCAATCGGTTAGGGTTGAATTCAGGCGCTTGCGGCCTCCGCCACCTGCGCCTCAGCCAGCCGCGTGATCTGCCACAACCGCCACCGCCCCTGCCCATCGCTGGCCAACGCCACGCACTTGTCCAACGTTCTTCCGCCATTGCTGGCGGCGTGCGCCCGTGCGGCCTCCACCAGCGCCATCCGCCCGGCGTTGATGTCGTCGAATACTGCTGAGGCCGCTGACTGAATCTGCCAGCGACCCTGTGCGACGCCGGACCAGTCGCCGTCCGCTGAGCAACTCAACTGGATGCGTGCCTGCCCGATTTCATGCAACACCGTCCGGCCATCCACAGGTGGCCAAACCAACCCGCTCGCAACGCGCTCATCGGGAGTCGCCGGCACATGACCCTTGGCAACAGGCTCGTTCTCGAGCAATGCCAGTGCGATTGCCTCTGAAACAATCGACTGCGGCTGCACATCGCTGACACGTGCGTGTACCAACCCGGGAACAGCTGCGAATTCCAGGCTGCTGCCTTCCTCACTTTTCTTCAACAGGTCGAGCAGCTCCTGTGGAGTGTCGGCCTGTGGCCGCGCCCGCGGAAGCTGTTTTGTTCGCATCAGCTCCCGCACCCGGTCCAATGCGAGCCGCACGGCAAACACGAAAGCCTCGCGGATACCTACGCCATTGCTGGCGACGGACTCGACTACGCCGACGCGCAGGCCCATCGATTCCAACATGGAGCGGATCTGGTCCACGGGGATGGCGTGGGGATGGTCGCGCTTGTTCGCCTGGAGGACCAGGCCCACCGGCGGGCCCGGAACCTGTTCCAACACGCGCACCAGGCTGCTCAGGTGACCGCGATCGGAAATGAAGCCCGCGGGAGAGCTGTCACCCACAAACACAATGGCATCCGCCAACTCGAGCAGGCGGCGGCGGCGCGGTGCCAGGATGGCCTGCCCGGGCACGCTGATGATCTGGCACCGGATCCGGCGGCCTTCGAACTGCCCCCCGGTGTAATCGAGCCAGTCAAAATACAGTGTTCGCCCGCTCACTGTGGCGGGCGAATAGACGCGAGAGCCGAGGCCCCGGCCGAGAGCGCCGACGCTCGTACTCTTGCCGGCCATGGGTGCGCCGTCGTACACAACACGGATGACGACCGTGTCGTTGCGAGTGTCGAGTAAAGCCATGATCGAGCGCCGCCCGTCGGTTTGCAGCGCAACCTACCCTTGGCAGCTCTGATCGGGTGTGATCGGATACACAGATTAAATGCGGCGCATCAATCGCATTGCCGAAGTTAGCTGAAGGGAAAAGACACGGTGACAGCGAGCCCGTGTGTGTTCGCATCACTGTCCAGGACAATCTTCGCGCCGTGGGCGTCGGCGATGGCTTTCACAATCGCCATGCCGAGTCCGCTGCCCGGGGGTGAGGTCCCCGGTGGGCGGTAGAATCGGTCGAATACCCGCTGTCGCTCATCCGGCGGAATTCCCGGTCCGGTATCGACGATACGCAAAACCGCACCGTGGCTGGTCCCCGGCTCATCGGAATCCTGCACCGAAACGTCCACCGTTCCTCCCACGGGCGTATAGCGGACAGCGTTGTCGACCAGATTGCGAACCAGGGTCCGGAGCGCTTCGGAATCGCCGAGGACAAAGGCGGGCTGGGAGGCGGAAATACCCAGGTCAATCTTCCGGGCATCCGCCAGCGGCACCATTTCAGCCACGACCTCACGGGCCAGCTCATCAAAGCGCAACCGCCTGCGCATCACATCAGCACGCGGTTCCTGCCGAGCCAGCGAGAGCAACTGCTCAACCAGCCTGATAGCGCGCTGGACACCCGCGGATAATTTCTCCATCGCGTCGGCGCGTTCCGCTTCGTTCGAAGCGCGAGCGAGCGTTCCCATCTGCAAGTGAAGGGCAGTCAGCGGGGTTCGCAACTCGTGGGCGGCGTCTGCCAGAAATCCGCGCTCCCGCTCCAGCGCAGCTCCGAGTCGTTCCAGGAGGTCGTTGAGCGCACCCACGAGTGGCTGGACTTCGCCCGGCAGATTGCCCGCGGGCAGGGGATCGAGTGCCGTGACCTTTCGCGATTTGACCAGCGAGGTCACCCGTCGGATCGGCTCCAGCGAATGGCCGACGGCAAACCAGATGAAAACCACCAGCATCGGCATCAACAACACGAAGGGAGTCAGGGTGCGCAGCGCCAGCTCGACCGCCTGGCGCTCGCGCACCCGCATGGGCTGCGCCACCTGGATGACTTTTGTCGGTGCCTGCACGCCAAACATGCGCCAGCGCCCCTCGCTGGTGGTGGCTGTTGAAAAACCCAGTGTCGTGATTGCGGGCAACACCGCATGCGGGCGCGACAAATAGACACGCACCCCGTCGAGGGTCCAGACCTGCACCACAAAGTCATATTCCGCCGTCGTCTGCGGAATCTCGGGACTCAACAGGTATTCAACCGGCTGATCGCTGAGCAGGAGCGCGGTCTGCCGCAGGTGATAGTCGAAGAAGACGTCCGCTTCCACGAGGGCGTTGCGATAAACGAACCAACCGCCTACGGCGCCGACGAACAACACACCGCCGAGCAGCCAGACGAGCAGTCGCGCACGAACTGAATTCATGCGGGTCGAACCCGGTAGCCGACACCGCGGACATTGACGATGAAATCGGATCCCAACTTGCGCCTGAGGCCGTGTATGTGAACTTCCACTGCGTTGCTTTCTACTTCCTCACCCCAGCCGTATAGACGTTCTTCGATTTGCGCGCGCGACAGTATGTTTCCCGGCCGCTCCATCAGCAGATGCAACAGTGCGAATTCCTTCGGTGACAGCGTGACTTCGCGCCCCCCCTGCAGTACCCGGTGCGAGGCGGGATCGAGCGTGACACCCAGGTGCTCGACTTCGGGCACCGTCCGTCCCGACTTGCGGCGTAACAGGGCCCTGATCCGGGCGGCGAGCTCATCCAGGTCGAAAGGCTTGACCAGGTAGTCATCCGCTCCGGCATCCAGTCCTTGCACACGATCGGATACCGCATCGCGCGCCGTAATAATGAGTACCGGCAGCATCTCGTGGCGGGCCCGCAGGGACTTCAGGAGTTGCAGGCCGTCCTTGCGCGGCAGACCCAGGTCCAGCAACAGCAGGTCGAACGGCTCGGTACGCAAAACCTGGTCGGCCGAATCGCCGTCCCGCACCCAGTCCACGGTGAAGCCATCGCGCCGCAGGCCTGTCCGCAGCGCTTCCCCGATCATGGCATCATCTTCAACGAGCAGCAGTCTCACGATTGGAGCCCTTTTTGACCGCAGCCGAACGCCTGGTTCACGGCGCCGCGACTCTCGGAGTCAACCTTACCGACGCGGACGCCGCACGGCTCCTGCGCCTGCTGGATGAGCTCGAGCGTTGGAACCGTACGTACAACCTGACGGCCATCCGCAACCGGGATGAGATGTTGACTCATCATCTGCTCGACAGTCTCTCCATTCATCCTGATCTGCACGGAACGACGCTGGCCGATGTTGGCACCGGCGCCGGATTCCCCGGCTTGCCGCTGGCGGTGCTGAACCCGGAACGGCGCTTTACGCTCATTGATTCCAACGGCAAGAAGATCCGTTTCGTACAGCATGCGGCGCGGGAGCTGGGGCTCGGGAATGTTGAAGGGTTGCACGGGCGGGTGGAAATGATCCAGGGCCGCAGCTTCGACACGGTCGTTGCGCGTGCGTTCGCCGCGCTGCCGGATCTGGTGGCCAACATCGCACCGTTGTGCGGCCCGCAAACGCGGGTGTTGGCAATGAAGGGCAAATGGCCGCAGGACGAAATTGACGGGTTGCCACCCGAGTGGCGCCAACAGGGCTCGCGCGAGCTGATCATTCCAGGATTGGATGAGTCGCGGTGCGTGGTAGTGCTCCAGAAAAACTAGCGGGCGGCGGTGTTGAGGGGCAGGGCCGTGGTTTCCTTCACGACTGCCATCGCAATCGATGAGTTCACTTCCTGCACCCCTGGAAATCTGGACAGGTGGTCGAGGAAGAAAGCCTCGTAAGCCTTGATGTCGCGACACACGATCCGCAGCAGGAAGTCGGTCTCGCCCATCATGGTGTAGCACTCCAGGATTTCCGGATGCTCGCGCACGGCCTGCTCGAATTTCAGGAGTGCGTTGCGCCCGTGGCCCGCGAGCTTCACGCGCGAGAACACCATGACGTTCAGGCCGACCTTCTCCCGGTCCAGAACGGCGACCCGGTTTTTCACCACTCCCAGCTCCTGAAGGCGGCTGACCCGTCGCCAGCAGGTGGAAGCGGTCATCCCCACCCGTTCGGCCACATCGGCCGCGGACAAATCGCCGTGTTCCTGCAGCACATCGAGGATCCTGAGGTCCCCCCGATCCAGCTCTACTTGCATCGTCCGTCTCACTTTGCGCCCGTTCGTGCGACGAATGGTTCACCAGTGTCGCCTGGAGAGCAACTTCTGCGACGCAGCCCCGCGCCGCGTACACTCTCCCCCCATGAAGCGGGTGATTGCGGTTGCGAATCAAAAGGGTGGCGTCGGTAAGACCACCACCTCGGTGAATCTGGCTGCCTCCCTGGCCGCCACCAAGCGGCGGGTGCTGCTGATAGACATCGATCCGCAGGGAAACGCCACCATGGGCAGCGGCGTCGACAAGTCGCAGCTCCAGTCGAGCTCCTGCGATGTGCTGCTGGGCGAGGTCGAGATTGGCGCGGCGCTGGTTCGCGTGGATCCGGGCGGATACGACCTGCTTCCCTCCAACCAGGACCTGACAGCGGCCGAAGTCCGCCTGCTCACCATGATGGCCGGCCGCGAGACGAAGTTGCGGAACGCGATTGCGCCGCTGCGCGAGTCCTACGACGTCATCCTCATCGATTGCCCGCCCGCCCTTAACATGCTGACAGTGAACTCACTGGTCGCGGCGGACAGCGTGCTGATTCCCATGCAGTGCGAGTATTACGCGCTGGAGGGATTGTCCGCGCTCGTCAACACCGTCGAGCAGATCCGCGTCGCCGCTAATGAAAGCCTGGAAATTGAAGGCATTCTGCGCACGATGTTCGATCCGCGAAACAACCTCGCCAACGAAGTCAGTGCGCAGTTGATCATGCACTTCGGTGACAAGGTGTTCCGGACCATCATTCCGCGGAATATCCGTCTCGCTGAGGCGCCCTCGTTCGGCAAGCCTGTGTTGTTTCACGACAAGGAATCGCGTGGGGCGCTCGCCTACCTGGCGCTCGCCGGCGAGATGATCCGCAGGGAGGAAGAGGAACGGGTCGACGCTGCGACCGGCGACAACGGCGGCGGTGTTGCGGTCGCGCCCGACCCTTCAGAATCGAGCAGCGACGAGCCAGCCGAAGGCACGAGCGACCCGGCGGCCGCGCACTCCGGGGGCTGATATCGCTATGATCGCGGCATGATCAACAAGAAACCCACACTGGGCCGAGGGCTGGCGGACCTACTGGGGCAAAGCTCGCGCTCCGCGCCCGCGTCGGTCACCAACGTTCCTGCCGCGGCGCCGGCACCCGTCGGGGAAGAGCTTGCGAAGCTGCCGCTCGACCTTCTGCAGCGCGGAAAATACCAGCCGCGCCTGGATATGCGGCCCGAAACCTTGCAGGAGCTGGCGGATTCCATCAAGGCGCAGGGCGTGGTGCAACCGATCGTGGTGCGCCCGGTCGATCCGCCCGCAGGGGCGTCCGGCACCTCGCAGCATTACGAAATCATCGCCGGCGAGCGCCGCTGGCGCGCCGCCCAGATGGCTGGCCTGAGCGAAATTCCGGCGGTCATCCGCCGCATTCCGGATGAAGCCGCGATTGCGGTCGCCCTGATTGAAAACATCCAGCGCGAAAATCTGAATCCCCTGGAAGAAGCGCGCGCGCTGGAGCGGCTCATCAACGAATTCACCCTGACCCATCAGCAGGCCGCGGAGGCGGTGGGCCGATCACGCGCCGGTGTGAGCAACCTGCTGCGGTTGCTGGAGCTGGCGCCCGAGGTGGCCGAGCGCGTCGAGAAGCGTGAGATCGAAATGGGCCATGCCCGAGCCCTGCTAGCGCTGTCAAACCGCAAGCAGCAGATCGAGATCGCCGTGCTGATTGTGAAGAAGGGCTTGTCGGTTCGTGACACCGAAGGGCTCGTGCGGCGCCTGCAGCAAGCCCCGTCGAGCCAGGTCGACGCCGAGTCTTCGGGTGATCCCAACGTCAACCGCCTGGAGCAGGAGCTGGCGGAAAAGCTCGGCGCCAAGGTTGCGATCCAACATTCCAGCGGCGGCAAAGGCAAGCTGGTGGTCAGTTACAACAGCCTCGACGAGCTCGACGGCATCCTCGCGCACATCCACTGACATAACTACCCGCGGGGGTCCTTCCCCACTCGTAACCTCTTGATTTTGGACCGTTAGGCCCCATTCCTGGAACAGTCTGGGTGAGTGTGTGAGGGCCCGATGATCTGCTCGTCATACTTTGTGGACTGCCGCGCGTGCGCTCTCTATAATCCGCCGGCTTTTTACCCGGGCCCCCATTGCGGCGCTCGCCCCCAAGCGCGGGCCTTTGAGACACGGGCCCATAAAACGGGAATGCGGTGATCGCGATCGACCTGCCCAATCCGCGGCGGCTGGCTCTCAGCGTCGTGCTGGGTCAGGCGGCCGTGACTCTGCTCTGCGCGCTCGTGAGCTGGGGAATCGCTGACTCACGTGCGGCGGTTTCGGCGCTCCTGGGTGGCGGGATCAGCAGCGTCGCGAGTCTCGCGATGGCGTACGTGGGGTTTGGGAGGGAGGCGGCCACGGATCCGCAGCGCGCGATTCGCGCGTTCTTCGCGGGCGAAGCGGCCAAGGTCGCTGTTGTGATTGTGTTGTTTGTAGTGGTGTTGAAGACGATGAAGGTAGTGCCGCTGGCCATGCTCGGCTCGTACGTCGCAACCTTCGCCGTGTTCTGGGTAGCGCTGGCTAACGGGCTGCCTGCGGATGGGTCGAGTATGAAAAGAGTCAGACGCTAAATGGCAGCAGAACAAACCTCGAGCGCAAACGAGTACATCCTCCATCACCTGACGTTCCTGCAGAACAAGGACCCGCAGGGCATCGTCGACTGGTCCGTCATTCACTGGGACAGTGTCTTCTTCTCGGTCCTGCTGGCCGTTCTTTTCGGCGGCTCTTTCTATTTGGCCGCGCGCAAGGCCCGCTCGAACACCGGTGTGCCCACGAAGTTCCAGAACTTCATTGAGCTGCTGATTGAAAAGGTCAATGAACAGGTCGAAGGCGCCTTCTCGCACAAGGCGAGCGCCCTGATTGCCCCTCTCGGTCTGACCATCTTCTGTTGGGTACTGCTGTTCAATGCGATGGACGTCCTGCCGGTCGATCTGCTGCCGGCGATCGCTCACGGCGCGGGTTACGAACACCTGAAGGTCGTGCCCAGCACGGACCTGAATGTGACGTTCGCGTTATCACTCACTGTGTTCGTCCTGATCATCTACTACAGCATCAAGATGAAGGGCCTCGGGGGTTTCATCAGCGAATTCACGCTGCAACCCTTCAGCGCCAAAAATCCAATCCTCAAAGTGCTGTTGATCCCCGCCAACCTCGTCCTCGAAGTCGTCCCGTTCATTGCGCGCCCCATTTCGTTGTCGCTGCGTCTGTACGGCAACCTGTTCGCCGGTGAGATGATCTTCCTGCTGCTCGCGGCGCTGACGCTCGCGGGCATGGAACAGCTGTCACATTTCGGCGGCTGGGCGCTTCTGATCGTGCAGTTCCTGCTGGCGCTGGTCTGGGCCATCTTTCACCTGCTGGTGATCACGCTGCAGGCGTTCATATTCATGGTGCTCACCATCGTCTACCTGGCGATGGCGCACGAGCACCACTAGTTCTTCGAGTCAGGTTTTTTCAGGAGGTTTGAAGTGGAAAATGTTGCACATGTCCAGGCCATGACCGTACTGGCCGTCGGAATCATCTTCGGCATGGGTGCGTTGGGCACCGCCATCGGCTTCGGTATTCTCGGTGGCCGCTTCCTCGAAGGCTCCG
>Ga0307510_10010076_pt1 | contig 11236 bp, 15 predicted proteins | sample 12_EM_MG_FD_207224 | JGI IMG/M metagenome (GOLD analysis project Ga0307510, IMG submission 207224) | Populus trichocarpa ectomycorrhiza microbial communities from riparian zone in the Pacific Northwest, United States - 12_EM | ecosystem: Host-associated > Plants > Roots > Unclassified | place... | reverse complement strand
GGGCAAAGTCTCATAGTAATGGTGCGTACAACCACACATGCTGCAAGTGCTCTAGCGATACTCATTCCGCGTTCGACAACACCAGCCTTCTCAAAAATCATTCCGCACAAAGCGCATCCTTGCCAAAGCCTCACGCCAGAACCGGTTAGCCTAACGTCCAACGTACTCTGCGGGGTTGATCTGTTTCTCATGTTGTTCGAGCGTAGGCCCATCCCCCAATGGTTCCGTCTAAAAACAGACACAAAGATCCAGGTGCGTGGTTTGGTGGTGTCGTCTTGTCAGCGTGAACATGTTTCTGAAGCTGTTATTGTAGTATAACGCCAAACGCCGCCATTGGAGACGCACGAAACTGAACATATGAGTATGTGGGGGGTTGGTCGGTTCATGGCAGATCATGGTCCTCTCGTGTACTCCCAGGAATGTCATTTCTGCGATTGCATCCACTCTCTCTTTGAAGATCCATTTCATTGAGACGGCTTGCCGGCATTTGTGTGCTACATCAAATTGTGTACTTTCCTAATAAATGTTTAGCGAGAAGCTAGGGACGAAACTACTTTCCTATTGACTTGACCTAAAGGCAAATGCAAAACAATTCATTCTGCTACCGTCCCACTCTAGTAGATACCCCCTACATGATCTGTGGCCCTGACAGACTGATGAATTCACGCAGGGTCGAGGGTTTTTTTGTTTTGTTTTGAGAATCGCTTGCATAGTGGTCTGACAGCTTGAACGTATCTACAAGCACACGACAACCAGCACCACGTCCATGGTCCGTGGGTAATAAACAGATATTTTCGAATGATCAGAGTGTTCCATATGCGCGGGAGCCGTGAACTCTACCACCCTCTCTAACACAGTCCACTATATATCAGAATTACGATGGCCTAGACAAGCCCAAGATGAACAGTCCTTTTTCTAGTACTGCAGGTACCCATGTGGCCAACAACGGTGCTGCTTGTGATTTCCAGCCCCCTAAAGGAGAGGACCGGGTCAAAAAAATATGTAAGGGGACGTATACATTTAGAGCACGCGTACATACGACAGTACAGGGAAATTACGTAAAGAACGTGCCAGTGTCGAGTTCAACTGGTCCTATCTGAGGATATTATTATCGTTGAATCTCGCGAAGGTGATGGGAGAGCTATTTTATCGTGTCAATTGCTTCGACCCTGTATGGTCGTTGAGTACGAAAGTCTGAGAGGGTTTATAGCACAACGTACCGACACCTGTGTCCAACCAAGTGTGCAACGGGGTGAAGGATGGCGTCGGTGTTAAGTAGGAGAGACTTCATAGCATGTTGTCATTTTGTCTCCAGCTGCAACGAGAAGTAGCTCGCCGCCACCACCAACTTTTCGTATGGACTTGACGTCATGTGGTCGGGTTTGCGATACGCTCCTCCTCCCTCTGCTTTGCATGCTGCTTCTCCATTTCTGAGCGAATGATGTATTCGGTTGGGTAGAAGGAACAGCAGCACCTCACCGTCAAGTAGACGTTGATGGTATTTTGGCTCTGAACGATCAGTAACGACCCAGAGGTCGGACATCCGAGTCGTACAAGTTCGCCCTCTGAACAATAAAAAACCCTATGTCAGCCGATGTAGCATCTCTCTGTCTGAGGCTTACCGAAGCCAAGCTTCATGCTTGCCACCCTCCACCCACGCATGGCCCAGTGAGGTCCCACATGTACAACGTCCGGGCCTTCCCGACGCTCAGCGCAACCTTCCCAGATGGGTGTACAGACGCGTCCTTTTTGTGGCCCTTCAGCGACCGAAGCACCGCCCAACCACGAGTGCGAAAGACGCAGAGTGTTCCATCTTTTGACGTTTGAGATGAGATGCGAAGCGTGAAGGGAATGTGAGATGAGTGATGGAGCCTAAACCAAAATATATACTTGTCGGTTCACGTAGGGAGAGGGAAAGCTGGACGGTAGAACCCTCGTGCTGCATGGGTCCGCCGACATCCTTCGGTCGCCCGAGATCCCGGACTTTGATGATATCGTCTCCGCTCCCAGTCGCACTGCGGCGACGCAGCAGCCGTTTTGATATACGAAACATGGGCGGGGAAAATGAAGATTGGCTTCAACGTCCATTCGAGTTCCAAGGATGCATCAGGTGAAGAGGCAGACACGGTCCCTTGAAGACAGTAGAGGAGGCGCCTGTAAGAACCTGCGATAACTTTGAAGGGGGGATGATAACGAAGACTCCTGCTCCGAGGTCAAGCCAGTATTTCCTGGTTTCATCGAGACATCGCTGGGTGTATCTACCGTAGGCGTTGACTTTGCGCCCACTGGCCTTTGACGTTGTATTCTGGCTTTTATTCGGAACAGGATGAGCAACCTTTCTCTCTGATTTAGCGGAGTGTCCTTCAATTTGTACTCTCTTTGCCCGTCCGTCGTTCCGTTTTTGCAGATTTTGGTATAAAGTTAGTGGACCCAAGACTTGGGTGTTGGGCATGATTGGCGATGGTCCACTGCAGCGACAAAGGCATGCTGGCTGCTCGACTGGCGGTCCGTCCTTCTTAGTGGTGGTAGACTGCGAGGTGATGGGTCTGTTCCACTACCTCCAGCGCGACTCAAACAGTGATGACATGTGTCCAGGCGTCATGGTGTGCATGTGTCCTGATGACAGGAGTCAACACATGACTCGTGTCACTGGGACACACGCATGCACCTGGATGCGTGTCATCTCCGTTCAAGTTGCGATGGAGGTGGTGGAACAGACCCACCAGCTCCCAGTCGACAACACCTGAAATCATGGGCACCCGTTTGCTGGGGAAAAAAGTACTGCATTGGCCGGGAGTCGAACCCGGAGCTAGGCCATGGGAAGACCCAATGTTACCGCTACACCACCAATGCTTATTTAACCATGAAGTCAATGTCTTCTTAACAGGACAGTCGCGTATTTTTTTCTTGACGAGGACAGTGGGAATGGTTCTCGACGTGAAAGTAATGTTAGAAGGATTCGGGAGTGGGGATGTACAACCTGTGGAAAGAAGCTCTACTCTGGTTCAGTGAGCGCCCAGTGTGAGCACCTCAGAGCCTGCGCATTCGCACGCTGTTGACGCGTCTTGAACTGGGCGTCTTGAACCGCAACCATCATGGCGGATGTACCGACGCTAAGCATCACTCTTTTAGGTGCAGGCCAAGAAGTTGGAAGGTCATGCTGCGTGCTTCAATACCGCAATCTTACTATCGTTTTGGATGTTGGTGTTCATCCTGCCCATACTGGGATGGCGTCTCTACCCTTCGTTGATGAGCTTGACTGGAGCACGGTAGATGCAATACTCATCACTCAGTGCGCTTCCTTTCGTTTTCTGAGTCGGGAACGATATCCCCAACATTCGTTAGCTTCCATTTAGACCACGCGGCAGCCTTGACGTATATCACTGAAAAGGTGTGGCATATCGCACTCGCTCACGTCCGCTCAACGCCTCAATTCGTATAGACCAATTTCAGAGATGGAAAAGGCAAAGTTTACATGACCCACCCAACTAAAGCGCTTCACAAGTTTATGATGCAGGACTTTGTCCGGATGAGGTATGCCGCCCACGATTCTTACCCTTATTCACTCTCACATCCTTTTCAGCAATTCATCAACCGATGCTCTGATATCACCTCTTGACTTATCCATGTCTATTTCTTCTATTATTCCCGTCTCTGTCCACCAGTTGATCACGCCCTGCCCCGGGGTGACTTTTACGCCATACCACGCAGGACACGTCCTCGGAGCGTGCATGTTCTTGATTGACATAGCAGGTCTCAAGGTTCTTTACACAGGGGACTATTCTCGCGAGGAGGATCGCCATCTCGTAAAGGCTGAGGTACCTCCTATACGTCCGGACGTACTCATCGTTGAGAGCACGTACGGCGTGCAAAGTCTCGAAGGCCGTGAGGAAAAGGAGCTACGCTTTACCAACCTGGTGCACTCAATAATTCGCCGAGGTGGACACGTGTTACTTCCAACATTTGCGTTGGGACGCGCGCAGGAGCTTTTACTCATCCTGGACGAATACTGGAAAAAACACCCTGATCTCCACAACGTTCCCATCTACTATGCGTCGAGTCTAGCACGCAAGTGTATGGCTGTATACCAAACCTATATTCATACTATGAACTCCAACATTCGATCACGGTTTGCAAGGAGAGACAACCCGTTTGTCTTCAAGTACGTTCTTCCGTATTCCTCGTCCCATCCCACCCCATGTAACCTGTATTCAGGCACATTTCAAACGTACCTCAAGCTCGCGGCTGGGAGCGCAAAATAGCCGAGGGACCTCCCTGTGTCGTCCTTGCTAGTCCTGGAATGTTGCAATCGGGCACAAGCAGAGAACTTTTTGAACTCTGGGCTCCCGACTCTCGAAATGGCCTCATTGTCACTGGTTACTCTGTTGAAGGCACGCCAGCACGGGTGAGTCACTTTTCACTTTGTGACTTCCTAGTAGCTTGGAGTTTCGGGGACGCAGAGGTATCTCCCTTGTGTGTATTTACAAAGCAATGGATGTTTTTCTCCCCTCGCGTGTGATCCTTGAGTGTTCACATATTTAATAACGGGTGCGCATGAGGACTTTGCTAATCATTCTCGCAACTAGGATATCATGAATGAACCAGACGAGATAACCGGGATGAAGGGTAACACCATCCCGCGCAAGCTTTCCGTGGACTACATTTCCTTCAGCGCACACGTCGATTACTCACAAAACTCGGAGTTCATTGACCTGATCAAGGCCCCTAATATTGTGAGTTGTTCTAGCCCTTTCCCACTTCAGCCCTTTTACGGGTATCCTAGGTCCTCGTGCACGGTGAACAAACGGCTATGGGTCGCCTGAGGGCGGCGTTACAAGCCAAATATAAGAACCGGGACGAGGACATTAAAATATACTCACCCCGCAATCTCGAGACGTTGAATCTCACTTTCCGTCCAGAACGAGTGGCCAAAGTGATCGGTGGCCTGGCCGCAAAACCACCCCAGACCAACGACGTTCTCTCGGGCTTACTCGTGTCGAAGGACTACTCATACACGTTGTTGGATCCTCGCGACCTGCGAGACTTCGCTGGACTTTCGACGTGCGTCGTGACGCAACGCCAGAAAATCGCCCTTGGCGTTGGATGGGGTCTCGTGCGGTGGCACTTGGAGGGTATGTATGGCCGGATTGAGGAGGGACACGATCAGGATGGGATTCCAACGATTCGGGTAAGTTCCTTGGTGCCTGTCCTACTAACACGGGAATTGACCTCATGAGGGTTGTATCAGGTAATGAGTGCGGTGGACGTGAAGCAGACCGCCGAAAACGAACTTACGCTAGAATGGGACTCGAGCGCCGCGAACGATATGATTGCCGATTCAACGCTTGGCGTCATCACCGAGATAGACAAGAGTCCTGCATCAGTCAAAAGTATGATCCTCTTGAATGGACCGCCCGTGAACACGCATAGCTTATAACCCAATCTTTGAACCTAGTGACGACTGGATCACAAAAGCTTCGGCATGAGCACGAACATCATCCGCATTCGGACCATGATTACACGCATAACCCGATGATACGCATTCAGCGGCTGGGCATGTTCCTTGAAGCTCATTTCGGCGAGGTTGAATACCACATGCCGGACGAGGACACAGAGACCGAACAGGAGGAGCTGGCATCCCAGGGCGAGCCGTCATTCTTGATCCAACTGGACGACGCAGAGGCCCGAATCAATCTACTTTCGATGGCATGCTTTTCCCTTTTCACGTCGTACTTTTTCCGGCTGATGTCAACTTACACAGACGGTCGATAGCAGTAGCGAGGTGCTGCGAAGACGTGTCGAGGCAGTCCTCGAGATGGCGGTTTCAACCGTGAGCTCGCTAAGCGAGTCCTTCGTGTCTGGCGCACCAGAAGAGCGCTCGAGCGGCCAGATTGTAAAACAGAAAGCAGACGTTCCCTCATCAGACGAGGTGGAAAATGCGCCCAGCACCAGCGATGATGTCGGTGAAAGCTCGACAGCTGATCAGCACGAGAGGTCGCCACCGCAGGTCGAAACTCAACAACCGGAATGATTGACCCGATACATCAGCGCTCAGCATGATATCGTAGTAGCCCGCGTAGATACGCTATACTGTTCTTGTAAAATCAAATCAATAAAATCGGCAAGTGCCAGTACGTAGTGCGCCAACCCAAGTAGTGGGGCCTAAAACGCTGTGCGCATTTGCTCGTCGTTGCCGACAACCTCGGCGCTCCTTCTTTCTTGTCTTTAAATCCCCGTGAGGATCATCTATTGCGCGCTTGCGGCCATGTCTCGCAGCCCTACGTCCACACCGCGCTCTCCCGTGCCACCGTCCTCATTTCCGAGCGGGCTTCAGCCGAACGCGTCACGTAATGAGCGAATGGGGAACCGAGCTGAGGCCAACCCCAGGCGGACCTCTCGCACCAATATGAATTTTGAACAAGCTTTGCAAGCCGGAGGGACGGTGGTCATCAAGGAGGGGATTGATTTTGACAGTCTAGGGGGAGATTTGACGCCGTCACCCAAATTTCTTTCGACCCCGCTGTCTCCGCCCACGTCCACCTCCCGACCACAGAGTTTGATTCAGCAAGCGGACACCACAACCAATAACATGTCTTCTCCCACACCCACGCAGTTCAAATCCTCACTTGCTTCTCCAACTTCCCGACCTGCCGCCTCTGCTTCCGCCTCGACGTCCGCATCTTCATCCTCTAACGATTTATTTTATGACGCTGAAGACCCCGATTACCAAACCAAACGCCGCTCCATGTACAGGTCCCAGGGAACTGCGAGTAGTCCAGATCTAGCTACTCTCGTCCGCAAGGCGAAACAACGAGCGACCATATTACCATCTCAACTTATCGGCAACGGCAAGGACAAGCGCGCCGAGGCTGCACCACTTCTACCTGCAGGATCCCACGCGACGTCCGACCCGTCTTCCCCCAGACCCCGCCACCGTCACAGGTCCTCGACCTCCTCTGGACACACTGTTCCCGCGACCATTGCTCAGGCGAATATGCCGAAAGGCAAACTTCAGAAATCTCGAACCGCCGGTCCATCCTGCGGCGCTGATGGGGTGTCCACAAACGCGAGTCGTGACGACGGGAGTGTTAAGGCAAGTGTTGAGGGCGCATTCCGCACTTGGAGGTGCTGACAGCAACCTAGAACCCAAAATCCTCCGTTCGGCAAAAGACGAGTGCGTTTTTGGGCAGGATGCTCGGTCAGAATACGACCCGTGAACGCTCAGTACGTGGTTGAGTCATTCCCGTTACCCTCAACGTAACACATCTTAATGTAGAAGACCGATGCGTCTGCGCCATCGAAACGAATGGTACAAACAACCCCCCCAGTGCCCCCGTTACCTGCAAATCGAGTTTCCCCCGCCGCATCTCCAGCCTCAGACGCTTTCCCGACATCACCCCGACTACCTCCCCTCTTCACCGCACCAGACATGTCAAAGCCACTTCCTCCTCTTCAAACTGAAGCTACGAGCAGCGGTAAGAGCGATATGTTTCCCTACCAACTACCCATAATCATCGGGCGTGGATCTCCTTCAGGCCTGCACCCCCGACCACAGACTTCTGTTAAGCTCGTGCGTGCTCACGATGCCACGATACCGATCAAGACGGGTCCTGGAAAACGACGAAGCATGTCTGTTGGTGAAGTTGACCTCAAGAAAGCCGCGAATTCTTCTTTTACCCCCGTACCACCACCTCCGAGCGCGTACGAGAAGCGCAGTGAGGAATCAACAGGTTGGGACTCCACCATCCGTGGTATCCTCTCCGACTTCTCAAAGCTTGATCAAGACAACACCACACCGACAGACACGCTCGAGCTTCGTTTACCATCGACGTCTGCTCAACGGCCCGCCAGGCTGCGCATGAAGAGTGCCGAGCCGGCTACCTCCGCCTCGCAACCCGATAACCGACAAGCCACGTCGTCTCCTCCCCCTATGATGAAACCGAACCCGACCATCGTTGCCTATGCACCGGACACCGATGAAGCCAGCGTCCGTCGAGGCAACGCAGACCCACCGGAGGTGATTGTGTCAGGGCGCCGACCTCCGCTCACTGGGGCTTCCTACCGCGCATTCACGCATCCACAGCGGCCTTTCCCCGGCACGGGGAACCGCCCATTGGGCCCACGCAGCGCTTCGAGCGTCCACACGTCATTGGAAGCCCGCGACCGGTTACTGGCACATCCCCGCCCCAGCGCGTTCAGTTCAGAACCATCGCTGCTTCCAGCTAACGCCAACGCCGCTTCGCCACCACTTTCTGCGCTGTCGCAACAAGATCTATCTAGCACGAATCTACCCTTCCGCCGGTTACCGTCTGATGGTTTGAGTCCCGAAGACGTCGAGGCCCGTGGCAAGGAATGTGCAAGGCGTGCTTGGGAGGAAGACGAGGAATTCTTGGCAAAGGAGAGGATTGCGGAGTGGCTCGGCGGAATGTACGGTTTTAACATTTTTGACAAGGTGGTCGTCGCTGATACCTTTATCCAGTGGTCGGGTGAACAAGGTCGCGCTGCGGCACTATATGGAAAACTTTGATTTCTCCGGGTTAAGACTCGATCTTGCTTTCAGGTGCGACCGTGGTATTCGCGATCGAATTCATTTAATTAATTCGTCGTAGACGTTTATGTGCCAAACTGTATCTCAAGGCGGAGACCCAGCAAGTGGACCGAATTCTCGATGAGTTTTCTAGACGTTACTGGGACTGCAATCCGGGTAGTCTCTTTGGCAACCCCAGTAAGTTTCTTTTCCTTTCATGGCAATTCTCTGACCACTGCTCACGGTTCTACAGGTGTTGTCCATGCAGTGGCTTACTCGCTGCTTCTGCTGAACACGGACCTACACGTCGCTGAGCTCACAACCCGCATGTCTCGCGGCCAGTTTGTTCGCAACACACTCTTCACAATTCAAATGCAGCTCCGGCCTAGTCGTTCTGTTCAAGGCTCTTCCTCGGACCTTGTGCAGAGTGAACGGGATGGGGAGAGCCTACGCGGACCTGGGGACGAAGGGAGTGACGTCGGTACAAGCACAACACGCTCGCGAGTCAAGCGAAGTGATAGCATTACGAGCTGGAATAGTATCACTCGTGATGCCGCCCTTGCTAATCTGTTCGTAGCATCTCCCGCTACTGGTAATCCAACCCCTCTGCCGAATGATAGTACGGCGTCGGTTCCAGCGTCAACGACCAGTGCTACAGAGGCGAAGACACCAAGTACACTTGTCTCTTCCGTCGTCTACGACCGTAACTGGGAGAGTGATATGGAAAGTCTGCTCAAGGTACGTACGATATACTCGTGCGGAGTATCAACTTATGATCATTGCAGGATATGTACAATGCGGTCAAGAGCCAGCAGGTTTTGCAGCCCCTCAATTCGCGAACGTCAACCTCATCCTTAACGCCTACCACCCCGCTCCGTAATCGGAGCCTACGTGTGCAGCCGGATCGTCTCACAACGCTCAAACGTGGCAGCATTCGCGGCCTCCAGTCTATTCTCGGCGCGCCAAATGGGGTCAGTCCGTACAGCAGTAACAGCAGCGTCGACGGACGGGCAAGCCCTGCTGCAAGCTTCGCGACATCCGCTCACGAGGTCCGTGTATGATAACATTCCCATTTAACAGAAGTGATTAATTCACGACGTAACATCCAGGGCTCAGCAATGTCTCTCTTAACACCCGCGCTGGGCTTCGCATCCAACCTGTCATATACGATCATACGTGAGACTCAGGAGGACGATGATCGGAGTGAGCGCAGCGACGATTCGGCGGATACTACGATCAGTATCACCGATGAAGAACTCGCGTTGCTTGGCCCCCCATGGGCAAAGGAGGGAATGCTCTGCCGTAAGCAGTACAACGAGTCTGCAGGAAAGCGGGCGAAGAGCAAGGCTTGGTTGGACGTGTTCGTCGTCATCCAAAAAGGAGAACTCAGTATGTTCACTTTTGGTAACCATGCCGTTGACGGACAGCGTGTCGTTGGAGGTGGAAATTGGCTGGTGTGTTTTTCATTCATGAGGCACAAGGCGGACCGTGTAATTGACGCACGTTTTCAGGAAACTGCCAACCACGTGGGGTCATTGCAGCTTGCCCATTCGCTGGCACACGCTCTACCCCCGCCGGGGTATAATCGACAGCGCCCATATTGCATGGTATTAACGCTCGCCAGCGGCGCGGTATATTTCTTCCAGGCAGGTACAGAGGAGCTGGTCAACGAGTGGGTGCAGACTTGCAACTACTGGGCGGCACGGCAAAGCAAGGAACCGCTCGCCGGTGGGGTCTCGAACATGGAATATGGATGGAACCGCGTCAGCGAGGTACTACAGCACGGGCGATCGGCGTCAGACGACGAGTCTATCCGCGTGCGCGACTTCACAGACAACGCCAGCGTCCGTAGTGCACGTAGCAGCCACAGCCGGTTCGGGCGCATCAAAGAGGGTGCGGCGACTTTGCGGGTTGGAAGTTCAGATCGGATGACTATCAGCGAATGGAAGCCGCCGCTTGCGCCTTCTATTCCGAGCACGCATGACGAAGAGGCGCAGTTGGAGGCTCTCAAAAAGCATGTGTCGAAGCTGATGCAAGAGCTGCAGGAGCACAACGAGCTGCGAGGACCAATGATGGCCCTGGTACGTGCCCTCCAATCCAGTCCTTGGCCTTACCTTTTTACACTCTTCTTTTACTGGCTTGGCTCTGACACCTTGCATTTATTTTTTTCAGTACCCTTCGCGCTCGCAGAATTCGGCAAGGGCTCTCAGTAACTGGGAAAAGAAATCGCAGTATTTGCTCGCAGAACACGTCAAATATGAGTCGTACGTCGATTCGCTGCAGGCGGCTATGACGTTACGGTTCAAGAAGCGCGGCGAGAAAGCGCTAGAGCACGCTCTGCGTGCTGGCGCCGCCAACCAGGGCAGTTCATCTGGCAAGGGCAAGCACAAGGGTCGCGCGAAACCGAAGACTATCCCCGAGAGCGAGGAATCGACACCGGTCCTCGTCAGTTCGTCGCTGTCCTCGACGGTGCGGCATCGGCGAGAGCTTGCGCAGGTGGATGCTGGTGACGAGAGTGATACCTAAGTTAATTTATTCAAGATTACAGTTATTGGCACCCGTGGGGTGCAGTATGTGGATCCCTATTTATGTTTCGCGATTATTTGTCTTGGGCCGATGACTTATATACCACTTGCTGATGATACACACATATCTTGTTTCGTGATACTTATCGCGAATATCTTGTGACAATTGGGGCGGTCCATACAA
>Ga0307510_10010075_pt1 | contig 11237 bp, 11 predicted proteins | sample 12_EM_MG_FD_207224 | JGI IMG/M metagenome (GOLD analysis project Ga0307510, IMG submission 207224) | Populus trichocarpa ectomycorrhiza microbial communities from riparian zone in the Pacific Northwest, United States - 12_EM | ecosystem: Host-associated > Plants > Roots > Unclassified | place... | reverse complement strand
CACATGGTGGTTTCTTCGTCTTCACTATCTGGCTATAGCTTGGCTTTAGGGTTGGGCTGGGTGGACTTGGGGGTTTCTTGTATGATCCCCTCTTGAGGTGGGGTGGCGCGGGCGAAGCCCGCGACAGCGTGCCCCCCCGTGCGCGCCCCCTCCCGCCGCACCGCACGACCCTGCTGAGGGTTATTTCACTTGCGCGAGCCCGTCCACAGCGGTCCCGGGTGCACATCCCTCCCAAAGCGGTGCGCCCGGGCTCGCGTTCTCGCGGTTTTCCGCTGAATCGCCCGGGCACGTGTTTGCGCCCCTTTCCGCTACCGGTCTAGGGTTCTGAAAAGCCGGGACAGCCCCTGAGAAATCTTTTTATTTGAATTGATGCGCAGGAATGCGCGGGAATGCACTCGCATGCGCGCGTTTACCCCCGGGGCTCCCCCACTCGACCTCGACTTAGACAGATTTTTTTTAGCGGCACATGCCTTGGCAACACGTGCTTTATGTTTGTTTTTGCTTAGCGATGTTTTCGGAACACGTGCCTTGTTTATTTATTATTATTTTTTGCTACACGTGTTTTATGTTTGTTTCGCTTACATAGACTCATATGAGATCTCTTTATTTTTCTGAGTACGAATTTTTGACAGGTGAACCGAAACAAGGGGTACCTTCCTTTTTTGGGGCATGACTCGGCTAGCTAACCACTGCCCAAAACGCTCAACTGTTGATCATGTGATAGGTCACTGGGTTGGTCATGTGATGGATCACATGTCTCAAGGGAGAAAAAGAAAAGATTGGCTCAGAATGTAACATTTGGGGTGACAATGCTCTAATCAGTTCAAATTAATGTATATTTATTAGATAGGTATCTATATTTTTCAATTCTATTCAATCCAATTGTGTCCATTTCTGGCTGGGGATCACCATTTCTGCAACAATCCATTAAGAAATGGATGAGATATAGCAGTTTGAATTTCTGCTCTTGAAATTACATGCAAAAATCATATTTGTCAAGTCACGTGCAAAACACAAATAATTGTGCTGTGCTGTGAGAAAGTTGAGGCAAAACGGCTGGTGCCGAGCCTTATAAATGCCCATCCCCGCCGCCCAAGCTGCTGAGCCTGCTGTTGCCTGCTACCCACCATGGCATCTGCGTTCCGCTCTTTTAAGTCAGTCTTCTGACCGACGCACCCTAGGCCAACCTATTAACAATTTCTAGTAATCTGCTTCTCACAAGGCCATTGGCTACCCAATGCGCAACATCAGCTATTCTTTTCGCCTCTGGCGATGTCATTGCTCAGCAGGCTATCGAACGAAGGCGGGGAAACCATGATGTGCGTGCTGCCGCACTATTGTCCATTCTTACCTCCCCCTTACCCGCCATCGCTCTAGTTTTCTCGAACGGCACGCCTTACGTTCTTTGGAGGTTACCCTTAACACGTGTATCCCCGAATCTACACCGCATCTAATTATAACATATTATCACTGTTTACAAGGTTGCCTATTTGGGCCTCCAATCTCAAAGTGGATTGCATTTCTCAGTCGGCTGCGCTTTGCGACCCCTACTAGGGCTGTGATCTATCGTGTGCGTGTCCATCTGTCGCAAATAGCAATTCCCAGCCACAGACTTCACACCATATACAGACATTTTTGGACCAAACGCTTATGGCACCTGGTTCGTTCTTGCCCCACCGCTTCTATTGATTTTTTTGGAGCCCAATCGACCTGGTAGTTGTCGTGGGTTCGTTTTTCTCGTCAATGGCCCTCATGGAAGGTAGGGGCGTATCTGGTGTTATCTATAATCTCAATACGGTGTGACTTCTTTCCCTCTCAATCTCTGGCCATGTATTGACTCCAACTACAGAAGTACGCGCCTACATTAATGCGGGGATGGTGCGAAATGTTTGCCTGTCTATTTTTTCTCTACAACCTGACCAACCCGTTGCATGTATAGGGTGGTGTATACCCCTGCGCAGATAATCAACTTTGCACTAGTACCCCCGCAATTTCGCTTCGTTTTCATTAGCACTGTCAGCCTATTTTGGAGTGTGTATTCATGTTTAAGTTCTTTCGGAACTGCCGCACTGACTCCTCGTGTTAATAGATACCTATTTGAGTGTCGTCCAAGCACGGTCGGGTGGAGATATCGTGGAATCTGAGGTCACTAATGGCAAACTCCATCTGTGACTGTATTCGACGACGTAGTAGACTTCCTCCCAATCTTGAGTGACCAAGCGTGAGTGAAAGAGTAGCAACAGTAAACAGCAAAAATTCCATTGTCGTTGGCACTGTGTGGTAACTACCACTGACCTGATACTTGGATGGATCCTCAGACGCGGGGCTTGCTTCGAGTTGATCATCCTTCAATTGCCATTTCAGCCGTGATTTTCACTCTATGCTTCCTATAGCAGTTCTTTCAAAACGCGAAGAGGTACAACATTAACGCCATGTCTGCGATACCCAGTACTTTACGGATTCTGTCCCACGGCGCGGGCTTTTCACTGGACCTCGGAACACGCATAAAGGCACAAGGGGATTTGGAACCTAGGGCAGAGATCTGCAGGTACGACATCATCGATCATCGATCATCATGTGCGTGGCTGTAGTCTATGTACCGTTGATACACATTTTCATGGGTCTGTACCACATGAATGAGACTTTACAGTGGTACGATTGTTTCCCTGTTCGACTCGGAATGGTCATGCGGTATGCGGTATTCGAATTTCATATAATTTCATAACCGAACCAACTCGAAGCGTAAATTCAAGTTCTCCAGTGACAACATGCAGCAGGTCTCTAAATATGTTTCAGGTTCCACCGTTCCAACGGTGGCAATTGTCCTCGTTTTTGCCTTTCGGAATCTTTTGCCAAATAGTGTAACTCATTTCCGAGCAGGCGATTTGCCCCGCCAAGCAAGCGCGGGGTGCCTCTTCTACGCTCAACAGTAGAGACTACTAGACCCCTGTCCTATTCCATTCATAATTCATAGATGTGATGGTTTTCACGTCGACGCCCCTCCGACTGTAAGACAGAGGCCGTGGTCTATGTGGCGGTGCAATGGAACGTGGCATGGAAATTTTCGCCCACCACCACCACGTTCGGTACTTAGTCTTTTATTGTCAAACCCTGATCGAGGGCTGATCCGAAGGAGTCATTCGCAACGCAGCAGCTTCACCTGCCTACAGCATCGCTCAGGGGCCTGTCAACGTGTCAACCATAACACAGTTAATTAACCCTGACCTGTCACCGGTAGTGCTTATTAGTACGCACTTTCACCTACTGTTTGCTAGGTCTTTTGGCTCTACATAGACTAACATTGGATTAATTACTTGAGTCCGGGATCGGTGTATGGCCAACCCGCTTGGAATAGAACCTCACTTTCATTACTTGATGAGGGAAGGAGCAACCACTGGCAAGAAGATGCCCCTATTCTTGTATAGTATAGTGGTGGTCTTTTTTTGCTGCTCCTCTGATGGATAGAGTAGCCGTCATACCGGTCCTGCCAGCCTGAGTGTGAGACGAAACGTGTGTTGTAATTCTATAGAGCGCTTTCCAAAAAAAAAATGTAATTCTATAGGGGTACCTCTTTGCGGACGTTGATGTCGGAGTCCACACCTGCTGCACATACATATTTACCACATTCGTGGCTTGTGTTGTCGAACTGCCGCCCAAACCAATGCCTTACCTGAGCACAGAGGACATCAACCAAAGCGCCACCGTACTTGCCGGGCAGATCGACATCCTTCAGCGCCGAGAGTTGGAGCTTCGGGCCCTCCTCAACGCTGGCACCCTTGAAAAGCGCGCCCTTGAGGGCGAACCCGAACAACTCGCAACGGACCGCATCCCATTTCGCTGGCTCCCCCCAGAACTTCTCATCCACATTTTTGTGTTAGCCACATACGACTCCCTTGACCCCATTCGGTCATCATTGGACACTACCCCACTCAATATCTCTCATGTTTGCCGGAGATGGCGAGACATAGCACTCTCTACCCCAGTTCTCTGGCGGCGCATCGTTCTCACAACTTCAGAGTTATCACTTCGATGCTTCGTAAGCCCAGCCACTCAGACTTTTCTTAAGCGATCGAAGGGCATTCTTACTGAAATATTTTACGCTGCATCGCCATGCAAGCTCAATAAAGCCTCCCTACCCACGCTGAGAGGCATAATAGCCCTTCGCGAGCAGGAACATAAGCACCCTGGCGAGTCATATGTCCTCAGCATATTTCCTCCGCTCCGTTCTCTCTACATACACGGCACTCAAGCTATCATCGTTGATGCCCTCACCCATCTCCATAACTACCCACCTGGTTTTGCAACGCTCGAGTCGCTCGAACTTGCACTCCAAATTTCTACTCCTCGGGAGTTGTACGACTACCTGCGGTTGAATGACCCCGAGCGCGCGTATTGCAACCCTTGGCGCACATACCGCTTCCCAGCCCTGAAGGCACTGACCTTGCGTGACATCCCTCTTGCGGGGATCGCGTTTGGCCAGATGCCCGTACTGCGCGAAATTACGCTCACGCTCGACACGCCGCTATTGGGGCGCCTCGAATTCCTGCGCGTGCCATACTTCGCGCGGCTATTAGCCTGTGCACCACGCGTTGAGCGGCTCGCTTTCCTGCGTGCTGGGCCCGTATTCTCCCTCCCGATCGACACAAGCCCCCAAGCTCTGCGTTGTTGGGACGACGAGAAGTGGCGCGCCGATAGCCTCAGACCTCTCCCACCTGTTCTACTCGAGCATCTTCGCGAGCTGGAGTGGACTGATGCGCACCCCGAAACATTGCACCTCCTCCTCATGCATTTCACTACCCCACGACTGGAGACCCTCGATATAGCATTCGCAAGTCCTAGCAAATGCAAGAAACTAGCTGCTTGGCTACATCCTACCTTTATCCAAGTTAGGGACAATGCAGCCGTCCGGCCAGTTCTCGAATTATCAAACCTCAAAGTACTTCGCGCGGACTGCTCGTCAGGGGACACACTACGCAGCCCCTTCCTCCGGCTCTACTTTCCGGCCCTCGAGATACTATCGTTATCCAACAGGAGTTGGTCCCTATATCACACGGGTCCCCGCTTGGTTGATGACGAGTTGCCCCAACTGCCACGATTAGAAAGCATATTCCGCGACCCGCGCATGCCACACTTGACACACCTCTTACTCTCTGGTTTCGAAGTCCCTTCTGAACACGCCTCTCTAATGCTCGGATATATGCCAAGTCTTCAGCGCCTCGATTGTAACTTTATTTTCAGCATCGCTTCCTTGCTCGAACCTCTTACTGCGGCGAGTTCTGTCGGAGTACGTGTATGTCCGTATCTGCGTCACATCCAACTCTGGTACTGCGACGGCGTGCAGTTTGCTACCCTCGCGAGGGTCGTCAAGTTGCGGAACGGCTTCACATCTGAAGACGTGTTCTGTTCACGTGATTACCTTGGAGGAAAGCGCCCAATCAAACCGCTACCCAAGGGTGCGCATACGCCCAATGCAGGATCATTACCTTGGCAGTCCATAGGAACAAATGTAGATCGGATACTCTCAAAGGTTGAGCTTATATCCATAGAAGAATGTCGTCAAATGACCAGGGATGAGGCTATGTCCTTAAGGCAGTGGGGAGTTGACGTTCAGTGGATCACGAATTCGCGGCTGGCGTAGCATTCAACGGCTATGGTCATGGTCACGGCATGCCAGTGCACACCTAGTAGATGTATATACTAGGGAATGGGTTGGTACTACTATTTATCAGCACGACATAAATTCCGAGTCACAGCTCTAGAGTAACATTGACTTCTTGGATCAAGCTGCTGACGTTTTCCCAGTCAGCCTCGTCTGGCACACCTTGTGCGAAGTGCCTGATTGCCAGTATCATCTGCTGTGCGCAACGTGCGGCGCTCACCTTCCCGTAACCTGTCCCCAGCCCGGTCATCAATACCCGCTCGATCGTCTTGCGATATGCATCTCCCGGCCCAGGCGCTAAATGTTCCACATTCCATCGCCTAATCTCTACAAGTAAACTCCATACGGCGTTATACACGAGATCTTGGTGCCACCGAACATCGACGGGATAACGCATCGTTGGCAAGACGGCGATGCTGGACGCACCGAGTTGATTCCCACCGCCTCCCTCTACGTCGCTGGGGAGTTCGGTAATAAGGCACGAGCCTGGCGGGAGGTAGCCGTTCCAGCGAGTACGGAGAGCCCGTTGCACGTGGCGAGACAACGTCTGTGTGCCTTTGGCACCCTGAAACGTGAGGGAGAGCGCAAGGTCATACCTTCCGGCACAGATTATTGATTAATGACTGGGGAACGACGGGAGGATAGGGGAGATAGAGATGGCTTACCCGCCTCCCATGATGCCAAATGAATTTGCCGGTGAAACTACGCAATCACACCGCAGCTGGTCAGCCGGAAGGCTAGACAACGTGCCCTGGAGCACCGTGAAGTGTGTTTGCAATTTCGATGGCAGAGCGGTGATAGCGCGCGTCCATGCCTCGATTAGTGATTCCCCTCGTACAGAAGTTGACTCGGCAGGAGAAGGGGAAATAAGTATGAAGTGGGGCAACTCCGAGTTTAGGGCGGGGTTCATGATCGCGATCGCTTGCAATTGCCTCAATCAACAGTCAACAGTGATAAATACGGCCAACTACGCTATGTAATACAGCTCAGGTAAGCAAGAGTTTGAACCCGCGTAAGTATAAGTTCCAAGTTCCACTCAACACGATGTCGTAATGATTTATATCAGTTCTGCACTAGTAATTACTGGAAAATGTATTAATCCATTCGATTGCCAAGAATGATAGAGCTATCATGACTGATAATGGAGTGCAAAACAATATCGAATATTACGCATCGTGTATGGGCCGCACCGAGGCCGTGCCCGAAGCCATTTCTACACCTCCTACCTTTGATATGTATCCTACCCCGTGGATGTGGTACTGCTCGCCAACAAGCTCCTTCGTCGCATGCATCAAGCGATCAAAACGGGTCACGATGCCAAAGGCTGTTGAGACCCCGACACAAAAACACCTGGAAAATACACCAACGTTGGCCTGAGCCAGGATGATCACGATGGAACTGACGTATATTGCTCGTTTTCGAGGACGTCCATCGACATCGTCCGCGGAAGGCCATAGCCATCATCGTCTTCGTGACGCATTACATTCAGTCCGTGGTGATACAAGATAAACCGATCAAGCAATGGGCACGGCGTGATTTGGGGCAGCGGAGTACCAGTGCGAAGAGCGGTGGATATCATACCTAGACAGAAATAGCGCATGTCAGTGGCGCGCCCAAACAGGAATCGGTCGTCCCTTTACTGATCACAGCAAGGATGTCCCCTTGGAAGTCGGGGTCCAAAAACCGGGTACGACGTAGGAACGCTCGGGTCCACGCCGGTTCAAGATGTTGCAGCACTGACATGAGGTGCGAAAGAAGATAGGCAATTTCGCTGAAAATAACCCGTGAGCAGAAAATCTCTATTTAGATGGAGAGTAAGTCGGAAGTACAGTTGGATTTCCAGGATCTTCTGGTACCTTTTCGCGGGCCATCGGCCACACAAAGAAAACTGTGAAGCAACCCATCAGACAGGGGGGTTTCCATCCAAGTCACCGCCCACCTCATAGATAATATTGGCACGTAAAACTATAGAACGTTTGAGTTTCAGACGAATCGCGATCAAGTTTTGAATGACATTCTGGGAATCTTCCATGTGCGAGGAGGTAGCATAGGACACGATTGAACAGTACACTGAGCCGATTTCCGATGCAGTGGTGGCGAGGCTCTGCCGTTGGTATCCACGAAGGGTGGTAGAAGGGGGTAGGAAAGAGAAAATGCTGCAGAAAGGTGAGGATTGATGAGGACGCGGGAAGGTAACCATGGAACTCACAACGCAGATGATACCCCTACACACACGAGAACAAACCGCCTCTATAACGACAGCAGACATAGTTAGGGAGATAGATGGCCACACGGAGCCACCTACCCAGGCAAGGTTTATCCCATAGTACAAAAACTCGCCAATGTGGTAATGAGTATTCTGCCACGAATAACCGATTACCTAGAATGGGAGCGTCGGTCAGAGCCGAAGGCGATTCTAGGGGATGGATACCTACTAGCGCTGTTGTTGTGAAGAATATCATGTTTGGGACCGGAGGACCTGGCCAGTAGAGCCTCCCATAGAAGAAAAATGGAAAAGCAACGGCACAGGTCACAGCAAGGCCGTACGGATTACCCTTAGCCGCGCCTGTAGAAATGTGCCAGATGGCTGCGCCGGTCAAACCTCCTGCGAACGTGCTGATGATCCGCGCCACAAGGCCAAATGTAGTATCGCCACGGAAGCGCGCAAGCGTGAGCTGACCCATGAAGCTACACACACAAGACGTCAGGCACGTTGCAGGAGACCAACTAATGTGCACACATAGCCCAGCTAAACCGCTCGCCTGACGAGTAATATGATCAACACCTGCAAGGGAAGCTACCCAGCATTCTCAGAGCACGCACCATAAGCAAGAGAAGCAGACGATTTCAGGAATGAAGGGATGCTGAGAAGTGCTGTCCAAAAAGGAATCATCAACGCAAGTCATCGAAATTCCAACCGAAGATGCCAACTGGTGAGAATGCCAGCTTTGATAGCAAAGAGTTGGTTTCCCTGGGATAATCCCCGGAACGCGTGATACAGGATATTCATAATCGCTTCGAATGAATTCTCCGGGGGAAGGGCGTCCGGGTCGCGTCTTTGCGCGGTGCCGAGGTCAACACACTGTCCCTCCTTTCCCTGTATAACATCTACCATGGATAAGTAGCTGAGAACCATATGCGTATACAAGGGACCAACTTGGGTTTTCGTCATCCTCATGCTCAAGATTGACACTGTGATCCCATATGCTCCAACGGGAAAAGTCGTGAAAGGACACAATGGGAAGCCAAAGTCGAGTCTTCAACTGCCCGTTTTCCAGGTTCGTGATATATTCGAGCTGAGGGGTCTCTCAGTGGGAAAAAAAGAAGTTAAAGGCGACGCCTACAACGCTTATCAAAAGGACGGAAAACTCCATCAGGTGATACTGATAGGTGTAGGCATGGAAGAGAACGCGATGGGGTGGAATTTCTCCTCCCGTCATACACCCCTCGTGCTTGTCGCTAAATGCCTCACGGTACGGTTCTAGGATCATATGCCTACGAACGCCGTCAGCAATGGGTCACACATTAGGAATGACAAACCTGAGGGACGTCCGAAATGCTTCGACTGTCCTTGAGAGTTCGTCACAGACCTGGTGCAGCGTATGAAGACGTTCTTGTTGTATACGAACACACTCCTTGCCACCCCACCAGAACATCCAGCACTTGTGTCGCGAAGTACGAAGCCACATGTCGAGCTCCCCGAGACCTAGATCACATGCCCGTAGTAGTGGCTCGCAGCTTTGACGGAGGAGTGTAGTCGACCGTTCAGTATAGTACGCCGCCATCGGATGTGCAAAATGTTGCGACTCGAGATCGAGGTATCGCTGGGACTCGAACACCCCGACAACGTGTTCACGGAGATTATCATGGTGATGGGCGCCCGAGAGTAAAGATATGTACGAATGACGGTAATGGCTCCTACGGAACAGAGTACCATGTAAATAGGTCTTGACAGGATGGGCGGGATGGTCGACATCAAAACGGGGGTGTCGTTGCGATGCAGGCCGTCCTCTATGTTGCTCAAACTCGGAACAGCCGACAGGAGAACGAGGCAAAGCGGGAGAAGCACTTCGTGACTCTTCCGTACGGGTTGGTGACGATGGTCGGGACACATTGGGCGTTCCCACTGTAGGGCTGCCAGGGTGAGACGGTACAGGGGTGACGGGGAATCGTTCGCGAGTAGGATCGGTGAGAGAAAAATATACGTTCATTCCGTGCGCACGCATGACCAAACGCTGGACCTTCTCCCGCATGCCATCGAGGTCCTTTCCAGAGAACCGACCCCATGAGATATCGCGTCTCACGAGACGAGATGAGGTAGCCAATGGTGCAAGAGCTCTTTCAGCTTTCGATGCCGAAGCTCTAACAGCCTTCGGTGAAAAGTCTTGAGAGGTGGTGGGTATTTCAAGGAGGGAGAGATGTTGGCGGAAGGTGACGTTGAGCGGACCAATGACAGCTCGGAGTCCTGTGGTATATTGCGCGGCAACGGAAGTCGGGAAGATTAACGCCGATGATACTATCGCCAAGGCAGAATGGAACGCCACTGGGGCCACGACCGTTTGTCCTGGCTGTGAGAATTCATTAGAAGCAGAATAATGAGCGGAATTCATCGTGGCTGACCTTGTAGTAAGCATAAGGAAACAGAGCTGAAGTTGTTAAGGTGACGTCTGTAGGAAACGTAAGCGCGTTAAGGCCTCTCTCGAGAAAGGGACAAGACGTGCCTAGACAGATGCAAGCTAGAATAGTCGCAGATACAAAGGGACCAGGACCTTGCCGTGCCTTGATGTACAAGAAAAATGCGGAACCCAAGAAAAGAAAAATGGCATTCACGATAGAAGGCTATAACACGATATTAAAAAAATACCGTAAGGAGTCATATAATACTCACCGCTGCTTCGATGTATTTCCCCGATAAAACTTCAGAAATGGAGGCGGTGTGGTCTGTATGCGTACACGCTAGACTGGAGAGCTTGATACCTAAGCTTGCCCACCTGTGTGTGAGATTGAACGATAACGCATGGAGCAGTATGCATTCCAATACGGTCGCGTACTAACCCCCATGCCACGAGCACAGACAAAAGAACGATGATTTCTCTCTCTGTATTGGTCACAAATGGATCTCCAGGAGGCGACAACATGCCGGCTGATAACGAGAAATCAACAAAGATCCCTTCTGACTGGTAGGCGACGTACCGACCAGCACCAAAAACGCGGCATGACCCATGGCTTGGGTTGATGGTTTCACGACAAGAAGAACAAGTGAAGTCCATTCGGCGACCGCGCACCGTATAACAGGCATCCATTTCGACAAGTTCCAGTTGTCTGGAATCCATCGTAAGCAATCGGGCAGCTCAAAGCCAAAGTGGGACGACGCAGCGCCCTGGGATGATTGGGCCCCAGTCGCGCTCTCCTTCCCCTTTCTACAGTAGACATTGGATTCCTGTTCGGGTGATGGGCGTACAGAAGGTGGAATTGGCGAGGATTGCGCCCTGTCCGGAGCATCTGATCGACGAGTCGTCGGAGTCGACACTCCCTCGTCACCAATGCGTGGGTCGTAGTGTTCCTTGGCCTGCAGAGG
>Ga0307510_10010073_pt1 | contig 11238 bp, 7 predicted proteins | sample 12_EM_MG_FD_207224 | JGI IMG/M metagenome (GOLD analysis project Ga0307510, IMG submission 207224) | Populus trichocarpa ectomycorrhiza microbial communities from riparian zone in the Pacific Northwest, United States - 12_EM | ecosystem: Host-associated > Plants > Roots > Unclassified | place... | reverse complement strand
GAGAGCGGTGTTCGGCCATAGAGCCTGTCGGGGGTGTCGGGGGTGATATCTTTCCGCTCCAACAGGAGCTTCACTATCCCCTCATAGCCACTCATGGCAGCCCACGAGAGCGGCGTTCGGCCATACAGCCTGTCGGGGGTGTCGGGGGCGACATCTTTCCGCTCCAACAGTAGCTTCACTGTCCCCTCACGGCCATTCCCGACAGCCAGCAAGAGGGGCGTTTGGCCAAACCACGTGTCGGGGGTGTCGAGGGTGACATCTTTCCGCTCCAACAGTAGCTTCACTACCCCCTTATGGCCATTCTTGGCAGCCCACGAGAGCGGTGTTCGGCCATAGTGCCTGTCGGGGGTGTCGGGGGTGACATCTTTCCGCTCCAACAGTAGCTTCACTATCCCCTCATGGCCAGCCCAGGCAGCCCGTGAGAGCGGCGTTCGGCCATACTGCGTGTCGGGGGTGTCGGGGTGATATCTTTCCGCTCCAACAGTAGCTTCACTATCCCCTCATAGCCACTCATGGCAGCCCACGAGAGCGGCGTTCGGCCATACTCCGTGTCGGGGGTGTCGGGGGTGTCGGGGGTGACATCTTTCCGCTCCAACAGTAGCTTCACTACCCCCTCGTGGCCATTCCGGGCAGCCCACATGAGCGGCGTCCGGCCACACCGGGTGTCTGGAGCGTCGGGGTTGACATATCGTGGGCCAAACATTTGACCCACTACTAGAGGTGCTCCCCATAGCCGACCAATGCTCCCAGGATTGACAAATTGCGGTCCAAGAAATAACCTCACCACCCCTTCATGCCCATTTCCAGCAGCCCATGACAGTGCCGTTCGGCCCCCATACGTGTCCCGCTGATCAGGTTGGATGTGCTTTTGTGGCAAAAGCAACCCCACCACCTCTTCATGCCCCAGTCTTGCAGCCCATATGAGTGGCGTCATACCTGCTCCATCTTTTTGGTTTACATCCCATCTGTTCATCTGAATCAAAGTATCCGCGACATCGGCGATGCCCAAGCACGAGATCTAGTGCAGTGTAGTAAACGACTTATCACCGGTATAATGGCAATAGGGCGACACCTCAATTATTGACTTCCAAAGGTGTTTGGCCGCTGTGCGACTATCCCACCGGCCAAGAAGCTCAAGGGCTAATGTTTTTGCGCGATCTGAGAGCTCCATTCGCATGTGGGTTCCCCAATATAGAGAAGAATATTCAAGAAAGGGCATGCCTCGACGGTCAGGTGATGCGCAAGCTGAAAGGTCCCTGACAAGCTGGAAGTTGAGATACGTCAAACAAGTTTCCGCCATCGTCGCGTGAGCTTTGCCAAAGAGGTCGGAATGTGTGCCAAGATACCCTTGGAGGGTAAAATGGATCAACCTAACAGTCGAAGCACCCTTGTCCACGATCACAAGTCCTTGACAACAGCTTAGCCAGGTCGGTATTGCAGGGATTTTATCGTTATCGAGATCGCTTGACCCTGTCTGGATTGCTATGGCCTGACATAGTTCGTCCACCCGCAGTCGCCGCCTCGAATGGGAGATCCACATCAGAACGGCCATCCCTAATCTTGCTCTTTCCCCACCTTGAGCCTTTATCCTTCCCAGCATTTCCCCGTATGCACCCCCCAAGCCTATGCCATTCTCCATTTCTCGAAGCCTTTGTCTCCTTCGGTATATAGTCGTATCCTGTAGAATCGTCTCGATGCTCAAGAATGCCAGCAAGAATCTAAATACAATATCTCTCAGCACACGGCCCCAAGTATTTTTCCGAATGTTCCCTTCCTACTAACATTTCAGAAACCGCTCCTGGAATTTTCTGTATAATTTCCTCCTCTAAACTTTCGTCCATTGCGTCCGGCATCGCATCCTCCTCCAGTTTCGCTCGTAGGAATGTGATGATATCATTCTTGGTGGGTGTTATTGATCTAGTCGCTGCCTTCCCAGCAAGACGCTTCTCAACTTCACTCCGGATATGTGGTCTCCCGGTCAGAAATACCCGAGCCCTGGTGGACTTTTGGAGAATTTGGTTGAGTAAATCGAGAAGCTTCAGCCGATGCCCTGCCTGGCACTCGTCCAGGGCGTCAATACATATAAATGTGGGTCGTGAGGAAGTGATATCTTTCAAGAACTCGACGATTTGTGAGAGCACCAGTTTCGAGCCACCAATGACCTTCCCTCGGTCCCGAAAAGCTTTAACTATACGTTCCGGAACCCTGTCCAGTCCACCGACAACCTGTCTCAGCACGGAGCCTAGAACAATCGCTGGGGATTGCTCCTCGAGCGCTGCGAAGTCGAAATAGAAACATGCAACCCCTGCGTTTCCTTCCACGGCCTGCTTGCATAATGTATCTATAACGAGCGAGCTAACAATGCAGCCTATTAGCAATACCTCTCTTTGTTTGAGTATCTTCTCCCTTACCTAAGGTAGGTCTTCCCAACCCCCGGACCTCCGTAGCATAACAAGGCTGAGCAATTTGGACCACCGCTGCCTGCACCACCCACCCAATTCCTATATTCCTTCGTTTGCAAGATCCAGTCTCCCACCCCCTCAATTCTACGGGTTCGGATGTCGTCGTGCCGTGCCTGGGGTTCAAGTGGAGATAGCCATGCCAAAATCCCCGAATCCTCGTCAGCGATCGTGCAGTTATTCCATACCGTTCTAACAGAATTGTCTGTATTAAAACATTGGGAATTATTAAAATATTTGGGATTGCTAGAAGGATTGGTATTTTCGTTGATGTGAGGTTGCGACATTTTGGATTTTTCGCCTTTTCGCCGGTTCTAGAGTGGCTCTTGGGTAATTATGTCCTATGGGGTGGGTTGATATGGTTTCCTGAGAGCGACGAGCGGGGGCAATGGTGATTTTTGAGGCATAATGGGAGGAAGGCCTACTCCAATTAATCCACCCGATAATTGAGCACTATCTGTGAAACCAACATGATTGTGGACTGCTACCTGCGCAAACTCCAAGAGGTCAATGGGGGAATGGGGCAACCCCAAAATAGGAAAATTAATATTTTTGCTGTGTTGGCACTGGTGGCAGTGTTGATCAAACTTGTTACAACTTCAAGAATTAGGGGGCATATCGGATCCGTTACTCGAAAACGGAAGACACGAGGTCGCTCCAGAAAGAGATCCGTCCTTTTCCCCAATTGCACTGCCCTATTTCGAATGGCCTTCCGTGATCTCACACCGACCCTATCACCACCACCTGCACCTCCACGTCACAAAACATCAAATGAACCCCCCTATGCATGTCGGTAGTCAGTGTATCCAAAAAGATTTTCCAATGACTCTTACATTCCACTCTGTTTGCCGAGGAAGAAAAGCAAACCAGAGCCATCATACAAGTACGGCACTGTCCAAACCCAAGACCCCCTCTACTCCACGTAGCTCTCCAGATATATCCCCTGCTTGGGCGGCTTAAGCCGAATGTTATTACTGCAAATCTAGTCGCATTCTAAATTGAACTACGCATTTTTTTCAAACAGAATAGACTACAGGATAGGCGAACGAAGCCATCAGGTGTTAGCATGGAATGCAGGGATGAATATAACCTCTACTCGAGTAGTCCTACCTCGCAGGCCGACCACAGTCAAAAGTTTTTCTTATCAGTGGCTTCATTTTCAGCCCAAAAACCTGCCATGTGTCCCCGGTGAGTTTTTTTGACCTTGAGCCATTCCATCTTAGTCCCTGATTCAAAGTGGGCAGAAGCGAAATCTCCCAGTTGCCCTGTGGACATGCGGTGGCAATGTCGTTTCTCTCGTTGGTGTTTTCTTTTTTGAAGTTGCGTGGGGAGAACACTGTCAGCCTTCAAGTTACCGGAGCGAAGGTTTTCTGTTGATCTGTGGTTGAGCTAGCGTGGGAACTAGAAGAAAACTTAGCGATTCCGAAGGACTAACTTAGTACGGTATATCCATCGAACTAGTCCCGAGCTTCTTCGGCTCATCCCTGGTTCCGGGAATTGGCCGGGGATAAGCTAGACTTTTGGTAGATCATACTATCGTTATAAAAGATCTCGTAAAGGATCTGATATGGGGTTAATTTGGAGGTACTCGAGTAATTTAGAAAACCATTTGTGGACGGGCACCTAGCGGGTACCCCGTTGGCATGACCGGTAATTATTGGCTGGCACAGGATTGTGCAACGCCAGCAGAGTTCTCAATGGTCGGCCGAGGACTAGCTCGGACTAGCTCGACCAGGTCAAAGTCTAGTCAGTCTAATGGTGGATATTAGACTGACCAGACAGTCATGGTTGTTGGAACTGACTGGACCGGGCTCAGTCAGACTGGGTGGACAGGGCAAAACCCGAGTGATAGAAGATGCATCGGCTGGTGGCTGATCCGTTAACGGGAACAGCCGAATTGCGCAAACTGCGGCGAAATGAAGCACCAAGACTTTGATCGCTAACACAGCTCTAAGGAGGTTCTCTCTCGTTCACTCTCAACTCCTTCACTCTCAACACCTATTATCCTCCACTACACAATTTACTAATAGCACAGACAGGAGCGTACATATAAAGCAGCAAAGTGGTCCTATCCTTCTATTCATCACGACACAAGGCCTTTCTCCTCAACATATGTTTCCTTTCCCCTTTCTCAATTACCCGACTTGGAGATTATACTGACAAAAGAAACAGAACAATAATCAAAATTCTCATTACTGATAGAATACACGCCTCTAGCGTATTTATACTCCTTCCCAGCTCTTTGCTCCACTTGCTGTTCACCTGTCGTATGACCCTCCTCTCCCATCAGAAGCCCATATCCGAAGCCGTTGTGGAAAGGAAACGGGGGGTGAGCCGCAGGTGATATTTTGCCAGCACCTAATATCCTGAGCATGCTGGGCACGATCTAAGACTTCACACAGTGATAACCATATGGACATAACTGTCGTTTCATTCTAATTGTAAAATATAGTGGATGTTTTTCTTTGCAAGGAGATATTTATTTTAAATGAGTACTATTGTATCTTGTGGGATCATTTTATCAAGACTGGTCAGGGACCAGACCGAACTACTTGAACTAGGCCAGTCTAGTCATTAACATCGAGGAGGACCGACCAAACAGTCTTGTCCTCAAGACCAGGCTGGTCGGACTATTGAGAATGAACGCCAGAACCTCATTGCTTATCACCCCTCTCCTCAGCTCCTAGAAATTTCCTCATGCTCCAGCAGAAGTCGGATTCTCATTGCACACAATCCTTCTAACTCTTATGAAAAAAGGAATTCAGATAATATACTATAGTCTCGATATCGTTCCGCGGCAGACCACCCTAATTTCAACAAGTCCAATAGTAATAACTCGTTCAACAAGACCCCAACCTCATTGCCGAAATATGTTTGTCGTTTTCAGCGCATTAACAGATCGACAGCGACAGCGAAATAAAAGGCTGAAAGTTCATATGATACCATCGCCAGCCCACGACTTAGGGTGGAACGGGGAAGTCCGCTCGTTCTCTACTTCGCTTCTCTCTATGCATCACACTCTCAGCTAACTACCGGTACCGGAATAACTGTAGAGACAGGAGCATATAGGAGCCGCAACGAAGTCGTCCTCATATCCTTCCATGGATCACCACAGATGTCCATTCTCATCGCCCCATGTCCCCCCTTCCCTCTCGCATACTCTGGCGCAAACAAAGGAGAGACAAAGACTTCCACGGTTCATAGCCTCCGGGCATCCAACTCTTTCACGTTTCCGTCTGGCTCTTTCGTTTTCCTTCCGCTTTCCTTCCGGCGGACTCATCAAGCGCATTCCCAAACTATTTATGCTAACAATGATACAACTACTGCAAGAGCATGACGAACAGCATCTCACGATTTCTAGCATATCGCTATTCCTAGGCAGCTTGTTAGTAGGCGAAGGATCCTGCGCTATGTAGGGGAGATTTTTGAAAACGGGTTCGGCGGTCAAGGTCTCCTACTTTCTAATACCTGCAACGGCTATTCTGTGTAGGGACACTTTCACAGATCGCCTCCAAAGCAGTGCTGTGAGCCCTTAGGATCACTACCAGAAATCGTTCAGGTATCACTGGAAATGCCAGTATTCCTTACCAGAAGGCCCTATATCGCCGAACAAATTGTGAGATGTTTTAGTGCGGTAGTTAGAGCACTAGGTGGCACTGCCATGGTAGGTAAGAGTATTCTGAAGATAATCTTACACTGTAAGAACTAAAGTAGTAGAGATGGGATTCCGATTACTGCATGACTTTGGGATGGGCATGGAGGTTCCCTTGCCCATTACACCCTATCTAAACAGTAAAGACAAGAATACACTCCCGTTTGAAAAGTTCTCGTAACCACACTAGTACATTCATGCAGTTGTGGCTGGCAATAGTATGTTGGCCCCAGCCAAGCATCAGCCACAAATACATAAATGTACCAGTGTGGTTACGAGGACTTTTCAAACGTGAGTGTAGATGTATATCATAAATGAAATCGTCCTCCTACCGCCCCACTGGCCACCACCCATATCCTTGCACTTCTTAATGGAACCTAAGGAAAGCACAAAAGAATGAAAGAAAGAGGGGAGTGCGATGGCAATAGGGTCTCAGAAGAAAGGCGGGATATTAAGGACCGGTGCTTTAGTTGGCTCTTCTCTCTCCAGCTAAGGAGATCTATTTCTCCGTCTAACAACAACCGAGCACCCCCCGAAACTCAACGAACTCTAAAGAAAAATATAAGGCTAACAAATCCTAATCTCCAGCAATCTAGAACCACCCTAATATCCCATAATCCTCTGTAATCCCCAAAGTCCTTGCCCCAACAATGCGCGAATTCCCGTATGCCTAGTGCCATAGGGTATGAAAGAAACCATAAAACCAATACTCTATGCCGGTAGGCATAGGGTGTGAAAACAACAACCCACCGCTAGGTTCCAAGCCGCGGAAACCACAAAGCCGCATGCCCTATACCTGTCTATCTCCTAGTCGCATACACCCGCATATGATACCTGCATATCCGCATATCCCCTCAACTGCATAACCCCATACCCTATAGGCTATCCGACACTTCTAGGTATGTTCCCTTTCAAGTTTCTTTGGATACTCCCATGATAAGACACGAAATACAGATATCATTGAGACTCCTGCCAATCACGGTCTTTATGCACTCGGCTCTTTCATTTTCTTTCCGACGGATGTAGTGATTCCAAGCCTAAGCGCACCCCGGAGCCTATCCAAACTACGAAACAATAAATTGACCTTGCCGAGCAGCATCCAGCAACTTCCAACAGCTCCTCTCCCGATCTCTCAATTCATTTTCCCAAGTTTAGTTCTCATTGGCCTATGTGATTTCACTCTGCGCTACACCCCCTATGATTTTTTTCTATACAAATATCCGAGTACCTTAGGTAGTAGTCACCAAGGCTTCTCCCGTCACTCGATATCACCTACTAGACATCACCTACACGCCAGTCCAACTTCCTCCGTATTACTAGACTTTAGTGAATAGAGCTTGGATCCCTATAATTTACTTTGTGATGATGTGCCTACTTAGGCTCAACTAACTTTAAGAGCAAAGGGTGATTTCTGGCTTCCTCCTTAATCTTGAGCATTGTGTTTCCACTCCGGGGCGAAGGGAATTAATATCTTGCTCCGTTTTGGCACTGGTGGAAGTGGGCTGATTAGCGTTGACCAAGCTCTGAGACAGCTTCCAGAATTAGGAGGTAAAGTTATGTCTGGAACACAATTCAAAACGCAAGATACAAGATCGCTTAAGAAAGGATTCAACCTTCTTGTGCAATTACATAATTCTATTTCAAATGTCTACTAGTGATCTCTCACAAATACCACCACCGCCGCCACGAGGCTTCGGTTCCACCAAACACCAACCGCTTCCATACACTCCCGAGTAAACTAACTATTAGTATACCCGACAGATATTCTCTATCAAGCGTCGCCCTAAATCCCTTTTGATTACACCCCTGTCCTTTAGTCAAGGAAAAAATACAAACAAAGGTAAGACATACTTGACCCAAAAATAAATCCCAAGATATATACTGTCCCTAAACCTAATAGTATATGATTATTGAGTAAAATAGTAGGATCGCGTGGGAGTGGGAGGAAATTTAACATGCCCAAGAAGATTCTAACTTGTCCTTCAAACACTAAAGGGAAACTGGAGGCGGAGGACAATAAAGGACGATAAACATCACAGATCACCCAGACAAAATTCATGTTCATCCGGCACTTGCAGCGCCAACAACTGAGGATTTCGATGAGACGAGATCACAAACCCCGGCAAGCCAAGCGGGGGCCCAATTACTAAACCCGCCGGAGGTGTCGGGCCTGTAGCAGCGTCACAACTCGATCGTGCCCATTTTCAGCAACCAGCGTGAGCAGTCTTTTGCCGGATTTATCTGAACCATTGGGGTTGACATCCAACCGCCTCGACAACAGATTCACTACTCTTTCGGACACATTCGCTAAAGCCCACAAGAGCGGTATTCGGCCGGATTCACATGCGCTATCGGGGTTAACATCCCTCCGCCCCAGCACAAGCCTCACTACAGCTTTGAGCCCATTCCCTGCAGCCAACTAGCGCCATCTTTGTCCTGATTGGCATGCGTGATCGGGGTCGACATCTTTCCGCTCGAACAGTAGATTCACGGTTCTCACATAGCCATTCGTGGTAGCTAACGAAAGCGGTATTCCACCGGATTTACCGGAGCAACTGGGGTCGACCTCTTCCCGCCCCAATAATACATTGACTAATTTCTTATGGCCCTTCCCGGCGGCCCAGGATAGCGGGATTTGGCCATCCTCTGCATCTCGCGTGTCGGTGTTGCCATCTTCCCCCGCTCACAGGAGCTTAACTAATCCCTCAATTCCATCCTCGGCAGCCTACGAAAGCGGTGCTCTGCCAAATTTATTGAATTATCAGGGTTGACATTTTCCTGCCTCAATTGTAGATTCACTACTCCCTCACAGCAATTCTCTGAAGGCAACCAGAGCGGTGTTCGGCCGGATCCCAATCAGCGATCGGGTTTGACGTCTTTTCGCCCTCATATTAGTAGCTTCACTATTCTAGACCGATGAGGATTTGGTTTGGATTGCTTTACTAGAATAGTGGTTGGAAGCTTGTGAATATGGCTGTTTTCAGTGGAGAAGCTTCAGATATACCGGTGGTTTTTGTTGCTATCCTATTATCATATCATACCTGTAGAATCTTGCAGAAAGAAAGGCTCAGCCAAAATATGTGGCTCAATGCAATTCTGTGGCTTGGCATAATTACTGCAGCTCCGTGGCTTTTCATTACTTTGCGGCTCAACATAAGACCAGAAGTCTATGATACTGGTTTGAAATACAGGATAACCGTGCCAAGGTTCCCACCACTTGGAATGAGCGATGAATCGACCCCACTTCGATGGTCGCTTAGCGTTGTCCGAGGTGGTGGGAACCTTGGCACAATTATGGTTAAAGAAGATAGTAGACTACCGTATTGTCAGGGCTCTTCATAGACTCTGGGAAAGTTGCGTAACAACCGAGCAAACATCGTATATGTTTGGATGCGGTTGAATTCAGTAGTTGTGTAGACTAGATAAACTCGTATTTAAGGAGGAAAGAGGGTAGCGAGCGAGCATCGTCAACCGCACCCATCAATCTTCATCATTGTTTTTCTCTGATTTTTATCTTGTTTGACCCCAGCTGTGAAATCGAGATAACGAACCAAATTTACCTCCCTTCGGAAGTTCCTATTTCCCACAAACAGAACGTAGGAATGAGAGACCCTCCGACAGTCTGGCACTTGCTCATGTAAGGGTATGGTGTCGGGGCACTTGAGAGACAAGGTTGAGATAAGCTTTGTCGGAGCAAGGGTGGATTTTTGGATGCCTGGTTTGGATCTGAGTTTTTCCGTGTGAGACCGCCACTGCTTATTTTGACGCCTTAGCCTGAAAAGGAGTTCCCCCACCAAACTTTTACCCGCCACATCCAGAATGGGTCTATGACATGGGTTGGCTTCTGATGTATCATCGTATCGTTGCAGAGCCTGGCATAATAGCAAATATCGTCGCACAATCCCTAATAGTAATTGTTATTCGATTAATCCAGGTGTACCGTAAAAATTGGGAAATCACAGAATACGCTAGCAAGGGTACAAAAGCTGTGGCAAATCGTGATACCATTTAGAGGAAATTAAACCGCCAAAAGAGAGTTTGGAATGCCTTTTGTCGAGTTCGCTGACAGCCATTCACTGGACCGGATAAAGCTATAGCCCGGACTCTGACATCCAACAAGCACCCAGAGACACACGAAATTCTGGGACTTGGGTGGCGATCATGAAAATACTATGACCCTTTGAAGCAGAACTCTCCAGCGGCCCTTTCTTACCCTTGCTAGCGTATTCTGTGTTTTCCCAATTTTTACGGTATTACCGAGGTACAAATGCAACAGAAACCAAAAGGCAGAAAAACATTCCTCCCCCCCGAGCCTCAAGAATAGCTCTTCAAGCCCCCAGAATAAGAACCCCTGTCAAGACCCCCGATGAGGTTAGCGATTGATCTGGACCGTGACTGTTGAGATGAAAGAAAAAAGAAAAAAGAAAAAAAACGGTTTAACCACTCAACGAATGATTTGGCAAGCATAGCTTTGTGTAACGCCAGAGCCTCAGAAGTTACCACCCCCTCTTTCTTCGGGTGCTACAGATTTCCTCGAGCTCCAAGAGAAGTCAAACCCCCACTGCAGACCCCCTCTCCACCTCTCGCGAAAGGAGGAATTCAGATTCCGGCAGCAGCAGATCACCGGTAATTTCAACCTCTTGGGCAGTAATAACTTGTTCAACAATACGGTCCACTGCGGTACAGAAGGGGGCGCTGGAGAGCTCCAGATTCTGCGGCAGCCATCGCGACCTGGATGGCAACAACGGCTACAAGACAAGCGGGCCGACTGACTCGCTGGCATGGGGGACCGAATACTCGAAGCTAGCAGGTTCTAAACTTGACATGATGCTAAGATGGTTGAGTTGAACTAGGTGGGGGTGGGGAGGGCTTACATATCCCAGGTATGGGTCACTAACCTGGTGTCCATTCAAGTTCTCCTTCTCGTTTCTCTAAACATTGATATACTCCGGGGTGGGATTACTCTGCTTTGGGGAAGAAGGAAGTTTGATGAGATAACCAAAGGGGAACGGTGGGGGGGATGCTTACGCGACAACCTTATCACGAATAAGGGCGTAGCCGAGGAGCGTATAAGAACTCGGTATGGGGGGTTCAAATATAGCTATCGCGTGTGGAGTGGCCATTTTA
>Ga0307510_10010072_pt1 | contig 11238 bp, 14 predicted proteins | sample 12_EM_MG_FD_207224 | JGI IMG/M metagenome (GOLD analysis project Ga0307510, IMG submission 207224) | Populus trichocarpa ectomycorrhiza microbial communities from riparian zone in the Pacific Northwest, United States - 12_EM | ecosystem: Host-associated > Plants > Roots > Unclassified | place... | reverse complement strand
TTTGGGCTTTTTGCTATATTCGCGGCATGGCATCAACCAAACTTACTATAAACAGCAACGGATCAGTAAAAATTGACGGCGATTTTGAAATTGTAGACGCACAAGGCAACCAATATGGTTTACAGGGTCGCACCATAGTTTCTATCTGCCGCTGCGGACTATCAGCCAATAAACCTTTCTGCGACGGTTCACATAAAGGCCATTTTGAGCATGATGCACAGGCTTTTAATTTGCCGCCGAAGAAGATATGAGATTAGTTGATTAGAAATTAGTTAACCTGTTATCAGTTAACCGGGGATCAGTAAATGATTCATCAGTTATTGTGTTTGATAAAAGCACCTAATCTCTAATCACTAGTTAACTAATCTCTAACCAATATTCCCCTTTTTCAACTCTTCAACAGCGTGATTTGCTGCGCGGGCTGTTATTGCCATAAAAGTTAGCGAAGGATTTTGCGTACTGGTTGAAGCCATGCACGAACCATCCGTTACGAAAACGTTTTTGCACTCGTGCAACTGGTTCCATTTGTTTAGCAGTGACGTTTTAGGGTCCTTGCCCATACGGACGCCACCCATCTCGTGGATATCCAATCCCGGCGCCTGGTTGGTGTCATGTGACCTTATGTTTTTGCATCCGGCTATATTGAGCATTTCCCCGGCTTGCGCAGTAAAATCCTTCATGCTTTTGACGTCATTATCATCGTAGGCGACCGACATTTTCAACAAAGGAAGCCCCCAGGCATCTTTTTCATCCTTGCTCAAACTTACATGGTTAGTTTCTTTCGGGATAGTTTCGCCCTGCATCTGCACATAAACCGCCCAGGGGCCTGCTTCAGATATATTTTCTTTGTAAGCACCTCCAATCTGTGGTCCATCGGTATCATGTCCCCATCCGGCCCGCATCACTGAGTAAAAGGTCATATACCCGCGCATAAAATCCATTTCCTGTTTATACACGTTTCGGAAATTCGGCATCATGATCGCGCACGGACGACGGCCGTAATAATAGGAATCAAGGTAACCATCCATACTGGCGGAAAGTGTACCCCTGTAGTTATGAAACGCGATGTATTTACCCAGCAAACCATTATCATTACCCAATCCATTCGGAAAGCGTGAAGAGGTAGAATTTAATAAGACAAGATTTGTATTCATCGTAGCCGCATTCACAAATATGATCTTTGCAAAATACTCAGTCGCTTGCTTAGTGTGCGCATCTATCACCCGAACGCCGGTGGCCTTTCCTTTCTTTTCGTCATAAATAATGGAATGCACCACCGAATCGGGTCTGAGTGTCAGGTTACCGGTTTTTTCTGCCCAGGGAATTGTAGATGAATTTGAACTAAAATATCCGCCAAAAGGGCACCCTCGTTCACATAAACTACGTGCCTGGCACTGACCTCGCCCCTGCTGTTTATGTATCTCATTTGGCTTGGTCAGATGGGCGCAACGGCCTATTACCACATGGCGGTCTTTATAATGAGCGTTTATCCGCTTGCTCATATCTTTCTCAACAGCATTCATTTCCCAGGCGGGTAAAAATTCACCATCGGGCAGCGTTTCCAATCCATCATGATTGCCTGCTATTCCGGCAAAACGTTCAACATGGCTGTACCATGGCGCGATGTCATCATAGCGAATGGGCCAGTCTACTGCAAAGCCATCCCGTCCCGGTCCTTCAAAATCATATTTGCTCCAGCGCTGTGTTTGCCTCGCCCACAACAGGGATTTACCGCCAACCTGGTAACCGCGTATCCAGTCAAAAGGCTTTTCCTGTACATAGGGATGTTCCTTATCTTTTACAAAAAAGTGCTGGCTTGTTTCATTAAAAGCATAACATCTTTCAACTATCGGGTTTTCTTTTGCAACAGAGAGAGGTTCATAAGTACGATGAGGAAAATCCCATGGGTTTTTAGTTGCTGTGGGATAATCCTTTAAATGCACCACATTTCGGCCGCGTTCCAGCACCAGCGTCTTTAAACCATGATCGCAAAGCTCCTTTGCTGCCCATCCACCACTAATTCCTGAGCCTATTACGATAGCATCAAAAGTATTTTGATCGCTTCCTTTTGAATTGATATTAGCCATAACTGCTTATAATTGGTGAGTACAATTTAGGCGTTTATGTAATCATATACTAATCTAAATGACTGCTGATATACAATTCCTCTACCTTTTTACGTGCCCAGGGAGTTTTGCGAAGAAACTTCAAACTGGAGCTGATGCTTGGATTATCCAGGAAACAATTGATCCTGATCCGGTAGCCTAATTCGGGCCAGCCATATTTATCAACCAAAGCGTTTAGTATCGTTTCTAACGTTTTTCCGTGAAGGGGATTATTTGCTTGCTGCTGATCGCTCATAAATATTTTCTAAAATTATTGAATTCATGCTGATAAAGAGGAACTATCGCGTCAATAAAAGATTGAAATAAATTTGCGTAACCGATTGGTTTCACATATATTTGTAACCGATCGGTTACAAGTCCGATTGATATGTATGAGAAGAGACGTATTCCAGGCTATAGCCGACCCCACCCGTCGCGCCATCATCAACATGATAGCCAATAAGCCAATGAATTTAAATGCTGTTGCTGAGCAATTTGACATAAGCCGTCCGGCAATTTCAAAACAAATAAAAATATTGACCCAGTGCGGATTGATTACCATAAAACAGCAGGGACGCGAACGCTATTGCGAGGCAAAACTTCAAAAACTAAATGAGGTTTCTGAATGGGTGGAACAATACCGAATTTTCTGGAACGAGAAATTAGATGCACTGGAAAACTTCCTGGCGCGGGAAACATTATCTAAAAATGAGGACAAACCAATTAAACATAAAAAGAAATGAAAAACGAACCATTTGTAATTGAACGCACACTAAACGCTTCACCTGAAAGAGTATGGGAAGCCATTACAGATAAGGATAAAATGAAACAATGGTATTTTGACCTGGCAGAGTTTAAGCCTGAATTAGGCTTTGAGTTCACATTTACCGGCGGCAGTGAGGAAAAGACATATGTGCATTTATGCAAAGTAACCAAAGTGGCCCCCGGCAAACTACTGCAATACAGTTGGCGTTATGATGAATATCCCGGCAATTCGCTTGTTACTTTTGAATTGTTTCCTGAAGGTGATAAAACCAGGCTTAAACTGACACATGAAGGATTGGAAACTTTCCCGACTGATAATAAAGACTTTGCAAGAAGCAGCTTTGAAGCTGGCTGGACTTACATTATCGGTAAATCAATTGTCGAATATTTTGAAAAACAAGCATGACCATTATGAAAGTTATCCTGGCAAGCATCCTGATGGATAACCGGGATGAAATAAATTTTGCCGCATACCGCCCTGTAATTTGTCGCAATCAAAACTCTTAGGATCGGTTAGGTGTTCATAGCTTTACGTTATAAACCATTTAATCGATCCGTTATGTTCATAGATAAAAAAGCATTCAGCAGTTTTTCAGTGAATGATATTGAAAAAGCAAAGGAATTTTACCAAAATACACTTGGGCTCGATGTTCAGCAAATAGAAATGGGCGGGGGGGGTGGCTTACTGGAACTAGACATTACCGGCGGAACAAAAATTATGATCTACCCAAAGCCCAATCATACACCTGCAACTTTTACAGTTTTAAACTTCCCTGTCGACAACCTAGAGAAAACAGTTGACGAACTTACGGCAAAGGGTGTCCGTTTTGAGCAATATGATATGGGTGACATCAAAACCAACGAAAAGGGAATTGCTTACAGCAATGGGAACGGTCCCGATATCGCCTGGTTTACAGACCCGGCAGGGAACATCATCTCAGTAATGAAAAATGGGTGATCAGCTAATGCGCTTTATGATGCGCAATTTGTGGGTATAACGTTTCAATTCTTCCGAATAGATGCCCTGGCCATCTATGTGATCAATTTTCACTCTGCCCGATGCATGAATGATCTGTTCATTATTCAGCATGATGCCTACGTGCGTTATTTTACCTTCCGCGTTATCAAAAAAAGCGAGATCGCCTAATTTGGCTTCAGCTAAAAAATCGACTACGGCCCCCTGCTCTGCCTGCATCCATGCATCCCGTTTCAGGTCGATACCCCTTAATTTGAATACTGCTTGTGTAAAACCAGAGCAATCGATTCCGTAATGCGTACGCCCGCCCCACAAATAAGGGGTGTTTAAAAATGATTTCGCAGTAATATCAAAACTTTCTGTTCCGCCTATCTCGCCTATTATTTCAAACTGTTCGTTATTGATCTGGCACGTAGTCCCCTTTAAGAATGCAAGTGAACTGCCAACGGGTAAATATAAAACGCTGTTATCCGGTTTTTTCCAGGCTTGTGTAACGGCACGATAAGTAATGGGTGCAGGGTCTTGTTTGAGTGTCTTGTAGGCAATATGGCCCAGCATGGCCAATTGAAGACGGCCTATCCATCCCTCATAATTGTCATTAGTGGTAATCACCTTAGCCCATCGCTCAGTCCACTCCAAAATTTCAAAAGTCTCGCCAAATAATATTTGCGAAACCTGTTCACTTCTGTCGCTTGCTTCGGCTCTCAGGGGTATTACAGCTAAATTACAAATGCCATATTCCATTATTACAATTAAGATCCAGGGTCAAAAAATCTTACGCAACTATAATCAAAATTTTCAGTAAAAAAATAGGGGAATGTATTAAATCACACATTCCCCTATCTAAGATAACAATCTTTTTGTTATTCATTCATATGCAGCCATTCTTTCTTGGCTAAAAGCTCTTCTTTTGTTTCGCGCACGTCTTCATCGTCCACGCAGCAATCAACCGGGCAAACTGCCGCACATTGTGGCTCATCGTGAAAACCAACGCATTCTGTACACTTATCGGGAACTATATAATAAATATCATCTGATAACGCAGCCTGTGTTTCTTCGGCATTTAGCGTATTTCCATCACCAAAATCAATAAGCCCTTTTAAGCCAGTACCGTCCGAAAAACGCCAGGCAGCACCCGCATCATAAATAGCGTTATTGGGGCATTCCGGTTCACAGGCCCCACAGTTTATGCACTCATCGGTGATTTTAATCGCCATACTTTCTAATATCTTATATTCTAAAACTTACCTTTGCCTCGCTAAACAAGCACTGCAAATATAACAAAAAAACACTTTAAGGGTTTATTCCCTTACCATTTATATGTCAAAATTTAATATATCCTACTTAGCAGATGTATTTTCTACGTTAGGCGCTCAATTAAGTTACCCCGATGAAGAATTAACTTCAATAATAAAGGACGAACATCACTATAATGCCTGGTTTACCCCCACAAGTGTTGAGCAGGCCGTTAAAGCAATAGGCAAAATGCTTAATAAAGAAGGCCTGCTGACATGGCTGAGCAGGTATGATCTGACCCCAAATAAAGAAGTTAAGAAAATAGGTTTGATCCTCGCCGGCAATATCCCGTTGGTTGGCTTTCACGATGCATTGTGTGTGCTTATTACAGGCAATCATGCCCTGATCAAAGCATCCGGACAGGACGCAAGGCTTATTAAACATGTATTAAATATGTTGGCCAATATTGACCCCGCTTTTAAAAATCAATATACCTTTATAGAACGACTGGAAAATTTTGATGCGATAATAGCCACCGGCAGCAATAATAGTTCACGATATTTTGAATATTATTTTAGCAAAGTCCCTAATATTATCCGTAAAAACCGCAATAGTGTCGCGGTGTTAACGGGCAATGAAACCACGGAACAATTGCACAACCTGGGCCATGACATTTTTGATTACTATGGATTAGGCTGCCGTAATGTATCTAAATTACTGGTGCCAAAGGATTATGATTTCGTACCGTTTTTTGAGTCGATAGAATCCTATCAGCCTATTATCAATCATCACAAATACAACAATAATTACGATTACAACAAGTCCATCTACCTGGTAAACAGGGATAAGCATCTCGACAACGGTTTTTTACTGGTTAAGGAAGATGAACGCATGGTATCTCCATTGGCAGTTGTTTTTTATGAATATTACGATGATATAACATCTGCCGAAACATTGCTTGCGCGGGAAAGCGAAAACATACAGTGTATTGTGAGTGCCGCACTATTAAAAGCCGGTAACCAAGTGGTTGATTTTGGCAAAAGTCAGCAACCTGCATTATGGGATTATGCAGATGGTATTGATACGATGGATTTCTTGACAAAGCTTTAAATAAACGATACCTTTGAGAAGTTCATAGATCATGGTTCATAGATAATAGTAATTTGCTGTTGGCTATGGACTATCATCAACCATCAACCATGAACTAGCATGTATATTATAAAAGTTAAAGGCGTAGCCAAAATACCTGATTATGTACAGTTGCGTGACGATCAGTTTACGTTGCTGGCTTATTTCAGGGTCGATAGGCCAGATAAATCGCTTGATAAAGTGGGGCTTGGCAACCGCACAGAATATATCATGAACATTATTAAAGACCTGCCTTTTGGACAGATCTTAAAATTAGAATTATAAAATGATCGGAAATTCAATTATAAAGCTCAGCAACGTTGATATTTTTCAGCAAAAGCACCTGGTATTATCCAATGTAAACCTGCATGTTGACAAGGGTGATTTTGTATGGCTTATCGGTCAGACAGGTTCAGGAAAAAGCAGTTTGCTTAAATTGATCTATGGTGATTTGATTCTATCGTCAGGCGAAGGTCATGCCTGCGGGTATGATCTTAAGAAGATCAGCACGCGCGATGTCCCTTTTCTGCGCAGAAAGCTGGGCATTGTTTTCCAGGATTTCCAACTGCTTACCGATCGTTCTGTTGAAGATAATCTGCGCTTTGTGATGCGGGCCACCGGCTGGACCGATAAACAACTGATAGCTGAACGTACTTTGGATGTTTTGGAAAAAGTCGGGCTGCGCTCCAAACTAAAGAAAATGCCGCATGAGCTGTCAGGCGGTGAACAACAACGTGTAGTTATAGCACGTGCACTGATCAATGATCCTGAGATCATTTTGGCAGATGAGCCAACCGGCAACCTCGACCCGGATACTTCCGAAGAAATTGTGCTTTTACTAAAACAGATCAGCCAGTCGGGTACCGCTATCCTGATCGCAACACACGATTACCATATTATCCGGACCTTCCCTTCCCGCATCATCAAATGCGAAAACGGAAAAGTGCTGGAAGATGTGCAGATAGCGTGATTTTAAAGTAGCAGTTTAAAGTGGCAGTAGCAGTATTACCTGATTGCGTTATTTCATATTGAAAACTGCCACTGCTACTGCCACTACAACTTAATGTGACAGTATTTACCTTAAAAACTTTTTGGTTCTGACAGTCTGTCCTGAAAATACGAATGGCAGGAAAGTTGATTTGCAGAGTTGAATCATGAATTTTAATGATATGTTAAAGAAAAAAAAGAAAGAACACATAGAAGGCGAAGAGCATTTAAATGATGTAATTGATGAGGGCAATGCCGTTTCTGAGGACGAGCCGACACCCGAGGAATTAATAAAACAGGAGCTTTCAGTAGCAAATGACAGGTACCTGCGCCTATATGCCGAATTTGATAATTTTCGCCGCCGTACTGCCAAAGAACGCGAGGAAGCAAGGAAAACAGAAGGTAAAGATGTGATCGTGGCCCTGCTACCAGTACTTGATGACTTTGACCGCGCTATACGGTCTATGGATAACCTGACCGATGTTGCTGCCGTAAAAGAAGGTGTAGTATTGATTCAGAATAAATTAAAAAATGTCCTTTCGCAAAAAGGGTTGAAGGAAATGCAATCTATAGGAACTGCATTTGACCCTGAAATACACGAAGCCATTACCAACATCCCTGCCCCTTCAGATGATCTGAAAGGCAAAGTAGTTGATGAAATGGAAAAAGGCTACTACTTGAATGATAAAGTGGCCCGCTTTGCGAAGGTTATAGTAGGGAATTAATGACTGAATGATTGATTTATTGAATTATTGATTCAGGGATTACGTCCATTCAATAATTCGATAATTCGGTAATTCAATAATTGCATATACATGTCAAAAAGAGATTATTACGACGTTTTAGGCGTTGCCAGGGGTGCTGATGCTGATGAGATCAAGAAAGCTTATCGCAAGATGGCGATCAAGTATCACCCTGACAAAAATCCGGGCGATAAGGATGCCGAAGATAACTTCAAAGAAGCAGCGGAGGCCTATGAAGTATTGAGCAATGCTGAGAAGCGTCGCCGGTACGACCAGTTTGGCCATGCAGCCAACGCACAATCTGCCAACGGAGGCGGATATGGCGGCGGAGGCATGAATATGGAAGATATCTTCAGCCAGTTTGGCGATATATTCGGAGGAGGCAGCCCATTTGAAGGATTTTTCGGAGGTGGGAGACAAAGCGGCGGTGGGCGCCGGGTTCAGCGTGGCAGCAACCTGCGTATCAAAGTGAGGCTCACACTTGAGGAAATTGCCAACGGTGCCGAAAAGAAAATAAAAGTAAATAAGCAGATCGTTTGTAAAACCTGTGACGGTACCGGTGCAAAAGACCGTTCGTCCGTACAAACCTGTAAAACATGCGGCGGACAGGGTGCTGTGCGCAGGGTAACAAATACTATCCTGGGCCAGATGCAAACAACCAGCACCTGTCCTACCTGTAACGGCGAAGGAACGACTATTACCTCAAAATGTACAGTTTGTCATGGTGACGGTGTAGTACGCGGCGAAGAAACGATCAGCATCAATATACCTGCAGGTGTAAGCGAAGGCATGCAACTAAGTATGGGTGGCAAAGGTAATGCTGCACCACGTGGCGGTGTACCGGGCGATCTGATCATCCTGATAGAAGAAATACCTCACGAAACTTTAAAACGTGATGGCAATAACGTAATCTACGATCTGCATATCAACTTTGTGGATGCTGCATTGGGTACCAGTGTTGAAGTACCTACTATTGATGGCAAGGCCAAGATCAAGATCGATCCCGGAACACAGGGTGGAAGAATATTAAGGCTTAAATCCAAAGGCGTACCTGAAGTTAATTCATATCACCGTGGCGACCAGCTGGTGCATATCAACATCTGGACACCCAAAGCCCTGAGTCGTGAAGAACGCGAGTTACTTGAAAAACTGCAGGATTCGCCGAACTTTAAACCAAGCCCGGGTAAGAATGAGAAAAGCTTTTTTGAGCGGATGAAGGAATACTTTGAGTAAGGTAAAAGCTAAAAGGAATTATAAGCCCTGGATCAATTTGATTTTGGGCTTTTTTATTTCTTAACCGGCTCATGCATAATCAACTCATTGATCAATCCCTCCACTTCTTTATGGTCTGCCTTCTCAACCAAATATGCCTGCCCGTTGCCATTATCATCCCAGTCATTTTTTCCGTCATCAGCTACTTTCATCCTGCCCTGATGCAAGGTATAAAATGCTGAATACCCTCTTGCCGCTACCAGAACCGCAGTTTCATCCCAGCTTTTTCTACCCAATGAATCTTCTTTGGCAAGTGGAATAGATATTCTGAATACATCCCTAACCGGATCATTTTTGATTGCACCATTATGGATCAATGGCAATCCTGCTAATATTTTTGCCCCTACCTCAAATCCACTCAATATAATCTGCGTAGGCCATGTTGAAAATGCATTTTGTGAGGCTTTGGCATCCTTCATCACGTTAAATTCATATCCGGATGGAAAGCGACCGGCCATGCATACTAAAAGCTTTACTTTTTTTGCTACCAGCGCAATTCCATTTAGCCGGGAATATTCGTCGGAACCCGTATTTAACAGATTGGAAAGATTGGTTAAAAATCCAATAGTCACTATTGTAACACTATGATCCGGTTGTGATGCCAATATCTTACGGTATAACTGAACTGCATCGGGTACTTCATCATTATTTTTTATCCGATGCGGATATTTAGCCAGTACAGTATCCGTCCAACGCTGCCAGTCGCGCAATTCCAATGCGTTACCCTTTGGCACACCGATAGGGATATTGGGGCGATTAAAGTAAGTATTGAACACATTTAGCACTCCGGCAACGCCTTCGTACTTTGTACTCGCCACTGTGGCTAAAATATTAGCTTCGCCCTTATCCGCCAAGGCATGCAAAATGGCTATGGCACCCACATCATCGTAATCAGGGCCCATATCACTGTCGAAAATAATATTGACCGGCTTTGCAGGCTTTTGTTGGCCGTAACTAATAGTAGCTATAAGAATGAGGATCGATAATAGTTTGTAGCGCATGGCTTAATATTTAGGTTCTTTGGAGTGTGTACTAAATTATTACTTTTATCATAAATCATCCTGTTTATTTCATCGGTTGATTAATACCCTATCGTAACAAACCGTTATAAATTCTATCTAAAATCAAAAACTGATCCCTATATGCTAAGCATTCGGCACATCGAAAAGCAATATGCAGGGCATAAAGCCCTGAGCGATGTAAGTTTAGAAGTTGAAAGCGGCCAGATATTTGGTCTGCTAGGCCCTAACGGAGCCGGTAAAACTTCGCTTATCCGCATCGTCAACCAAATTACCGCACCAGATTCAGGTGAAATTTATTTTAACGGCGAAAAGTTAAACCAGTCGCACATTGAGCGTATTGGCTACCTGCCTGAGGAACGCGGTCTCTATAAAAAAATGGAGATCGGCGAGCAGATGATCTACCTGGCCCGTCTGAAAGGGTTGAGCCGGGATGAAGCACAAAAAAGGCTCAAATTCTGGTTTGAAAAGCTGGGTATGGAAACCTGGTGGAAAAAAAAGATCGAAGAACTATCCAAGGGGATGCAGCAAAAAGCACAGTTCGTAGCTACGGTACTGCATGAACCCGAGTTGATCATATTAGATGAACCTTTTACCGGTTTTGATCCGGTAAATGCAGAACTCATAAAAGACGAGATACTGGAACTAAACCGTAAAGGTGCTACTATATTGTTCTCCACCCACCGTATGGAATCAGTTGAGGAATTATGCGACTCTATTGCCCTGATCAACCTTTCGTATAAAATACTGGATGGCAAAGTAAAAGCTATCCGCAACTCCTATCGTAATAATACTTATATAGTTGAATATGGTGGTGATAAACTGAATCTTAACGGCGCACAACCTTTTGAAGTATTAAGTGAAAACATTGATGATGATCGCCATATTATTAAGATCGGCCTGAAAACAGGTAGCACTTCGAACGATGTATTGCAATACCTTATACCTAAAGTAAGCGTCCACATGCTGCGGGAAGTGATACCGAGCATGAATGAAATATTTATTGA
>Ga0307510_10010071_pt1 | contig 11238 bp, 4 predicted proteins | sample 12_EM_MG_FD_207224 | JGI IMG/M metagenome (GOLD analysis project Ga0307510, IMG submission 207224) | Populus trichocarpa ectomycorrhiza microbial communities from riparian zone in the Pacific Northwest, United States - 12_EM | ecosystem: Host-associated > Plants > Roots > Unclassified | place... | reverse complement strand
TTTGTTCCTTTAAATTTATGGCAATTCAAATACAATGTTCGGTAGCTTTTGTTGAATTCAAATGGTTGAAGTAACTTTTATTTGTGGATAGCTTGAACAATTGAAAAAATATTGTTCAAGTAGGTTATCTTTTGGTTTTACTTAGTGTTTGTTTTTGCCATGGTTCATACTTTTATTAGAAGTATAAAACTAAAATTAATAAACTTGATTTCGTCCAGCAAATGACTCAGTTTAATACCAAAATTTTAGGTTGGACATATTAATTCAAGTCAGTCAAAACATCATTTTAATTTATTTTTTTAAAGTTAAAATGAACTGTTTCGAAATTTCTTTTCAAAAATCAAACTGGATTTGATCCGGTTTCAACCAAGTCACGAGTTATTTTAAAAAATTTTGGTTGGCTAGGTCAACTCGCCTTGCTGATTGAGTCAAAAATATATGAGCACTGGATTGGTTTTTGTTGACACCCAGCCCTAGCCAGGGTCAGGTCCTAAATCAACGTCCCTGAGCGTAACAAGTTTTGTAACCGTGAATAAAACTGATCTTTAAAGCCCTTCTATTGGTTATGAAAATGATATCAGTCATCTACTAGTGTAAAATATGTCGATTACTTGGAGATACTTTTAATAGAAATAGCTGCATCCTTACCATTACTATCAGCTTCATCAATTTTATCAGTAGTAGTTGTTGCAGCAGGTTCTCTGAGAGAAATACTGTAGATTCAGAAGGAGAACCTACACAATCTTCACAACCACATGCACATCAATGAATTCGGACATTAAAAAATCTGCATCTCCAACCCTAAGCCGCAAACTGCAAGATTTCTTTACAAGAGACAGAATTAGGAGGAAAAAAAATGATTAGTACTAATGTATAACATCGAACCTGTTGGATGAACTAAACGAGAAAAGGTGCTGGTATCACTGCTTGGTTCATGCGAGAAAGAAATAGAAATGGTATCACTGTTTCTGAAACCATGAACAGCAATTGCATCTAGCAAAGCAGTGGAGATCCATAACAAGACAGAAGTACCTCTCCGGTAGACACTTACATGGGCATCAGTGGCTTCACAACCACTACAAGATCAGAGGAAATCGGAACAGGCATTTCTCAAGTAAAGATTTTCTTCAAAGTGGGTAAAATGGCATTTTGTTTCACACGGACAGGGAAAAAAAGGAATAGCCGCATTAATGTGAAAGAACACCTAGACACGAACTCATACAGGCCATATTGCAAAGATCATGATGAGTTGCATGAGAGAGACAGCCAGACAGCTCAGATTCTATCTTGTTCATCCATGATGTCAACCAATATCATCTTTCCGGACAGCAAAATTTACAGGAACATATATGCATGTTGGCAGCAACTGTTCCTATGAGTCTCAGCAGACACTTTCTTCTGTTCATGTTTTTTCATTTGCCAAATCTACACAAGTCAAACCATAGCATCAGCTTTAGTTATTGATTCACGTCAGTTTCATCTAAAGTCTCAATCAAGATCTATCGACGGAAAACATGGAGAAAGGTCACCTAGAAAGACTGCAAGTTCTACCAAACAAAAGGTCCAAAACCCTAGTTCCAGAAAGTGCCTCCCAAAGATAGTTCAGGGCAATAGCAGTCAATTGTTAGCTAATGATATGCCATTTGCAAACCGCACATGTAAGAGACTATAAAGTCACTTGTCAAAGAGATTCAAGCATCTTGATTAAGAGTTCCCCACATGGTGAGAGGGGTATTGATGTATAGTTGATGTGACAATGATACATATAGAACCTTAATTAAACTCATCAGATAAAAAAAGAATTTTAATTCAATGCAAAATATTGCAGATAAAAAAAAAGTTTGAAATCCGTTACAGAGGAGAATACCTGGCATGCTAAAAACACAAAGCACAGAACAATACTTAATTTTATCCTTTTGAGCCAGACAGTGCTGTATCTCATCCTCAGCCATACTCCTTGAAACAGTTGTTGAAAGCTTTATTACTAGACTTGCACCATTTTTGTGACTTTTCACACTGTCACTGAAATGCTGTGCCTGGACATTGTTCAGTGAACAGATAGAGACCTTTGAATTTGCTAAGATAACCATCATGCCCGACAAACACTCATGGTGGTGCTTCTTATGAATGCAACAGCTTTCCATGATTCTTTTTCCGGAGCCCTGGAACAGAATCTGTTGCTGCAGCATGGGGATACTATTTTTATCACATATTAAGGATTTATTTACATTAATTAAATAAATTATCATAGGTAATTTTGGTTATTCGGTGTTCTTTAGTTATTCTTCATTAGAAAAGGTAAATAACACAAAATAGTTGAGGTATAAACCAGATAAGATTATGAGAAAATAAGCAAAGTCTCATATGCCTTGTGTTTTAACTCTGTTGGATTCATCAAATTAGTAGAAATGCTTGACAACAGAAAATCTCTAACAAAACTAAATGCACATAATTGAAAGATAACTACTTTATCTCTTGACAAAACTAAATGCACATAATTGAAAAACAACTACTTCATCTCTTGTATTTAAATCTTTATGGTGCTTTTGCTTGAAAAAAATGGAGCTTGCAACAAGGTGATTCATTAAAGGAGATAAGTAGAGAAAGAAGTAGCAGAAGTTTTGTGCCAGAAGCTTATTCCAGTAATACTGACCTATTTCTTTCTTCTGTTTACTTGTGAAACATCAACGAGGCAGGTTTTCAATTCTTCATATGCTACCTTCTCCCTGCCAAGTGGGATTGAATGGTATGCATATGGTATCAACTAAAATGCCAGAAAAGGAAGCAAAGTCATCCTTCCCTACAGCTGAAACAACCTAGAGATATACTAAAGAAATAGAGGATTGATTTTCAAAGATGGAAATATAGGAAATAGGAAAAAAAAACACAAAAAAAGGTATAGGAATGTAACTGTGCCATGAAATACTCGCAACATTATGATGCTTTCAGTGCTATAACATGATTATGAATTTCCATAAATAGATTGAAAATCCAGGCGAACTTCAGTCAGGATCATGCAGGTAGATTAATAATTCTACTAAATCCGTTTTCAATGTTCATTTGTTTTTTCTCCAAGTAATTCTTGTCAAGAGATATATGCTATCCTGTTACCTGCAGATAGGAGACATAAGGGCAGGACCTAAGGGACAAAAGTCATTCATCTAGTAAGCTGTTGTAGCTTGTGCACTATGGAAGAAAGGTTTCGAGGATCTAAGCAGATATCAAAGCCAAAATGAGCCATTTATTATGAAAGCTTTGGTGTTTGATTGGAATACTGAATCATCGTTCTCTTCTTTAACATTTAACAAGCAGAATAGCAATATACTTCAACAAAACATGATACCTGGACAATAGCTAAGTTTCATGTGCAGCTTATTCACTGAAAACTTGATAAGGTAATGATTTAGAAGGGATCTTATGTGTGGCATATAATTTGTGGGTTGAAAATTTCTAACACTGGAAATTCTTGTTATGATTCAAGCAGAGGAAATAGAGCAAAGTATTTCTAACTGATAGAGCATCTTATCCTATATTAAAGAAGAATTTACCTCTTTTGGAAATTCAAGTGCAGGTCCATGGTTCTCAAAAAAACCAAAAGGTCTTGTTCATCTTGGAATAATTGTCCGGTTTAGATATCTTGGTTTAGGGTCCTCTGGCTCTGAGTTACCAGTGATTTTTTAATAAAACAATAGCAGACTTGTAACCTTAGCATGTTCCTGCAAAACAGTAGTATCTTGCTAGAGTTCAGATTTATTATGAGGTCTAGCTTCTATTTCGAGTTTTGATTCATTTTATATTAGATTCTATAGTTTTTAGTCTTTAATAAGTCCTTCCTGTTTAGTTGCTCTCCGCTTATAACAGTCTATTTAGAAGTCCTAGTCTAAGTGTTTCCAGAAATCCTAATCCATATGATGCCTGATGATATTTATATACACGAGTAATGGTATAAAACTGTGATCCGATATTTTGGTTTCTGTGGTTTCTTTTTCTATTTTCTTCTCTTTCTCCTCCTCTTTCCCTATAGCTAGACTGCCTCAGGCTACTGCTCACAACCAATTTTAAACTCCAAACCAGCCCTTTATCCTCATATAAACCATCTAAATATCAATATGAATCTCTTCTAAAACAAAACTCTAGTGAATCCAATTTCATGTACATCAGACTCTAATCCTGATTCTCAACTGAAACATGATTAAAAACACTCAATATTCTCCAAGTTGTCTGCATCACTAAGCTAGTAAGTTATCCATATAAATCAAGGGAAGCTGGAAACAAGATGCTGAACTACAAGTAAATGTTTACCTGCTGCATAACTGCCATCACATAGCCGGTAAGGGAAAAGCAGATTCTGTAGGCTTTTAACTGTAGATGCGCTATTGGGACCTGAAAAACTTTCATCCTTACCCTTACCAGAAATCTCCACAATTGCAAATTCCGTCCTTGAAATGATGAAATCGACTTGCATCTCTTACTGTTATGTCTCTCTTAGTTACCAAAGAAATAAATTTAATAGCAGTGTGGCAATCACCACAAACTCGCAAATTCTTAGTTACTATGATGTGCTTGTCGGGGCTCAAACTAAGAATTCCAAATGCAATAGCTAGTTTCTCGCTGTGATAAAGAAGGACTCGTTCCTTCTCCTCTTCCTCGACATCTTGGAAGACATAGCTAGATTCTGCTTGGTAACCCAACCTTTTCATCTCCACCAGTAGTTCATCAAGTTTGTTGCTTATTTGTGCCAGCTGTGGGTGGGACCTATATCCACCACCAAGAAATGTATGGACAACCCCACGTATCTCAATCCAGCTGCATCCAGGACTTTTCTCAAAACCCTGTTCCTTCAGTGTGAACCTAACCTGTGCTGCATCGTCCCATCTCCCAACAGCACTATACATATTGGATAGGAGAACAAAGTTCCCAGTACTTTCAGGTCCTAGCTTCTGAATTTTCTTTGACACTCCTTCCCCTAGTTCAACATTCTTATAGACTCGACAAGCAGAAAGCAGGGCACCCCATACACGAACATCAGGCTCAAGTGGCATCTTTTCAATGAAACTGTGCACCTCTTTGAAAAGCCCAGCCCTGCTTAGAAGATCAACCATGCATGCATAATGCTCCATTCTGGGGATGATTCCAAAATCTTGAGTCATGGCATTAAACCAGTATTTGCCTTCTGCAACAAGTCCCGAATGGCTGCAAGCAGATATGAGACAAATGAAAGTCACATCATCTGGTTTTAAACCTTCAGACTGCATGTTGTCAAACAACAATAGTGCTTCCAATCCAATCCCATGAATACCATAAGCAATTATCATGGTATTCCATGACACAATACCCCGCTTATGCATCCTGTCAAATACTTTCCTAGCAGTGTCAATCTTCCCACATTTTGCGTACATATCAATAAGAGCATTACAAATCATGGTATCGGCTGTAAATCCGCAAATGATTGCATAGCAATGGCTGCAAGACCCATAATGTAAACCAGCCAAATGAGCACAAGCTGGCAGAACACTAGCCAGGGTTGCCTTTTCTGGATTTATCCCAGACAACTGCATCTCGAGGAACATGCGCAAACCCTCTTCAGAATTACCATTTTGAACATAGCCTGAAATGATAGCAGTGAACGAAACTGCATCTCTTAAATCCATTTCATTAAAAAACCTCATTGCACCATTGATAATCCCACACTTGGCATACATTGAAAGTAAAGTATTTCCAACCATCAAATCCAAAACAAATCCTGATTTTATCGCGTAACAATGCAAGCAACTTCCCATGCTTAAATCAGTTAAATTTGCACAAACTCGAATAACAGTGGCAAGAGTTACCGCTGACAGAACAATTACATCATCCTTGAGCATCAACAACTGACAAAATAGTTCCAATGCCTCCCTCATAAAATCACACACAACATATGCACCGACCATAGCACTCCAAGTCACCTCATTCTTGACAATACCCATCATGTCAAAAATTCTCCTGGCATAATCTATGCACTGACATTTCCCGTACACATCCAAAATCCCAGTTCCTACCACCACATCGCCAACGAAGCCCCTCCTAACACAAAACCCATGAATTTCCTTTCCATGTCTCAATGAATTCACTTGAGCGACAGCAGGAAGGACACCAACAATTGTTGATGAATTAGGACTCACATCATTTTGCATTTGAACAAGCAGTCGTGCGACCTCATCATAGGAACCCTCATGTAAAGAAAACCCTGAAATCATCGAATTCCACGCAACAACATCCCTTTTATGCATTTTATCAAACACTTCTTTTGCATCATCCAAACACCCACATTTAGCATAAAAATCAACCAAAGCGGTGGAAACATAGACATTAGATTCAAGACGAAGTCTTTTGATGTCAAAATGAATCTCTCTTCCTTCACTCGCTTCTTTTAGAGCCGAACACGCTTTGAGAACAAAAGGGAAGGTGAACCTGTTGGGTGTGATACCATAACCCAACATTTTATAGTACAAATCAATGGCTTCTTCATAGGGACCATTCCAAGCATAAGCTCTTATCAATAAATTCCATAAAACAACATTTTTGGGTCTATGGGGCATTTTATCAAACACATGGCGTGCGATTTTGAGTTCACTGCAAGCTATATATAAATCAACGAGTTTTTCGAATGGCACATCAAAATTTGTAAGATTGGTTTCGTGGGTTCTGTGTAGGCATTTGAGCAGATGCTGATGGATCAGCTTGCCTTGAAACAGAGATTTTGATTGAATGCAAGATTCCAGGAGGACTGTGCAATATTCAAGGCTCAGGCGCGTTCTCAGTTGCATGTCCTTTCCTTTCTCTCTTTTGCGCCAATACAAAATTCACAGATTTTAAGATTTGAATTAATTGTACGATTTAATCCCTCGATTATATATATATATTTCGAATTGGTCCCTCAACTAGGAAATTCTTTTGATCCGATCCCTCAGTTTAGTTATTGACCTCATGAAGATCTTAAAATTGCACCTCCTTCCATGCTTCTATTAAGTTTTGAATTTTGAGGGCATGACCATTAAAAATGAGAAAACATGTATCATATTGAAAAAATTCTTAGGATAAGAGGAGTGATAATTTTATGATTTTTTTTGTAGTTTTAATCGTGAATAATTTGTTTTTAAATTAAAATGGCTTATTTATTCTCAATATATAAAAATCAAGTTGAGAAATATATGGAAAGAGTTGGTCTGAAAATGAAAAACATCTTCAATATTACTATATATTATATTAGGATTTTTTGGGATAATTTTGTTGATCTTAGATTAATGAAATTGGAATAAAAAAAATGTATGGTGTGAGGGAAATATAATTAAAAATATATAATCATGAATGAAAAAAGGGAAAAAAAAAAGTTTGGTGTGTGAAATTACCAACTAGTTTTAGCCTAAAAAACAAGTTATGCTAATAGTTTAATTCTATTAAAGAAGGGCAAGAGATAGATACAACGAGAAAAAATAAAAATGATTAATAAAATAATTTTTAAAAAGAAAAAAAGATGTTTTTCTTATTTTTTTATGAATTTAAACACAATTAAACACTATTAATAAGTACTAGACTTTCAATAAGGTTGAAATGCTAACAAATATTTATTATTGAATTTACTTCACCCAAGAGTGTATACCTTAAATTAAATAAGCACACGTGTATAAATATATGATTTTATTAAATATATGATTGGGTATAATATCTATTTAAAGTATTCTTTCAAATATAGTTTTTAAACCCGATCCGGTGGTCAACTCGGTCCAAGGCCCGGGTTCTTGGTTTTGACCGGATTGTTTGGGTCAATTCTTTTTTTAAAAAAATCAAAACGACGTCGTTTTAGTACAAAAAAAACAAAAGTCCACGGATTGCAACTGAGTTTTTGACCGGGTTTTGCCGGGTCAACTGGGTCACCTCGGGTTTTTTCTTTCCCTATTTTTTCTTAAACTCGGCCCGGTTCCAGCCTCAAGTCGACCCGTCGGGCCGAGCCGAGTTTCAAAACTATGCTTTCAAAATAATAAAACAATCCTCTGATTTTTCATTTGGATTTGATATATGATAACTTGATTTATTTGATAAATCAAGTCAAGATTTGTGCTTTGCAAGAACGCAAATTTAGGCATGCATTGCAAAACAAGATTTGATGTTTTGAAAAGTACCTTTGATTTGTCTCCAAAGTGTTGTTGAAGAACTCTTATGCAGCAGCGTTTATGCTTGATTTAAAAGAGCTTCATTCTTTGTAGATTTTAAACGTAGATGAATGAGGCTTGAGAATTTTTTAGAGAGCTTCCTTGCTTGAAGAGTTTATTTTGAATAAAATTTGTATCTCCAAGAATTTCTCTTTTCTCTTTCCTAGGTTGAAGTTTTTTATTTATAGGAATTTGTAGTGACTCTCAGGTGTTTTTTCAATGCTACATGACATGATTTTATTGATTGATTTTTATTAATGAGATCTTTCATTTATGACAAGATATTTTTAATATCTTGTCTCAAGTGTCAACCTTTCATTACCTAAGAAATATATAAAGGTTTATTTATTTTTCATGTTATTAATTTTAATTTTATTTTATTATCTGAAAATAAAATAAAAACAACACATAATAAAATTTTAATTGGTAATAAGTTTTTGTTTCTACAAAGAGTACTCATTTTATTTTGGAAACATCCGGTGCTAAAGTCACTGAATGATCCCTAAAACAAAACTTTATCTAATGGTTTACGGGCATGTATTTTTCAGAGGTTTTTATTGTATCAATCTACCATGGTGTAATTCTTGCTGTGATGTAAGAATTGGCTGTTACTGCTTGATCACTGTAGATTTTTCTTTGAATTGCCCCCTCAAAGTAGCTTGGTTGGTAGAAAAGGGTCTCTTTCTTTTTTGATTTGTCAAGAGTGGTCAAATTCTCAAGTAATTGCCAGATTTTCATCAACAAATCCAATCTGGTAACAAAAGCCAAAGAAATGAGTACTGCATAATTGTGACGAACCATTTTTATACTGGATTAGATACATAGTATAACAAAACATCTTCTACATGATCCAACGCAAGCATTACACCATGTTTTTCAAGTAATTTGCTCATGGGCAGGCCAATTTATCCTTTCTCTTGGACAAGGTAGAGGTGCTGGCTGGGCAATACAAGTAGGGTGTTGCTGTCCAGGCATCACCACTGAAAAATCTGATGCATAAGCTGCTGGAACCTGTTACCAAGCCAAGAACTTATTGTCATCAATCCGTAAAAGCATACAACTAGCTCTTAAACATGCCACAGAAAAATACCCTGTAATTGCTTCTCTTTTTGGTCAAAAATTTAAAATGTATAGTACATTATAACTTCAATGCTTCATAAAACAGTATCTATTTTGTGTCTCGGGATATGGAGAAACCGAAGCTGCGTTTAGCTTGAAAAGGCATAAAAATTTGATGTTTTTTCAAGCTAAATATACTTTGAAATGCGGCATTACCACGTAGACAAACGGGCACTTACTGTTTGTGGATTTCTGAGTTTGTGTAGTGCTCTTGATTCCGCAGGACCATTGGTGACCTCCTGAGGTGAGGAAAAAGGAGGAGTAGGCCGAAAGAGATGTTCAAAGATGGCCATTATCAGAAACATTGATACCAAGATTGCTGTTGCAACAAAACCAAAAGAAATCGCATTCATCGATGTCCCAAAACTTTTCCATGGAGCTTCCCTGTCAATAACTCCTGTTTGAGATGGTGCAGGGTCTGAACTTGTGTATATGTTCCATGGCTTTGATCTTTCAGAACCTAGTTCGTTCATAGTCTTCTGAAGGGAGATTGCGGGTAGTAACAACTCTGAAAATTATCAAATAAATGTAGACTTAAAGCTTATTCAGACAGATTCAATTGTTGTTTCCTGTCTTTGGTCTTCCTGCCCGTCATTATCCCTGAGAAAGAAAATTTGTAAAAGAAAAAAAAAATTAATACTACATATTTTGATTATAAGAGAAAGAGACAATTGGGACAGAGGAGATGTATTTCCTGTTTTGAAATGATAAAAATTCATTTCAAAACCGTTTTAAAAATAAATTTATTTTTATGTTTTCGTCTCTGTTTTTCCAACCAAATACGTTTCCATTATTTCTATTTCTATTTCTTTTGTCTTCGAACACTGACCGCAAACAAAGAGAACAAAAGTTCAACACACACTAAGACTTGCAATGCGAAGAATGCCTGCCTATTGACTTCCATCAGCACACAGAAATTATAAATTGCCACAAAATAGTTGCAATCTATAAACAAAAGACTACAGAGATAAAGATTAAACTCAGAAGACATGGTGAAAGTGATGCCACTTGTGAATTGTGATACATTAGATGTGATGTCAAAGCTGCAAAAATGGAAATGGACATTTAAATACCATTAATTTCTAGCAAAAAAGCAACAACAAAAAAACACCAGAAAATATAATTCTGATCAAAGAAGCTCACGCTAGAAAAATCAATGACAAGGGGACAGAATTTTCATACTTGTAGACAATCAAGAGAGGGTGATGGTGGGGAAGCAAACTGTGCAGATCTTCAGTGGATGCTCTTCTAGTGGTGTGGCGAAACAGGTGCGATGCTAATCTGCTACACTATTGTGATAATAGCTACATAAAGTGTAGCCTGGGAGGAGTTGGAAGGCATTTGGGTTGGATCCTGAGATGTAGGAGCATGCATTATCTAAGTCTTGAGGTCCTATAGGGTAGAAGGTGCCATGGAAAAACAAGACACCCACTCTTCTTAGAGAATAATTCAAGTCATTGTTGCTGCTGAGCCCAAGTAGCTTTATACTCCAATAGAAAATGTAAAGACAAAGTTATATCAGATACAGTTTTTTATGTTCATGATCTTGATGTCTTGCCTAACTTATTGAATACTATACCTTGTCTCAAGAAGCATACTGAGAAATCAAAAGCATGGGCCTTCATGTCTGGAGAGCCAAAAACAAGTGTGGTCTACTGGTGCCTTTAAAAAGTTGTCTCCTTTTGAGTGCTTAATTACATTACATTAACCTTAGCCCCACAATTAACCTACCTTCAAAGTGATTAAGTTTGGCTCGGCATGTTAACCCGGTGACCCGTCGATCTAAGACCCGAGTTGATTTTCAAATTATACTGAGTGACAGTTAACCCGGTCAAACCCTATCGGCCTAATATATTAAAATCTGGTTTAATTTAAAAAAAATCAAAACGATATCGTCTAGAATTAACCAGGTTAACCTGGCTAATCCATG
>Ga0307510_10010070_pt1 | contig 11239 bp, 14 predicted proteins | sample 12_EM_MG_FD_207224 | JGI IMG/M metagenome (GOLD analysis project Ga0307510, IMG submission 207224) | Populus trichocarpa ectomycorrhiza microbial communities from riparian zone in the Pacific Northwest, United States - 12_EM | ecosystem: Host-associated > Plants > Roots > Unclassified | place... | reverse complement strand
CGAGTCGCGTGCAGTCACGTGGACGACGCGCATCGTTCCTTCCAACAGTGGATGATCTCCATGACTCAGATGAAGTCAGTCGGTGTGACAAACGTCATATCAGAGCTCTTCTCAGCCCACTACCGCTGGCCCGGCCGGGATGCCAATCCATCAACTAACAGAGCCAGAATCTCCGTTAGTCAAAAAAAGCACCCGATTTCTTGTCCAAGGGGATGACTGTCCACTCTTTGGACATGGCAGAGTTGTGCAGGCTGAAATACTTATGAGTATAGGACACAAAGGCCATTCCTAGGGCCTCTACCCACAGTTAAATTCGTACTCATACCCTGCTTCAGGATGGTGATTCAGTGCTCACCGTTCTGGTCCAACATCTCCGGTGCCTGCCTTTCCTCTATTGCAACCGCCTTACAGGATGGTACCCCGGAGCTTGAGGAGGCGATCATTTGGGAAGGTGAAGCTTCTAGGGTTCTGCAGGCTGTCAAAGTTGTTGAGATGCTTCGTCCCTCCAACATAGAAGCTCGAAAACAGTTGCTTAATGAGTTCGACATTTACATTAGCATGGAAAAGGCATATCAATCTGGCAAGTTGCGGGATCGTATCGCTCTGCATTGCTACGGCGCTTACGCTCGAGCTCTTCGGGTGTGTATTTAGTTCCGAGGTCGATGAAGTTTCCGGGAAAGTCGTTGGGGTTGATCTTAGAGGTGTCAATCTCAATGGCGGCAATGTCTTATGTATATTGCTGTTGGTTGGTGCCAGTGTCGATGACAACTCAGATGGGGCCCCATGTCGTAGCCTAAGAATTATAGCCAGACTGGGGATTGAACCCACGCTTCTGGAATATATACCAGGTGCTCTATCAACTGAGCTACCTAGCCCTGGGGAAACCGGTCCAGTTCTGAACCTTGGCGATCCGGACCTAAAGTCCGGTTCCAGGTTCGGGAGGGACCCCGAAGGTGGTGAACCCGTTCGGACCAGTCCGAACCCCGAACCTGAAGGTCAGTATGCTGTATGCTGGAAAGTCTCTGCACGCACGGAATCGAATCGGGCACATTCGACGTGTCCACCGCGTGGCGCCCTCACCCTTGTCCGACATACCTCGCCTCCTACTCACCTTCATCCACCCTCATTGCCACACGATCGACGACTATCCCAACATAGTCAATTCCCCTCTCGTCGCAGGGGATCTCTTCCGGGACGACGACCTTATTTGTGCCACTTCGGAGTCACTCGCGCGCGTAGCAAAGACTCTCATTTTTCTGGTACATTCGGTGAATCCAAACCCTATTTGTTCTAAACTCGCTCCGGTGTCTCATATCTTGCGATGGACCCCACAAACCGTTCATGCGTTCATGCCACACCTGCGACCAGTCAACCTTCGACCGGTCGGCTTCCAATCAGTCGACATCCAACCAGTCGCCTATGCCCTAACCAGCTGTCTACGCCCTTCAATCAATTCACCCCAAACCAGCCAACGTCAGACAAGTGGTTCTCGGACAAGTGGTCCTCCAATGTATCGACCTCCAACCAGTCACCGCCCTCAAGCCTGTCGCCTCTCTGTGGCCTGTGGCCTCTCTCCAATCAGTCGCCGCCCACCAGCCAGCCTTCTAGTCAGTCGCTGCCTCCGAACTCGTTGCCGCCAGGGTACCCGGTGCCTTCAGGGTATCGGTCATTGTCCGGGTACCAGCCACCTCCAGGTGCCTTGACAGGCCCCAAAACGAAGACGGTTCGCAATTTTGGCGATGCGTTGGGATGATGGAGGTGTGAGCTAAGGTGCGTGATGGTTTTCTCAATGATGGTGCAGCTAGAGTGACGGATTTTCCGTGCAGCCAGGTAGAGGGTGAGTGCCTCTCACTTGGTCGCTTTCGTTCCGTTCCATGTCCTGACGTGTCCCTCCTCGGCAGTCGGCAGCCCCCAGAGGGTGAGTGCCCCTCGTTCAGTCGCTTTCTTTCCGTGTCCTGACAAGGCCCTCCCTCTGCGGTCCCCACCTCGTGGGTGCCTCTCGCTCGGTCGCCCTCTCGCGGCGGTCGCCTTGCGGTGGTCCTTCGCGCCTGCTGCCTTCCTCGTCATACGCCCCGGGCTCCAACGCCTCGGGTTTTGCAGCGGTGGCTTTCTCAGCCCCGCCAGCAGGCTCGACGCCAGCGGTTCCCTCTGCCATGACAGGTGCAGTGCCCACGACCGGCAGCACCCCTCGTTTGTGCGTGTCAACGCCCGAGGGTTCGACTTCCCTCGCATCCATGTCAGCGTTCACAACCGTGCTAGCAAGCCCGAGAGGGTCAGGGAACACAGTTCTCACCCAGTATTGTCAATTATACTCAGGGTCGTTCATGTGGCTCAAGCAGAGCCATCTCATGAGTCACGACCACACACACACACTCACACACACACTCCCTCTCGCACCCCCTCTTTCCCTCGGGGTCGCGGAACCGCCTCGGATATCAGACAACCCCCAAACTTCGTGCGACGGGTCAGGACGACGGAGGTGTGGCAGCCGTGCTGACCCGTGCATCTAGACTTGCTGAATTTTCGTGCGGCCAGGTAGGTCTCGTACCGGGCGACATCGCCCATACTATCGTCCTTGGTGCCGACCCCAAGAGGCCTTTTCGACTCGATACTCTCCTCCACCGGCAACACGACTAAAATACTACATGTGGTCCTGATGTGGACGCAGAACGCAGAACTACTCGGGCTCACCATGCACGAGTGAGGAGTACTCGAGGAGTCCTTACTTTATCAGGAATATGCGATCCGTCGTCAGGTTCCTTGTCCTCCCCGCTGAACAGACCCATGGCCTGATGTAATATAGTGCTGAACAGGAAGTTGGCAGGAGAATTAGGACAGCGGTGCGTGGTCATTTTCACAGCTCTCACCCATCTCACCCAACCTTTTTATGTTGGTTTTTCAGAACCTGTATTCATCGTCCCACACGTCCGTCCGAGTCCAACAGTGAGCGGCGCGCCAAGGAGTAATCTAAGCTCAGGAGAATGAGGCTATAATATCATTCACGCCTTTCCACAGGTTGCATAGCCCATCGCCACTGCCAGCTATGCATCACGCAGAAGTCACTCGTTAATACAACCAGCATAAATCATTCCCTATCCTAGCGCCCTTAGAAGGTTCGTTATGGAGATCCCTGGACGGAAGGCAGCAATTGGAGACAACTGGATTTGTTTCAAGCTATGGTGTGGCCCTGGCACGGGCTTGGGTGTATCCCCCATTCGTAATTCGTAACCATAGAATATTTGACTGGGAGAGGCCTAGGGCTGCACAGAAATTTACTGTAGACGCCAGCCAAATGGGACTCTACGCTGCGTTCGGCTGATAATCGATAATCGATAACCCTCAAAGCCTTGGCCCAAAATTTGGACATCGTCTTATCTCGAGCGGAAGCTGTGAAGAAAAAGAGGTCGACTGTAAAACCGGGCCCTCCGCCCTCGTAGAGATCCTGCAGACGCCACAGTTCAAGTTGTTGCTCCAACAGATTCCCCGGCCAAATGGGCATGTCACGTAGCAGTGCTCGTAGGTCCCCGGTTGTCTTTTTGTCGTCGTCGGGACCCCCCCTTTCCTTCTAAAATGTTCCGGAGCGTATGGCCAGAGGAACAAATGCTCCTGAGTTTCTGTCCCGGGAATATGAACTTATATTGAAGGGAATTTTGGGACCATGCGACGAATTGGCTGAAGGGAGGTGTGCCGACGCCGGCCCGACGGACTCCTTGATGAGCCCAGTAGGACAGTTGTCAAGTTGGACGCCTGGTAATTAGGGTGCTATTCCAGGAGGAACGGTTCCAATGACAGATTAGACCTTTGCCATCGCTCGAACGAACGGTGCAAGGCTTTCAGCTTCGACATTGATCTGGACCAGCTCTGAAATCTGAGATTCGAATTTACCGTCACTGAGCTCTCTGGTACTACTAGTAGTAGTACTTGTACTTGCTCAATTGTTCGGCGTTTCTCGTACGGCACGGAATGTAAGTGTTTTAGACACCACAACGCCTTGTCAAAAGTCTCGTTGATCTTTGCCAGCGTATACCTGTACGATGTTGTCCATGGTTGGTGATATCTTCTCCGAGCGCCATCGTAGCATGCTTCGCAAGGTATGGCACTGGTATCGGCTCGTCACGTACTAGGACTCGGACCCATTGAAACGTCATCAGAGCAAGGCAGGTCCATTTCTCCACGAACAAGTCGCCCCTTCCCACAAACGGTGATTCACTCGTCTGTTCAACGCTGCCGATCTCTCCTAGCTGTTTTTCGACGTCTCCAAAGTCGTTCAGCTCCACTTCCGTCAGGCATACGAGCGACACACTGGTCTTGAACGTGCTTGGACACACGCACACCTATGTTTCCGCCATGCCTCCTCACTTGCGAAAAGACACCGGTTTCGGCAGAAGCTCTATGCATTGAGCGGCAAGTATAATGTAGGCTTGTAACCAATCGTGACGGCGCGTGATGTTCGTATGGGGGCACGATCTCGTACTGAGCCGGATCTTAGCCGCGAGGGCCGCGCCGCATTACAAGAATTTTCCCGATTTCCTGGTGTATTGGGCGCAAAGCAGATCAGCGCTGTATTTCCTACAGTCAGACGCATCAGATGAGACGAGTCATCGACAAACCATATCCTCAAAAGCCCCTGCAGCTGCCTAGTTGTGATCCTGACGAGCTCTGCCTCTCATACATCCGGTTCAACATAGCTTCCCATCGCATGGACGTAGCTTTGGGCGCGGGGGGTAAGCATGATCGCCACGTGTTGCCTCAGGTTTCCTTGCAGATTGGCCGATTTGTCTATCTTGAACTATTCTTTTGTCAAGTTGTCTTTTGTAGAGCTTAACGCGGCGTCACGAACCCGAAGGATAATGCGTTCAAGTTTTTGTCCTCAGTCAAGTGCCATGGTTGAACCCACGCTGGAATTCCAACTAGATATCTAGTGTGGATAATGGATATCAGTGCTCCACATGCGCGAGCTCGATCCCTCGCTCAACCATTTTTTTCTAGAGAACGTGTGAACCAACATATTGGTGGTTACAGATAGACACCCACTTTCGCTCTGGGGAGAATCATCCCTCGCTATGATTCGACGATTCGTGCATAGAACAAATTAGGTTTTTCGGACTCCGAGAGACTGGTAGGTACACTTCCCGGCTCATGGCCATGGTGTGCATGTAGAGAAAACAATAGAGGCCTTGCTGACTTCCCTGCTGACATTGTTTGTTCCTGGGATCACGTGCCATTCTTTTTGTCTGTCTGAGATTTTACGGCCACGGACACACAAAGTTTTTCCAGTGATGTTCCGCCGCAGCATTCCCCATAGATAGGCCCCAATCTCGTTCCCGAGGATTCTCTTTCTCAGAGATCTCTATTTATTATTGTTGGAAGATCGACTCCCACTAACCCGTCCCTGGCGTATTGTCCACTCCATCGGTTTTTATTGTAGTTCAGTCAAGCGTGCTCACCTTTTTCCATCTCAGAACCGTGACTCTTCCTTTCTTTATTGTTCTTGATCGCTCCCGCTGCGTCCTTCACTTCCGGAAACTTCTCTGTACATAGCCGCGCTCGTTCACCATCAGATGTATAAATGGGGCAGAAGCACTCGGAAAACTAACCAATCTGCCTCCAAGCGATACAAGCTCATCTCACTCACAACAAAACCTCAGCTCTAAACATATCAATGGATTCTTTCGCATCCCTCTTCGCGATCTCTGCTATCTTTGCCGAGCCTGAGCCCTCGCCTCAGCCCTCAACCCCCATCGACGCTGACGGCGGAGGCGGTTCAGGGGGCACCCCCGGCTGCGTTGTCGCGTAGAGGCTATTCCTCTTCGACATGGCGCTTGACGATCCTCATGACTGGTAAGCGTATCTTCACCTCTGCAGTATTCTTCCGCCCTTCTCACAGCGCCGCGCATATGTTCCGCAGCACAACCCCTCACTCTCATCCACATTTTTTCGTTCTGCATGTATTTCCCTCTCCGCTCTCATGGGCGGGGTCATTGAACTACACACCCTTTTCGTTTTCGGGCTTGTGGCACATTCACATCATTGAAGCCAATCTTGTATTATTCCCTTCGGCGGATGTGTCAACACATTTAGCATTACGATAGCATTGTCATCCTTCGATAATAGGAAGAAGATATTACTCCTCTCCCACATGGATGCACCCTCCGATAATATCGGTCAGAGGCGCTTTATCCCTTTTGGGAATCCTCTCACTGCTGCGGGGTCAACGTTTTCTCTATTCATCGTGAATCAACGGTGAAACGCGAAGCGACACAAGAGGGGCATACCTGGCTAAACGAGCGATCTGTGTCTTAAGCACTTCGTTGACTGTAGGATTAAAGGCATGAAAAAGGATAGAACAAAGGGAAAGTATGAATGTATGGTACCCATCGTGTGCCGAGAAAGCGTCGTCTTTCCATCAAAGTCCTAGATAGATCACCATTGCAACTGAATGAATCGCCGCAGCGAACTTGGAGTGGAAATAATACACTCACCTTTTTGACAATGAGAACGGAGTCGTCGCAGCACTAGTTGTTCCCACAACTACCCGAGTTGCCTTCCACTATTATGTGCGTAACTTGTATTGCTGCACGTACAGCGGCTTCGATTTCTCCCGGAATGACTGGCATCCTGATGCAGAGGGTGAAGCGCTCAGAGTAGTGGTGACGACCGCACCGTTTGTCAAAGTTCGTCATATTCGTCATGTGTACCGCCGTCTGGGCGCGTGTATCTGTAATCGCAATACCAACGTTCTGGGTCATGGGTAAGTCCTTCTTTTCACCCATCGCTATCAGGGTATGCGGACACTACTGAGCACACCTTGCGGACATAGGTACAGTTGACCAGGCATGATAGTGAGGGGCCTGTGAACGTTTACAATGGGTTGGAGAAAGTGGGCTCGAGGAACTTGCGAGTCGTCGATGTTGTCCATGGTTGGTGATATCTTCTCCAAGCGCCATCGCAGCATGCTTCGCAAGGTATGGCATCGGCTCGTCACGTACCAGGACCCGTCGAATCGTCATCAGAACAAGGCAGGCCCATTGCTCCACACGAACAACTAGTCCGTTCCCATCAACGATGACTCGCGCACTGCCGCCGATCTCTCCTACTAGTAGCTGCATTTCGATGTCCCCAAAGTCGCTCAGCTCCACCTCCGCCAGGGATACGCCGAGCGACACAGTGGTCTGAACGCACACACGCCTTCGTTTCCGCCATGTCTCCTCACTTGCGAAAAGGCCCCGGTTTTGGCCCAAGCTCTTTGCATCGTGCGGGCAAGTATAATGTAAGCTTGTAACCAATCATGATGACGCGTGATGGTCGGAGGGGGGGCCCGGGGGGGTGAGCTCGGACCTCAGCCGCGAGGGTTGCTGCATTACAATAATTCTACCGATTTTCGGATGCACTATTGGGTGCAAATCCGATTAGCGCTGTATTTCCTACAGTCCGACGCATCAGATGAGACGAGTCTGCCTCTCATACACCCCGTTCGCCATAGCTTCCCGTCACATGGACGTAGCTTTGAGCGCGGAGGGTAAGCATGATTAGCACGTGGTGCCTCACGGCCTCACGTCTCCTCGCAGATCGGCCGATTTGTCCATCCAGAAATATTCTTTTGTCAAGTTTTCTTTTGTAGACCTTAAGGCAGGGACAGGAACCAGGGGAAAATGCATTTTTGTTCCGAAGTAAACTCACGCGTTGTCCTAGTTGTGCCATGATTGAACCCCACGCTGTAATTTCAACTAGATATTTTAGTGGGGACACCACTCACACCAGTGCTCCACACACGCGAGCTCGATCCCTCGCTCAACCAATTTATTTTTCTAGGAAACATCCGTGTGAACCAACATATATGTAGTCACGCGGATAAACCCTCACCACTTTCGCTCTGGGAAGAACCATCCCCCCACGGCTATGATTCGTTATTGAACAAATCAGCTTTCGCAGTGAGAAATCCAAGAAGACAAAGTTAGACATTAGGGTTTTCGGACTCCGAGAGACTGGCCGGTACATTCTTTTCCTGCGTGCGGCTCATGGCTATGGTATGCAGATAGAGAAAACAAACTGAAAGAGGCTGCTCGTAGTTTGTGTGTGCCTGGGATCACGTGCCCTTCTTTTTGTTTTGTCCATTTTGCGGTGCGGACCGCCGGACAAAGTTAATCAGTACTACAGTAGTGTTCTGCAGCAGCATCATGATGCCATAGATAGGCCCCCAATCTCGTTCCCGAGGTTTCCTCGGGAATCTCTATTTTTCGTGGTTGGAAGATTGACACACACTAACCCGTCCCTCGCGTATTGTCCGCTTCATTAGTTTTATTGTGGAGCTCACTGGCAGTCAATAGCAAGCGTGCTCACTTTTTCCATCGCCGCGACTCTTCCTTTCTCTATTGTCCTTGATAGTCCCCACTGCGTCCTTCAACTCTTCTGTACTTAACCATGCGCTCGTTCGACATCAGATGTATAAAAGAGAAGGAAGCACTGGGCAAACTAACCAATCTACCCCCAAGCGATACCAGCTCATCTCGCTCACAACAAACCCTCACCTCTAAACATATCAATGGATTATTTCGCATCCCTCGTCGCGGTCTCTGCTATCTTTTCCGAGCCCGAGCCCTCGCCTCCGCCTTCAACCCCCATCGATGCTGACAGCGGAAGCGGAACAGGGGGCACCCCCGTCTGCGTTGTCGCGTAGAGGCTATTCATCTTCTACATAGCGCTCGACGATCCTCATGAATGGTAAGTGTCTTCGCCTCGGCAGTATTCTTCCACCCTTCTCACATCGCCGCGCATATTTTCTGCAGCACAACTCCTCACTCTCCTCCATTCTCCGTGTATTTCAAGTTTCTGCTCCGCTCTCATGGGTGGGAAGTCATGGGTGGGGATTATTGAACCAAACACCGTTTTCGTTTTCGGCTTGTGACACATTCACACTCTTCGGTAATATGAACAAAGCATTTCATCTTCTCCCACATGGAGCGCGCCCTCTGATAGTATCGGGCGGTGGCGCTTTATCCCTTTTGAGAATCTTCCCACTGTTGCGGGGTCAACATTTCTCTACTCATCGCGAATCAACGGTGAACGTGATTTGTATCTTAAGCGCTTCATTTACTACGTAGGATTAAAGGAAAGGCATGAAAAAGGATAGCACAAAGGAAAAGTCTGAATGTATGGTACCTGCAAACCCCATGCGATCCTCGCCGCTGCCACCGAGTCGCCACCTGCACCACAGCGCTCCACGAGCCCATATTCGATCTTGCGTTCTCCAGGACGGTTCAAATCATCGTATCCAGGGTGTCTTGTCGGACTGCACAAAGTCGGTCGCACGGCGACTTTGCGAATGACCTGTTCACGGACCTACGAGACCGCAACAACCTCGCGATGCTGCTCAGCCACATGGCATTCGTGTTTGATGGCTTCAGCTCAGACGCAGTATCCTGTGGTGGTGGGCACGTTCATGCTGCCTCAGGCGCACGCGCGCCCCTGCAAAGAAGAATGGGAAGAAAGCGGTAGGGGGCATGCTAGGCCCGCCTGCGGATTAGGCATGGCTGGAGCGCCGGCCGCGGTAGAGGGAGCCGAAGATCACTACGGTGCGCATTTCCTGTTCCAACTTTCACCCCCCCCCTTCCTCTGTATCTGACGGTTTTTACGTCGTCTCTACCCACACAGGGTTCTGACCCGTCCAACCCGCGCTATACCTGTCTGACCCGCGTTATACCCTTATCCATACTCTGAGAGCGGGTCCGGGTCCGGGTAGCCCTGAAAACCCCAGGGTTACCCGTGACAATCCATACTTGTCGTAGAATCATCGGGAATAGCTGTCCTGTCAAACCAAACCAGGGGTCACAGCCAATACTGGACGGTTGGGCCTAAGACAGCCTAAAACGAGATTAGATATATAAAGTGATGGTAGACCTGGACAAAGGTATAGGCACTTGTGTCAAGTAAGTTGAACAATATGTATGAGGAGAACGGGACGCGATAGATAGATGAGGCACCAATCAAATGGAAAAGGAGCACTTATCAATCGTCGGATCTCTGATGCATTCAATAAAACTCTCGATAGATTGCCCGCGGACAGTGACAGGACGATTAGAGAGTTGTCGCGCAGCGATGAGCTGTCCAATGGCTTCCCGGTCCGACCCCCGGGCCGATAGCTGATTCTCCGGTAAGATAAGACTACGATAGTACTGTAGTGCGGGTGACACCTCTGTTACCCTCTCCCTGGCAAGTTCTTGAAGGGCGGGTGTGAAAAGTGGGGCCATACCCTTGGATAGGACAAGTCCGTTCACAGAGATGAACGGTTGTAAAAGTTCCAACCATTGGGCGTGCTCCATATCGCCCTCCCATTGTACATGTGGTTCTGAATAATTGTTCTCGTAGATTCCGAGCCGTTCCAGAGTGGGGAGAGAACGAATGGCCGAACTACAGAGCTGCGCGACTGACGAAAGCTGCCAGTCTGAAGATCTGCATAGGACGTTCAACGCTAGCATCTTGTAATCGATCTTTCCGGCCTGATTTCGCCGAAAGAGCTCTACCTGGACATAGAGACCGGAAAAGGATGTCTGCTCGATGGGGTGCCATGAATGTTTTTTTTCTGTGCGACTGATGAATCGATGAAGTCGCACGGTAGTGGAGTGTCGAATACCAGTTGATTGAAGAATCTTATGTGAGCGCGGTTAAGTGAAGGGGTATCAATTCGGGACTCGGACACCAAGTCCTCCAAGTAGGCACTGTCGCCTCTGAACCGTAAGTAGGTAAGAGTGGGGTGGATAACGCGTGTGAGGGGAGGCGGACGTCGGCTTGCTCTCTCGACCTGAGATCGAGGAAATCGGAACATAAGGTGAAATTCTTGGAGCCTTGTCAACGTGGAGAGGCAAGTGAGAATTGTCTCGGGTGAGAGGTAACCGGAACGGGGAATACGCTCGAGTTCAAGAAAGTCAAGGTCACGGGTAGACAGTAGTAGTAGTAGTTTCGATAATCCCGGAAATGGAATGTTGAACAACACAAGGTCTTCCAGATGTGGGGCAGATCCACCCAAGAAGGAATCGGGAAGGAATGGCGGGTTGTCGTGATCGGACCGAATTTCCAAACATTTCAGCGCCAAGATACGATACACGTGATCGTGTTGCTTGAGCGCGGCAATTAACACGACGGGCAGGAATGGATAAGTCATGTCTGCTTATGGTCCAATTAATGTCTAATATGCCGACCTCTCCTTATAAGTCACCTTATTTTAAATCAGAATACTTGAATA
>Ga0307510_10010069_pt1 | contig 11239 bp, 12 predicted proteins | sample 12_EM_MG_FD_207224 | JGI IMG/M metagenome (GOLD analysis project Ga0307510, IMG submission 207224) | Populus trichocarpa ectomycorrhiza microbial communities from riparian zone in the Pacific Northwest, United States - 12_EM | ecosystem: Host-associated > Plants > Roots > Unclassified | place... | reverse complement strand
GTTTATGAACACCGAACGCCTAAAGCGTCGAGGGTACAAAGTGAGCGTACACGAATGGAAAGAGGGTGACTATTTCGAGTCGATAGCTTGAATCACAAACTAATGTTGCTGCTGCGGAGACCTCATGCCCAGTGAAAACTGGAACCAAGAAAATATGAGAAAATATGAGTTCATCGGCATTAAGCGGCGCCGGTCCGAGGACTTGCAGTGCGAATCTGAGAAAGTGATGCGACTTCAGAGAACCTCAGATAATTCTGAGTTATAGATCTTATTGTCCGATCCACCACTTGAAAATATGCCTGTGAAGGTCACCTTACAGTGCATGTGTGCAGCCTGGGAATGACTGTGATCCAAACCCTTTGCGGATTCGCAAGCAAGACGTGGCGGCCGTCCCACTTTTCTTCTCACTTCTTCCTCCCTTCTCCAAAACCACCACCACCACCATCGCCTTCACCAATGTCAACCACCTTGCCGTCGCTGCAATGTGAAGCCAACCACTACCCTCCTCCTCACCTACAGGCTACCAACTCCTGACTCATTGCTTCCCATCCATACTATCACTGTTCTCCACTTTTGCCTCCAGTTATGCCTGCCTGGCCAACATCACTTAAGTTGTCACCATTGTCTGGAACCTGTATGATCCTGCTCCTTAGCTCCTTTACTAGTCTGACACTTCTTAGTTTGCATTACTTCACCCTTTACAGTGCCCCTTGCCAGCATCACGCCCGCTTAGTCCAGGCTCCAGGCCAGTGCTCACTGTTTGGCCCCTCTACCACTTTTTTCAGCCTCCTGAACATCCTGAATCACAACAATCTGGGCCGCACACATCCCTGTATTCCCAGGCATGGGCATCATCGTCCAGGCCTGCGCTCCTGGACCTCTCCCTGCAACATGTTTTTTTTTCTCTCTTTTGCTGTGGGCTCAGAAACCGGAGATGCCACTGCCATTTAAGTGAGTCCCTTTGCTCGCTCACTTTCTTTTCTGACCACTCGCTCCCCCCTGTCCCCCCTTTCCTACACATTATCCCAACTGTCAACACTAGCTATCCGGTGAGTACAGGCATAGTTCATTCTTGGACCACTCTCTAATCAATGTTCGGACAGTTGCAGTAGTAGTTTGCAGCAGCATATACGGGTCTGGTCACAGCCACCTATCTTTGTCTCTGTATCAATGGCTTTGTTGGCTTCCAGTTCACCGAGGATGGTACACCGTTATCATTATGGGTGCAGCTGCTTTCCTTCATCTCTATGACGAGACAGCATACTAAAGCCTCCTCGGGTTGTAGCTTCTATGACTCAGTTGCTTTGCTGTCTTTGGTGTCTTGTTTTTTGTCACCATCACGATGTTTAAGGGCCCCACTTCTCCACCAAGTCCCTATCCTGATGCCTTCATGAAGTCCTTGGGATTATTAGCAGAGAAGGTGGAGTTGTTTTGGTGGGTACAGCTAAGATCAGATGAGCTCAGAGATGGGGTGCATATACAGTAGAATAATAATGTGTATTTTCCGAAATAAGAAGATTCTGAACACCTCTGTAGAGTGCAGCTGAACACAGTGGGACACAGATTGCAACTGAAAATGAGCAATAATCATCCAGATTCGTTGCGGACAACCTCAGATTTCATATGAAAAAGCAACATTTTCTGGCACAGGCCGAGATCGTCAGCATACTCAGTTCAACTCAGTCGAATGCAGAAAAACTCAGCCCAGCTCAGTTCCGGTTTTCACTGGGCCTCATGCCCAGCCAGAAATGGAGCGAATCGGATTGAATGTGAGCGAATTGGGTAGATGAATATAATTAGCTTCAACAGAATTCGAAACGTGAGACCGATGTTAGATCGGGAGTAAAACCTATCTAATACCAACTAATCGCATTCGTTCGTATTCGTTTGCATTAATTGCATTCGTTTGCATTAATCGCATTCTTTCGCATTCTTTTGCATTCGTTCTGATTCGTTCTGATTCGTTCTGATTCAACTGTATTCGATCTACGCTACCGGGGCTACATTGAAACTATCGAATGGGATCGAATCCCATCTAACTATGCGATTCCGATCTAATTACATGCCGAATGAATCTAATTGGGATCAAATACCATTGAGTTGCTGCTAAACGAGAGTGGAGACTTGTGAAGAGTACAAAAATGCATCCAAGGTTGCAAGAAGAGAATGGTCGGATGTTGGCAATGGTGTGAAAGGGGGGGGAGGAGCAAGAAAGTGAACTAGAGGGTGGTGTGAGAGCGGAATAGGGAACAAAAATGCGGGTCTCGTACCAAGGATAAGTCCACCGCAATAGCTACTTGGCACCTGTTGCTCTCTTGGGGGGAAGGCGTCCTTTCCGTGTAGCCTTTGCCTATGATTAGAACGCTGACCAGGAAATATATTCATAGTACTCACCTTTATTTCGGCCCTCTTCTCCGCCTCTCTTTCTTCATACACCTGGAAATGTATGCGACACATGTGAGCGATAAGTTGTACATACAGACGAGTGAGACATGCCTTGCGAAGCCCGCTGTCGAGATTGTCCCAGTAAAAATTGAACTCACCAATGGTGCCCTCAGGGTTTGCGGCGCACCAATCGATAGAACACATGTCTCTGGGACGAAAATTAGCAATGAAATGGTCTGGGGAATGAACTTACGCTGCATGTATCCCGGGTCCAGGGGTTTTTTTCTGCGTATGTTTATACTTTCTCTTGCGTAGGTCCTTGATCCTCACGGCTTGTTCCATCACGGCCGGCGTGTTGGTGTCGTCTGCATTAGATGGCGTGATTGATTGGACGTGAGTTGCGATAGGAGGGGCGCTTGGGCCCTGCGTGTGGGTGACGGTGACCGGGGGGGCGTAGGAGGGGGGAGGGACGCCTGGGCCTGAGACGTAAGACGGCGGGATGCCAGGGCCCGTGACGGTGACGTGAGATGTGGGGACACCCGGAACCTGCATGCGCGTGACCGCGCTGGGCGCCACCGGGATAAGATCTGTGCTGTTGGTGGTGTTACGACCTGAATCCATGGAATCGTTAGTATCGCGGGTATCGTTGACGGGGCATGCAGATGGAGCAGCGCGTGGTATGTCGCCCAGCAGGCGGAAAGCCGGGCTGCATTTGTCAAATGCGTTAGCACTGAGGGAAGTTCGTTAGTAAGATCAGCGAAACAGTATAGAGCTTACAGTGGATTCATCAGTGGCCTGGGCTTCGGCCTCGAGGCACCCCTCGACGATCCCTCTTGGACATCATTCTTGAGCCAAGAAGGCGCGGGGCTGTCGTTGTCGTTGTCATTGTCGTTGTCGTTGTCGTTGTCGTCTGAGTCCTCGGGCGGTGTATCAGTCTGACTTACACCGGTGTAATCATCCTCGGTCATCGTTTTGAGCTTCTTAGGGGCTGGCCCCTTCGTTTCCTTCTCATTGTCCTCGCGGGTCCTCTTATCGTAGGGTATGTACCACTGGGAATAGTTTTTGGTCGCAATTAAATGGGCCTTCCAGTGGTCCTGGCAATACCGGAGGATGGGCCATTGATTTTCCATTTCAAGCACATACTCATCGTGTACTCTCCTCGACGCGTTGCTCCACTTTTTCGGGGCCATGCCTCTTGTGTAAAGGTCCACCCAGATGGACCTTGCGTATGCTCGAATAGCCCCTGCCTTCTTGCCACTGAGCAGAGTTCCATCCGATTGTTCGAGGTATGTCGAGTTAACGTTTTCGTCGTTTGCACATCTCGTTTTCCCCCGACCTCCGGTTTTGCTGGTGGGATCGGTTGAGTTCTTTTTTGTAGCTTCAAACTCGGCGAATTCCTCCCTGGTCCAGTATGTGATATTGGGGAAATCCGATCTTGAATAGGCTGGGACCGTGGTTGGTTGTGATTCCTCCTCCTTGCAGTGGTTGTGCGGTGTGACACTGGCACGTGTTACCAGATCTGGCGCATGATCTTCTGTACGCGGTCTCTTTGTGGCCTCGGCGTACATATGCGTGAGGGTGTTGTGTGAGTGCATGAGATCACTATGCCACGTCCTGTGGAAGTTGTGATGGTATGTCCAGAATCGATACATAGTAACACTTACTTGAGAAGAGCATGCTCTTGTTTTTCCCTGTGCAATTCGTTCCACATTATGTGATACTGTCGCATGAGTTGGTTGTATGCGCCCTTTTCACTTCCAATTGGTCCAATCGAGGCGCCGTGAGTATTGGTTGTCGGGAGCGGTATGTCAAGGGGAGAGAGCAAAGTTTGATCGAAGGGAGTGCATAGTCCCGAACTGAAGCTCGTAGAGGTTGGGGGAACATCGTCGAATGGGAAGGTATCGAACCGAGATGCTTCGGGAGCGTTGTAGACACCACCTAGAGACCTCGCAGAGTGCTGATGTGCAGGTTGAAACGGGGTCAGAGGAGAGGACATCAGAGGCTTTTTTTTCAGAGTGAAAGTGTGGGTGAGAGAGACGAAGAAAACGAGACAAAGACATTGGCATTCATAAGTGCGCTCCTTTGTTTCACGTGCAAGAAGACATTTTATCTCGTTTTGGGCATTCTATGTCCAAATATATGCTTCTAGACTACTGTACGGTAGAGATCGGTGTATCGGGTTCTCCCTCTAAATTTATCGCACAGTCATGCTGAAGCATTGCTTGTAGAACGCGTTATATGCGTTGCGTTTATCGGCAAATTCATTGATTATAGCGATGTAATTAATCATCCAAAGTGGGTAATCCGAATCCTACAACAGCGGGCCCCCAACGGACCGTAGATATCCGGAATCGACTTAGCTACTGCAAACGGATTTCCCGGACGCACACGGACCGTGAACCGGGCGCGTCACAATTGTAGGCTCGGATTGCCTAATACGGACAAAACTGCTATCGCTTAAAGATAAGAACATTGCATCCTATGAAACAAAGACGCTGCACGCTCTCTAGATGCCTCACACCGCCGTTGGGTCTGGGTTGGAATCAGTGTGACCTCCAATAAATTCTTCCCCTGCACCTGCCATCATCGCAACATCCAAGCCTGGCTTTTCAACAAGGAAAAATCGTTTGTGTGCCTCTTGTCCGTCTATCACAGGGGCATGAGGAACCATCGCAACCACGGCTTGAATACATTTGACATTGATGAATTCCAGTTCCGAGTCGCCTAGATACTCACAAGACCAAAGCGTGTTGACAGATAGGCCCAGTAGGTTCGGATCTGGCCTGGAAAATAGAGAAACAAGCGCGACAGGAACTTCCTTGTCTCCACAGCGGAGAAGGGTGAAGAACCGAACTTCCGCTATGCGTATTTCGTTGTCAAAAAGTATCTAAAGGTGTGGTAATGATGGGCATAAAGAACACAGCAAGCAAAAACGGATGACATACCTTGACATTGCGTGCAGTGCGACGCTTCTCCAGAGGTTTCTGCCATTCCTTCCATGCGCTATAGCAGATCTGGCCAGTGGGTATCCTGAGCCTTGCCCATCGACGAACAGAGACGCTATCCATATTTGACATAGACAAGAACCTTTCTAGTGCATATACCTCACATTCCTGCAGGCGTTCCGGATGTTTATCTCGCGCACGAAGCAGGACATATCCATCCTGTAGGTCTTTGGAGCCTCGAGGTATATCTCCTCCAGACTTTTGATTCCCCTCTATATCTGGAATGATAGCCATGAGAGCGTTCACACGAGCGCGCCTTATCCCTCGTTGCGAGAGATTAGCAAATGGGTTTGAATGTTGTTTGATCTCCTCGCCTAGATTTCCAATAGTCCGCTCGAGAGTCCATTGAGATGAGCATATAGGAGGGCCAATTCGAAGGACCTCACGTGGCAAGTGTACAAGCGAGTGCATGCAAGGACATACAAAATGAATACGAGTCTGCTTGTGTTGGCAATAGATTGTCTCGAATTCATGTGCGAAAGACAAAAGCGCTAGATGTGCTTCGCGCACATTCGCTTCTGTGATCCTGTGTTGGTTCATAAGCCGGATCCCCAGGACAAGTTTGCAGTAATTTAAAAAGAATCTCTCAGGGAGAATGCCATAGAGAAGACCCGGCCCCAGTCCGTAGAGATAAAGCAGGAACTCCCAAGCCTTGTAACCGCTTGTAAGTTTCTCTGCGATGTTGCGCGGTGGACGATCAAAGGAGCTGGGGAGATAATGCAAGGCTGCCGTGACAGCCTTGCCATGCTGCTGCCAGACATCGCCTCGAAGAACTGCCCAGTCCCAAGTGGACTTGTCATCCGGCGTAGTACAGTCGATCGTACCGCGCCACAAGCTGATCATGAGATCCGTCAGATTGAGCGCAGCAAGATGCATAATATCCGAGCCAGCTGAGTGAGGGAGCCCAAGGGTAGAGGACACGTCTAGGCCAGAGAATATAGAAGGCTTGGAGATCCCTGTCTCCAGACGACGAGCGCAATACTGGCTGTTATTGGACGACGAAATGACAATACGCATATTCTCGTGATATCGTCTGTGCGAGGGTATTGGGAGATTTGTTACGTCGATGTCATCATGTGTACAGCCCGAGACATCGTAATCCAGAGGCTTCAGAAGAACCGGGAAGTAATGCTTCCCATGATTTTCGCGATGCCCTTGCATACCGCAATACAGACGGCAGCCATGTTTTCCATGATAGCCCACCATGCCAGTAATATGCATCATACCAGGACCATCAGCGGTTATCAAGGCCAGAAAAACCTTGGAATTCACTTCGCGCTGCAGTGCCACATCCCAGATCTGCAGCCCTTCCTTCTGGAGACCGACTAGGTGCTGAAGACCAGGGAATAGAAATGAATCTAGGTTCTTTGGATTGTTTGGCCCCGGAATGAAGCCACCAACGAAGACTCTGTTCTTCTTATAGCGCTCAGTGGGAGATAGATTAAGCAATATCCAGATGTATATCCAGCACGACAAGAGCTTCTTGGCGTACAACTGGGCTCCGTCGATCGAGAACATCAGAACGATGCCATTTTCATTAATGCGCCCGTCTTGACACGCCCCTATGAGATCTGTACCGTGTAAGACATCCGAGTATTCATTGAGGCCCCCTGTCTGGTCAAAGTCTGCAATTGTGCAACACATCTCGTCGCGTAGATAGTGCGCGCGAGAGGCGCTATCCGGTGATCGATACAGAGCCTGTAACTGTGGCCCTATTGGGATCGTGTGGAATTCCTGATGAGGGACCTTCTCCAGACCAGAGCTTGATTGAAGGCGGGACTGGTCATAGCGTGGCTCAAAGCATCTAGGACAAGCGTCGAGATCCAGAAAGGGCCCTGTGTAGGCAATGCAGGAGTTGACGCACATATGGTGCACGACAGATTCTACACCAGTTATATCAGCCACAATACGCGTGATCTTGTAGTAGCTCGGGAGAACTAAGTCTGGTAGAAAGCGCAGTATGGCCCCGCAGTTTGTCTCATAGGTCGCATCCAAAGGATTCCCTAGATATAGATCGATCGCTAGTCGTGTGACCTTATCGATAACTACGGGAGATTGCTCATGAGGCGGATTCCGGAGGCGATGAAGAGCCTCGTCAGACATCCCTAGACTGGGGTCATCCAGGGTAGCACCTTGAAGCGCTTTCACGAATTCTGCCGTCGTTTTGAGTTCACCAAGGTGGATTGTATCCTGTAGCCATAGGTCTTCAATGTCGCCAGGAGGAAGATAGGAAGAATTGGGATTAAGATGAGCAGGACCTTCAAGTAGAGGATCTGTAGCGTCCTGAGGTGGTATGCCAGTAGTCCCTGAGTCTTCTGCGCCCCCAGAAAAGCCTCCAAGACCAGTGTCAAGACGCGCGAGATCTCCTAGCAGTGTGTCGGGCTGTACAGATGGGCCTTGAGAAGGGCCAGCAAGTATGTCGTCCTTAGCAGTTCAGTCAGCACGGTGCACTGTCCCCGGGAAGATGTACCAACAGCGTTATTGTCATCGCTTCCTGATTGTCGCGCGCGTTTGTTTGGGGGACCAATCATGCGGTTTGTGTTCTCATCAGATTGCCCAGCTACATGCACGCGTGAGCTCTGCGCGACACGCGACGACGACGGCTGCGCGGTAATCGGGTTGTTATTCAAGAAGTCCTGCATGGCCAGGGTGTACATGGACAACCGATCCCGGAACTTTTTATGGCGAAAATGGGATGCCCTGGAAATGTATCGCCCGCCTTTGCATCTTATTTCACAATTGCAGTAGTATTCCTCTTCCATTGTATTGAAAAGTGTGATATATAAAGTACCTGTAGAGATGGAAAGGTTGTTGAGTGAAGAAAGGCGCGAGGAGCAAAGTGACGACTTACAAGAACTAGCATACAACCGGAGCCGGGTGTGGTCCCATATGCAGTCTGAATTTCCCGGATCTGCTATCCCGGGCCTTACAGTTGCGGCGCGTGCGGCACTGGATGCTATGCTTGCGCGATGCACTTTCCGGGATCTGTGGAGAACAGCGGTGCCCGGTCCGAAAATGATTTCGATAAATTTAGTTTGATGTGATTGGTTGGCCTTTGATAGCTTTCTAATCGGGTCAAATAAATGTATATTTATTAGATGGTATTCGATGGTATTCGATTGTATTCAACCCTATTCGATCCGATTCGCTCCATTTCTGGCTGGGCCTCATGGCTTGCGTGATAAGCACGCTTGGCCTGTCCTCCAACACCAAATCCCCGGTTTCTCTTGGGCTTCTCTTCAGAATAATAAGAGGTTTTGAGGCCATATTTGGAGGGAATCAGGACAAAAAATTACTTCCGATGCTAGTAGAAGCCCACTTAAATGTCATTACTGGCCCGCTGGTGGGTTTTGCTTGCAGGGGGGTATGGAGCACGAGTTGTGACGCACCTATGGAGTATGGGTTGAAATTTCCATCTACCGAGTCGGTGGATAGAGAGCACGATGGCGTATAAGGAATAAGAAATCATGTGCTTATGGGTCAAGACCAACTGTCACGGTACAGGCGAGGTGGGGGAGAAATCAGGCGAGGAGTGGGGCCATACTGTCCACACAGGCGAGGGGCCATAGTATACAGGCGAGGTGGGGCTGTATCTAGGGGAGGTGGGGCTCCATACAAGCGAAGGGGATGACCATCCAGGCGAGCAGGGGGAGTGAGGCACCCAGCCGGACCCGCGGTCAACAGACGAATCCTTGTTCCATTTTATACTCCCATACCAAGAATCGTACCCTTCGGGGTATCCATCCTCGTTGTCATCCTTGTCAAACAATCCAACTCCTCCTCTCCAGTCAGAAAACGCTGGGTTTTCTCTCTTCAGCATTTCTGCGGGGCCCTGCACGTTGTCCACAATCTCTGCGAGCAATTGAATTGCACGCTCGGTCGCAACGCATGTGCGTAAATTCAGGACCTCCAAAGGAGCTCCCTGTTCCGCGCGTTTTACGAGCATATCTCGCAGATGGTACGTCTTCAGCGCAGTCAACGGAAAGCCGACAAGGGCAAGCTTTGTCAACTGTGGGAGTCGTAGTGGAAGACTGGGCGGAACATCTAACTCTAGCATCTTTCTAAATGCCCTGAATGCAGTGGTAGCCAGGCGTGCCTGCTTAAGCGTGTCCAACCTCGGGGCATGATGGAGCCAGAACTCCTCGCTTAGTCGTATACTGTCATGCACGGAAAGAGTAGAAATGGCATTCAGGGGTAGGTGTGTCAACATGGCACCAAAAACTTCAGTGTCCGCGTCGTGACGCCATGACTCGGAGACGTCACTCGTGGCAGAGAAAACTACGCGCGCAGAGACCGCCGCGTCGAGCAGGGTGATCGGATCGTGGACCTCGACGTCGGCATCGGGTACGGTCCATGCGATGATTTCGGCGCGCCTTGTCGTCCCATTGAATAGTATGCTCTGAAGCGGTGCCATGTCCTGTGGCCCATGGGCATTTCGAGTAACATATGGGATAACTAGTCGTATGTCATCGGCTTTCTTGTCCTGAGACTCAGCAGACACGTGCAGTGAGGTGAGAGCAGGCAGCACGAGGTGAGCGAGTGCGAGCGCACAACTCTTCGCAGAAGAGGTGATCTTGAATCGAGTGAGGTAGGGAAGTGTAACCGTGCGCCGAGGCTTGGGAATGAACGGCTCGTCGACGGGAACGACTGGGGAGGAGGAATAAAGGTGAAGCGTCTCGAGTTGAGGCATTTCATTCAAGGCATCCAACCAATCTTCGAGCGTAGGCCTCGACCCTGTCGAGGGCCTCAGTATCTGGAGGGTTCGGAGGCCCTTGAGGAGAGGGGACTTCCAGCTGATGTCGCAGCATTTCAGCTTAAGACTTGTGAGTTTTGGGAAGTTGCCATTGAAAAGGGTGTTAGGGATGAATGAAGGTGGGTTTATATCCAACAAGGTGAGGGATTCTAGGGAAGGAGCAGGTGATACGAGTTGCTCAAGCACAGTCTGGAATCGTCCAGAGAGGCCGAGGTGGCGGATACGGGAGACATGAGCCTTAAGTTCCCTCTCGCAAACGTCCAGCTTTTCGTCGTTCAGAAAGGTAATCCTGGCCTCGAAATGTAAGGGCGCCGTCTTGGCCCGAACAAGCATCTCTGCGATACCAGTCGGCGACAACATGGTGGGGTTGATACAACTCCAGAGGCAGGAGTAGTTGAGTGCGGTTTCACGCCATTGATGGCAGACATGGGTGACGCGTAGCAATGGTAGATAGCGATAGCGGGCTTTCCCGTCACATAAGGGGGGGAACAAAAATGAGAATATCATGGAAAGGGTCTCGGGGGGCAGCTGTGAGATGGGGACGAGGGCATTGCGACGGCGTTTGGACGCATAGGTATGCTCTTCCAATGCCTTTATTTCATCTTCGATAACTTGTCGAAGGTGGTCTCGAGCCTCAGCTGAGCTCATGTCCATGAAAATGAGTACAAGGAACGGTCGACGCGGTGGTTCACAATGAAGTTGGTTTTAGACGCCTGAACGTGGATGCAGGGCGATTTGGGACTGACCGCAACTGGACGTGACAAATACACAGCATGGCTGTCCTCGACCCTCCTCAGAGTGCTGCTACCAGCGTGACTCGGAATTGAAGTCTCGCAGGCCCCCAACTCCGCAGTGGTCGAGCCTGAAGTATATGAAAAAGCCTGCTGGTTTTTACTCGCCATGCCAGTGGTAGTGGGTGTGAAATTTACCACCACGGCCCACACCGTGCTCGAAGTCTGGCCCCACAACAGTGCGGCGCTACTGGATCACCGCGAGCGTTTACCAGAGCATGCCAATCATCGGCGCATAAAATGTTCGCTTTACGGGACTTCCGTGGGGTGGACTAGAGTTTCTAGACAAGTTCGGGCCGTTGGAA
>Ga0307510_10010068_pt1 | contig 11239 bp, 15 predicted proteins | sample 12_EM_MG_FD_207224 | JGI IMG/M metagenome (GOLD analysis project Ga0307510, IMG submission 207224) | Populus trichocarpa ectomycorrhiza microbial communities from riparian zone in the Pacific Northwest, United States - 12_EM | ecosystem: Host-associated > Plants > Roots > Unclassified | place... | reverse complement strand
GGCTCGGCCTCATGCTGTGGTGCGCGACGTTGCTTGTCGTGTTGGTGGCTCGTCTCGGGGAGGTTACGTTGCGGCTCCTCACGCACCTTGGCAGAGGCTTCCGCTCGGCGTGCGCTTGCCTCACGGCGTTCAGCCTCCAAAGACTGTCGTGCCTTCTCCTCGAGGCGACGTACCTCTCCTTCCCTTCGGCATGCCTCGGCATGTCTATTCTGCGCTTCCACCTCGAGTGCCTTGACTTGGCCTTCCTTCTTTCTTACGTCTCCTTCCCTTCGGGCAACCTGTTCCTCCCTTTGCTGTACCTCAGCCTCCTTGAGTCGAACTTCCTCTTCCCAATTATACACGTCCGCCTCACGTCGTTGGATGTCCATTTCTTGGAGGTTGGCCAGATCTTCCTTATGCCAAACAGCTGTCTCGCGGATCCGGATGGAAGCTTCTGCTTGGCGTACGCGTGCCTCAAGTTCGAAAAGCCGTCGTTCCTTCTCTCTCGCCTCTTCGTCCCTGCCGTGTACCTCGACCAACCGCTTCCGACGTCCCGCGCTCTTCGACCTGGCGTTTTCTTCCTTTTCTGGCGCAGGTGGCGGCACTACTGGCATTGGCTGCGGCAGCGGCGGGTGTATTATTATTGGCTGCTCCAGCGGCCCCTCTATCCTTATTGACCGTGACCCCGCCCATGCCTGGCCCTCTATTATTATTGGCCCCGGCGGCGGCGAATGAGGTGACTTCGTGGGTAGCAGCACCGGTGGCTGCCGTGCTATTACCCGCGGCGACGTAGTTATCGTCTCCGTCGGCGAAGGCGATCGCGATGGTGATTCCACCACCAGTAGTGGTTGGGGTGATGACGACGTCGGTGGCAGCCATGACTTCCACCACGGCGATGGCGATGGTGTCTGCAGCTGCGGTGGCCATTTTGTCCTCCTTCGTCTTGACATTAATACCTGTAGCACATAGGCTGAAGCACCTAGGAAGTCGTAGATAACAGTCTAGGGAAGATGTCAATATCGGCCTTACATATACAACAATTGATGGATAGTTACTTCGATTACGTACGGACGGAAATATGAGTCCTTGGAAAACGGCCGAGTGACTCACTGTGGGGATGGCGGGTTGGGAACTACCAAGGACCCAGGATAAGTGTTTGGCTTGGACGGGTGGCTCGATGATCCGCCGCCACATCGCCCATTTGGCAAGGGGCATGGCTGCAGTGTGAGAATTTGCATTAAATGGGTACCTGGCTCTGGCTCTGGTGATCCTAGAACACCACTAGCACGACTACTGTAGTCCAGGCCATGACGACCCCTTCCCCGGACCACAGTGCGGCGTAGCAATGAGCAGGAGGGGGGACCCATCGCTGAATCTGTTGTCCAGCCCTTTGGCCTCGATCTCCAAGCTGTCTCGTTTCTTTGCCCATCCATCGATCTCTGGACCACTCCAGTCACTGAGCTAGCCCTCTGCACCCGCCACCCGCCGTGTCCGTGGACTGGTAGAACCCAGAGGTACATGGATTCCACTGTCTTCAGTTTATGGTTAGTTAGTATCGGTCGGACGAGATTTCTCGAGGAGGTACGGACTCCCTACTGGAAAATGTGGTGCAGGATAGTGGGGTGGTCTCCGTATAGTGAGTGGTATCTTGGCTTATCCCGTTATTGCGTGTGTTGCTGGGTGCCCCACTGCAAACAGGTGGGGTTGCACGGTTTACCGAGGTCATGTGATCAGTCGTCACGGCAATCGCTAATGTCATTAATCCTCACTCAGGCCTCAGGTCTGGCCCCGCGGATATTGTCACTCGTCATTCTCTCAGTCCCTTGGTTTCAAGTTCCTGGACCCATCCTCAAGCTCATACACTCGTACACACCGTGATCGGACAGACAGCCTTTCTAGCTCATTACGACCGTGACCCCGATGCTGTTTGTAAAGGATTTTACGAACTCGGGCAGCGGCAAGTGGAAAACATTTCAGGCCCTTTTATCCAGGCCGGACCAGGCGTAGCCTACAAGCACGCTACGAGATACACGAGCTCCAGGCCGAGGTAACTACTGCCGGCTGAACATAAGAATATCATAAAAGTACAGAATAATTTGACACTCCACAACTCCGGATTGCATCCACACGTCTGTGTATGGGTCGTCCTCAGTACCGAGGTCCTCGCCGGGCTCGCCCCATGTATCAAACTAAATTTCCAGATGACATGGAGATCACACGCTGACACACTGACTGGAACTGTTAGGATCATTGACAGCTGTGCCGTCTCTGAGTATATGGTCATTCTTAAACCTCTGGACCATATATTCTCCGTTGCTATTGTTGCTACAAGCTTTTGTCAAACTTAGTAGAATGGCTCAGGTGGAGGATTGGACGAGAGTCGACATCGATGATGGTGAGCATAGGTGGTCCGCCGGTGATGTCAGAGCTCCTTACCCTCAAGGGACATCCAACATTCCGTTTCGTATATTTTCTATCACTATATCATATCATCGATCATCCCTCGAACTGTCTTCAACATTCGAGATGTTGCAGAAAGCAGAACATATTTCGATAGACGGAACGGTGCTTTAACAGCTCTCCAGTCACATTGTAGCTATTTGCATCTCATCTGTGGGAACGAGAGTAGTAAATGCGGCGGAAGGTCAGTGTATTTTCTCTGCTTTTCATGCCATAATGCCCGGTGTAACTGAAAATACCTATTGCGCTGCAGTTCCCACTTGCACCCATTGTTCGACATTTGATGCGCCCGTCTCTTTTGCCAACATCGCCATGATCTGGCCTCCCTTTATAATGTCACGGATCATGTGTCGACTGTAGCACCTGGTGAATAATAAGGAGGTAGTAAATGTCTCAAATGAAATTTGATCCGGGATACATGATCCGAGTCCTGTGCTGTGCCTCCCTCCCGAACGCCTACGCTCATCTCTCCACAGCAAAATGAGTCAGTATCTACATCAAGGATGGGGATATGGCACTGGTCCATGGAAGTAAATAGAGGAATGCACAAGCACTTGGGCGCACCCCGACTCGGAAATCCATTTTCGAGCGCGATCAATGCGTCTGGACTTAGTACGGGCCGTCCACCTGATTGCCTTGTCTCCGGTTTGGATATGCCCCTAGGAGAAAAAGCAGGCTGCAGCATAGGGGTTACTACGCAGACCAAGGTGGTCTCGACGTGAACATATTTTAGTCAAGAACGAAGGAAATTTGGTATCATCGATTAATTACAGGAGGAAAGGCAGCACGGGAAAAAGGCCCAGGACAGCGGATGAGAATGAGAAGATACATGAGCATACCATACAACGGTTCAGGGGGATAGCGAATTTCGGAACTACCATGTGACGGAGTAACATATCACTGGAATATTACGATCTGACATACCATAACCAGAAGAGCATGGATACAAGGCGCACCCAAAAAATTTGCGTACAGATTTCGTTTAAGCTTTGCTGACGCCGACCGAGTCAATATCTCTGATCGTCATGAGTGACTCTAGGCGTTCCTCAAGACCTTGACCGAGGCCCTCGCGTTCCCATTCGCCACCAACGTCATCAATGAATAAACACTCCCGACCTTCCCGGACATCCCTATCACCATAGAAGCTGGTGCGTGGACTAGCACTTGCACTTGCACTCCCCACACCGATATGCTGAGGGATGCCCAACACCGACAAAAGATGAGGAGGTGGATCTGAGACGGTGGCAGAAGTTGTGAGCGTCGAGAGGGGAAGTGTGGATGAGGGTGTCGAGGTGAGTAAGTCGGTGTATGACATAAATGAAAGTCGTTTCGTAGAGACGTGAGGAGAGGGGGGATGGGAAAGGGTGAGAGGGGAGACAGGCATCAATGGAGGTGAAGAGCCATGTGCGGCAGATGCAATGGGATCAGGGTGTGCGACGGTCGTTGGTGTAGGTTGTACGTCGGTGCTGACCTCTTGCGTGATAGACGCACTGAAACAATTAGTTGTCGGTGTGGGTGACGGGACGGCTGTCACGTCAGCATTGGGCCCGGGGGGCGGAGTCTGTACGTTGGGTTTTTGCGACGGTGGATGAATGGGATACGCCGGGAGCGGAAGAGTGATGCTCGGACTGGGGCTGGGCAAATTCATGAAAGGCATGTTGGCCTTTCCACGAGTAGGACTCGGACTGCGGCTACTCAATCGCGAGCTAAAGCCACTAAGAGATGTCAGGTCCGAGGACGCCGGGGCAACGATAGCAATTAGTTGATCATCTGTAGGAGATGACAGTACGGTTGCGGCGCTGTCAAGAACTGTAGGGACAGCATGATCGAGCTGTTCGGTCGCCTTGCCACGGGGAGTGCGGTGAGGATGGGAAGAATGAGGATGGGAAGGGTGAGGAGGAGATGGGGTGATAGGCTCGATATCGCGTTCGAATATCGCGGACGAGGATGAGTGACTGTGGGTAGGTGTTAGGTAATGTGGACAAATGGAGATGACCAGTAAAGAAGAAAACAGAACGGCATTTCTACGAATCCGAGTTGATTATCAAAAAATCAAGGGGGGGAAAGAATAAAGGGAATACCAAGAACGAATAGCCGGCCAGATGGATTAAGGAGATGGAAGGCGAATCACTCACACAGAGGTTGGCGACGATGGGATTGATGTCGGCGACCGTGAACCGACCCGGAGACCTAGGTGTTGAGAGGGGTGAGCTGAGAGCTTGCGCTCGCGCACTGAATCCTTCTGAGGGGGGGTGAGAGCCCCTGCGGAAATGATGTGACGAAGTTCATGTGGCGAGGAAGGTTGCGAGGTGGTGATTGTGGGAGAGACTGAAATGAAGGGCGTCAGTCGAGTGGGATATCGGCAGGAGAAGGAACAAACCATGACTTGAGGTATTGGGGGAAGACATTTGGAGTTGAGAGATGGGGAGACGGGGGGGATGTTGGTGGAGTGAGGATAAGTACCGTTAAGCGGTGGTTGAGTTGAAGAATGACCAAAAACAAAAACTGTGGACCTGTCCCGGCGCAAGTCGTTCCACCTCCACGTCCGGCCCGGGTGAAGCGGTGCCGTCGTAGCACCGGTCATGGCATGCCTCCGCATGGCACTCCTCGGACGCACTCGATCCCTTCCGTTTTCCCTCCCATTCAAACACCCCAACTTACGGCTGTATGCAACAGTGAATTCCCCTCTAATAATTGCTAAACCGCCAAATTTGCCGCCGCCCACTTCGGCTCCTCGGCCGCTCGACAGTTTCATCCTTGAAACTTTAGCGCGTGCACCATCCGCGGGGCGCACTGCCCTCCCCCAGCTCATCCAACAATACTTACATCGTTCTGGAAACGTCCTCGACGCACACCTTCCTTATGAACCTCGCCCATCTCCTTCTCGTCGTGTCTCCTTTTCCACTGACACTGGTGACGACGTTCATCTCATCGTCCACGTCGCACGGGAAAATGATCGAAGCAAAGTAACTGTTTCATCCGGCTTTGCCCTCGGAACTGCAGACGGTCTGCCTATTCTCGTAACCTGTGCTCACACGCTCGAGGAGGTGTGCCGTCTTCCCTGGTGCCCTGTGCGTACATGTGTCGCTGATGTCTATAGATTCGTTGGTCTCCACTGCTTGTTCTTCCTAATTCTTCACCACTCGCCACCGCTCCTGACTTCTCTCATGTGCGTTCGTCAGGGTCGTTCGTCCTCTCCACAATAGATTCTGCCCCCGTGGCTCATCCTATTGTTTCTGTCCTCTCCTCACTTCATCGATCCGATCTCATCTTGATGTCTCCTTCCCCCATGCGGACAGCCCTGCGATCACTCCCTATATCGCCTTATCCTATTCCTGCAGGAACAGCCATTCGTGCGCATTTTGTATCAGAGACGAAACCCAAGGAAGACGGCTGGCAGCCTTGGATCGGCGGTACGTGGTCCAAGTGGGTACAGGGCACCGTGCTGGGTTATCGTGATTTTGCTGGCCGCGAGGCAACAGTGAGTTTTTTCATGGTTCCGAACCCTGCCGCTCTGGACACGGCTGCTAACGAGTTGCCAAATTCAAAATAGCCTGGAACGTATGATGCACTTTCCCATATGCTCTTTCAACCACTGCCCACGACTGGTTCCAGCGGGGGTCCGATTGTAGATGAGAACACAGGAGCCGTTGTCGGTGTCATGCTCGGTAGTCGAATGGACAGCTCCATTGAGGGTGTGCGCGGCTGGGGCGTCCCCGCTGAGACCATTTTTGAGGTGAGAGCGCAAAAGCTGGTAGTAAATTCTCGCACGTTATTCATGAATTTGGGATTCAGATGTTCAGTCTTCCAGGTCTCAAGCTCAAGTGAATATTTATTATAGATTTTTTTGTATGTATGAGCAACAGTTCCCGGGGTCTTGGTCGACTGCTCTGGCCAATCGCATAATTTCGGACCGCTAAAATTGCTCGCTCGCTTGCTCAAAAGAGACGTGACTGATGAGGTGAAATAAAATGCCGCACCCATAAAATCCGTCAGCAGCTCCCCATTCCTCCTCTCTTCCACTTTCTCCCACTTCTCTTCTCCCCTCCCACCCTCCTCTATTCTCCGCGATGAGCATCCTCTTATTCTCTGCATTTTTTAGTCCTATCGTCATGTCTTTCATCTAACCCCACTCGCCTGTTTCGGTTTGTTTCACTGGCATATACCTGATGCATGTATTATTGCCCTTGGTCGTCACCAGGTCCCTCTATGACACAAGTCAGCTGTGGGTACTTATCGTACCTATCGGAGTCCTACTATCGAGCTTCTGATCGTGTCTGTTCCTGTCCAATCAACGCAATCAACAATGTCAAGTCAAGCAAGGTCCTCACACCCGTCATGGCCTCTCCCTCGTTCCAAATATCACCGAGACCGTCAACTCCCTGTTCTAGCCATTACCCCATTCTCCATGACTCCCACCTGACCTATCCCCGTTCGTCATCATCCCCGATTTCGACCGTCATACCCGTCGTCGCCTCCAGCTGACATCTCAAGACGTCTATTGCTCATTATTGCGTGATGACTCGGGACTCTGACGCGATGACTCGGGACTATGGCGTGATGACTCGGAGATTACACGTGATGAAACCCCGATTGTCGACGAGATGGCGGCGCCGTTTTGCCCTGCCGTTAATCGAAAGGGACGCCCCTGGACCGCTTTCTATACCTGATTGTGTTGGCACAAGTTTGCCCACTGACGCGTGTAGGGCCAAATATTAACCCGTTTTCTGGTCACTTTGGATGGTGTCCGACTCACTTCGGGCTCCTGGGGCAGTCTGGATGGATAATTTACACAGACGGGAGTGGAATTGGACACCTGAAGGCGACGACGAAATGGCTCTGGTAAGGATTGTTCTAATTCTTGCTGTAAATACAGAAAGTGTCAGTAGTCAAGTAAATGGAAATGTCATGTTTTGTGAAGTTTGAATGGCAAATGAGTGACGACTTTACTTGTGCAGGCCACAGGCTCTGGCAAGGGCGTGGGACTTGGTCTCGGTCTCGGTCTCACTGACCGAAATTGGGTTCGGTTCGGTCCGGTCCGGTCGACTTTGCTGTCTACTAAACTACCACTCTCCATCCATCCGTCCGTCCGTCCCTCTGTTTCTCTTCCATCGGTACTCCCACTCCCTCTCGCACCGTTGTAGTTCAGCCTAATTGTTTGGGGTCAAACAAGACGCCATGGTTTTTGACCCTTCCACGTCAGACCACCTCAAGCCTTGGCTCACCAAGACTCTCGAGCCAATGTCCGTTCTTCCCTCTCTCACTCCCACTTCTCCTATTCGCTCATCCAAATCCGTCTCCCTTCTCTTTAGATGCGACGCTGACCCATCGGCGCTGGCTGACTACATCCTCGCATTGCTAAAGCATAACGGTCCAGAAGCCGAGTTGCGCAAGGAGCTTGCCACACAGTTAGATGAGTTTCTCGAAAAAGGCGCGTCCACCTTGTCATTTCATTTTCTCACTTTTCTGAGCGTTTCACTCTGTATATAGAATGCCCTCCCTTCATCGATGCGCTCTTCACCACCCTTCGCACAAAATCTTATCTCCCATATAGTTCCCCTCCCCTTCTCCCTGCCTCGTCATTACCTGCCGATAATGGCATTCCGATCCCACTCGACGCCCTCATCTCGTCCGGTCCATCAAACTCTACTGACCGTAGTAGAAAACGTCAGGCAGACTATGCCGAAGACATCCGGCCACCAAAGGGTCCACGCGTCAGCCAGGACGGCCCCTTTTCGCGACATGGCCCGTCTAGAGGACCCGGGTGGACTAATGGGAACTGGGGAAATGGCGCTCCAGGTCGCGCCGGTTACGACGAGGTGAATGGTGCCATGGGCCCCCGCATGAATGGGCGCGGACCACCAACGCAGCAGTACCACCCACCGGATCAAAGAAGAGGGGTCTGTCGAGATTATTACAGTGAGTGTGGCCCCTTCTGATGTTGACGTGGTACTCATCCATGCAGATAACGGATACTGTGCTCGTGGCGCGTTCTGCAAGTACAGCCATGGCGAAGACGCACTCGTGCCTGGTGTCTTTCCCATTCCTCCACAGATTCCAGGGAATATGTTTATGCCCATGTTTCCTCCGGCATTGCCATTCGGCATGGGAACTCCTGCGGCGTATGATCCGCATGAAGCACGACTCGACATGCGGCCCGGAGCGCCTTCAGGTCCAATGGGACGTGCCCAGCGCTCGATGCCACCTAGAGTAAATGGTGACGGCCAGCTACTACATCTTCAGGCTTCTGGCGAGCTACCAGTCATCAAAGATCTAACCCCTGCACCATATAAGGACGAATCAACGCAGCAGTCGGACCAACCCCAAGAGTCTTCCCCTGTCGATTCGCAACCCAATGGGACAAGCGCCTCGACATCACCTACTACCAAAATGGAAGTGGATGCCCCCTCAGGCGGTCCAATATCATATCCCGGACGTCCACAACGTCTCTCACAAAATCCGTCTGCTCGTGGGCGCGGTGGTCGGCCAGGTGTTTTCGGTGGCGATGCGCAGCGCTTTCATCCCGAGCGACGAGATAAGACCCTCGTTGTTGAGAAGATTCCGGAGGACAAGCTTTCGCTCGATGCGGTCAATGGCTGGTTCAAGCGTTTCGGGACAGTCACAAACGTCGCTGTGGATGCGGCGAGTGCGAAAGCCCTCGTGAGCTTTTCAACGCATGAGGAGGCGCATGCCGCGTGGAAGACCGAGGATGCCGTTTTTAGTAATAGGTTCGTCAAGGTATTCTGGCATCGCCCAATGGACGGACAAGGTCTCGCGGGGCAGCGTGCTCTCGCGGCCTCGGCTCCGATCGTTGCAAGTGTCACAGCAAGAGAGCAAGCGCCGACGGCACCCGCATCGGAGGCAGCATCTGCTGATCCATCACCCTCTGCGGGTTCTGGATCCGGCCTGAAAAAGGTCGTCTCTACCCCATCGAACTCGTCTGCATCGGCATTCGCGGCGAGACAAAAGCTACTCGAGCAGCAGATCGCCGAGCAGAAAGCTCTCATGGAGAAGCTTAACACCGCGTCGGCCGAGGAGAAGAAAGATATTTTTGCGCAATTACGCAAACTGGGTCAGGAGATCAAGACCACTTCGTCCCAGGCCTCGTTCACCCCTTCAAAAAAGCCGAGCACAAGTATACCTCAGCCCGAGGATCGGGAGGCGAAGGAACGGGAGCGATTAGACAAGGAGTTAGAGCTGCACTCTGCAGCTGTCGATGGCGAAGAGTCTACAGAGGCACTACAAGCAAAGCTTGCCAAGCTCAAAGCCGAGGTGCGTGGTGTTGAGGCTGTGTCTGAGTTCTGGTTCCCCTCATCACTGTTTTCTGTGTAGGCTGCCAGTCTTGGCATCGACTCTTCAGCAGAGTCAGCGCCTCCGTACCCATACCGTGGCCGTGGACGAGGGCGTGGCAGAGGCTTCTACCGTGGTGGCACGCGGGGTGGCCCACCACGCGCGAGCATGAAGCTCGACAACCGACCTAAGAAGCTACTCATCAAGGACGTCGGAAGTGATAACGTACAGGCCGTGCGGGATTGGTATGAGGCCACTTCTCAGGTCGACGCAGTCGAGACGCTCGACAATGGGGACATCGCCGTTATGTTCAGGACACGGGCAGCGGCAGAACAGGTACGTTTCATTTAAAAAAATGTTGGTTCCAGTCCGCTGACGCGTTGACCCCATCTCATAGGGTTTCGCCAAGGGGTCCAACATCCCACTTGTCGGTCAAAAACAAATCAGCTGGTATACCGGTTTGCCAACACCGCCGGCGGGTGGCCCAACGGCCGCACCCCAGTCCGAAGCTATTACGCTGTCCGGCGCGTCCACGTCCGAGTTTGGCCAAGAAGAATACGCCCACGAGCCCGAGCCTGCGGTGAGCGGCTGGGGCGGAGATGAGGACGAGGACGGGATGGGTATGCTCTAAAGGAGCTTTGGACGATTTCGGTAGAGGGCCCCGAGCAACGAAAAGAGCGTCGGGCCCTTTTGAGTCATACGCACAAATCATTTATCCCTAACTTCTCGCCGTATTTTCTGCGCGTCGTATGTTTTGCCGCGTTGTGCATCTTTTTTTGCTCACTCCCTTTTCTTCATTTTTTTTTGGTCATGCTTCTCATCATTCCCCCCCCTTGCGCGTGTATCCCTTGCATAAACACCTTCCGACTTCCTCTCGCCACTATCTTTTGTTTTCTTGTTTCTTGCTGCTTAATCAGCCCAAAAGAACAACGAGCAAAGGATCCGTCCCACAGCTCTTAAAGAGGCTGTGACGCATTTCTCGCGCATATATGTCCGTGTTTTATGTGTGATTAAGACGCAGGCAAGCTGAGATCGCCGCTATTCAACACACTCGTTTAGTTAGATGAAAGGTTAAGAGGACTTTGTAGTAAACTAGGAATATGATACGATAATGATGTGATGGCCCAATGCATTGTATAGTTGGCGCAACGTTTCTCCTCGTGAAATATGAGTAAAAATTAGAGAATAAAAACACAAATACCTCGTGAAAAAGGGGGTAAAACTGTAGAAAGAGAACCAATGAAATGATGTCGTGTGTGAGAGCTAAGGATCGCTGGACTGCATGAAAGATATCTCTGCGTCGTCATCCACCACAAAGCTCCCGAGCATGTAATAATCCTCCTCGTCTGGCGGAATAGGCGAGCTGGACCGCGCAACGCGCTCATGCCCGCCAGCGGCGGCGGTTCTAGCGGGGGCAGGGAGCCTGAGAGGTGCGCCTCGCCTCACGGGAGGAGCGGCGAACATGGGCACAGACACTTTCCTTTTCCTGTTATTATTTCCATTTCCAGGG
>Ga0307510_10010066_pt1 | contig 11240 bp, 9 predicted proteins | sample 12_EM_MG_FD_207224 | JGI IMG/M metagenome (GOLD analysis project Ga0307510, IMG submission 207224) | Populus trichocarpa ectomycorrhiza microbial communities from riparian zone in the Pacific Northwest, United States - 12_EM | ecosystem: Host-associated > Plants > Roots > Unclassified | place... | reverse complement strand
TGTGCTGCATGGGGAGTACCCTGGACGGCCGGAGAAGTATCCCGAAGGATGGCATCGACAGAGACGATGGAAGGTGTTTTTACAAGGGTTGGAGAGGCGATGCGCTCGTTCCCGCCCCAGGAGACTATGCGACTTGCCATGAGATGAAGAGATAAAAGAACACGTGTTCGGAAACCGTTTAGTTAATTGAGCGCTTTCAAGTTGTTCTCGCCAGTAACTTACAGCAGATTGGCGGCGTTAACATTGAGCGATATTGAGCCATGATGCTGGTCAGATCCGCCAGCCTCGATAAATCCTAGACTCGGAGTCATACGACAGACCCCTCAGTGCCAGCCGTGATCGACCATTTATCACTTTCGACTTCGCGTCTCTGAACAGGGCATTTGGACCTTAAGCTCAAGCTTCAAATTTTGCGCTCAAGGCAGCCCATGATGACCATAAGTTAGTCATGACATTCGTCTTCAATCCCTCAGGCCTCATGCTCATATGACCCACTTGGTAGTACAAGACCGCACACGTGCCCTCCTTTTGCCTCGCTTTTTCTACGTATACAGCCATAGAAGAATAATGTTTAGGTAACGGTTTCAACTACTACACTTAAGTTTAAGGAATGCCCGAATGGCAGCCTCATGCTCTGGGGAGATGAAACCGCATTGGTAAAAGGGGATGTTCTTCATGACGAGGTCTCGAGTAGCCGAATTGCCTTGAAGACCGTGGTCCAAGCATATGACACCGCATTCCTTCGGATCGAAAGGAAGACTCCAGGCGGTCAAAGCGTTGCAACTGCACCGGTAACACCTAGAAAGCAACCGGCCGAACGGCAAGGAGATTCCTCTTCCCACAGGATAGGAAGGATGCACGGGTGATGCAGCAGACAACGGCCTACTCATTACTGGGGGCACACGTGCCAGTTTCTCATTGGCGGGGGTAGCTGGAGGTCTGGAGTTGGGCAGGCTCACGCGAATTCCGTAGACGCTCACCCAAGTATTGTATCGCCTCCTTTCTCGTCCTGAATATATCGAGCCCCTTCGCCAAGAGGTCGAGGGTGTGGTGGCAGAAGAAGGCTGGACCAAAGCCGCAATGGACAAGATGGAAAGTTTTTTGCGTGCTGACAAATCACTTTGCGGCACCATTGTGCCCGAGACGTGCGTCATAGATGTTTCGACTTCAGTTCATAACTTCATATTTCAAAGAAAGACGCAGCCTATACAGTAAGGTCAAATACATGGAAGTGACAGGTTTCTCTACACCATAACTCAAACAGACATAAAGATCTTGAAACAGGGGTCAACCGCACGGATCATGGCACGGGATCTCACTACTGTCGTTTCCTGAACATCACACCTGTGCTCCTCGGGATACGCAATGTGGCGATGTAATTGTCGGGCGGGGCTTCTTCCCCTTTCTCAAATTTCATATCATACGTCACGAGCAGGTGCGCAAGCAAGAGCTTGACTTCATTAACTGCAAAGAACCGTCCTGGGCTGATAACGAAGAGAGAGGTTGTGTAGGGACGGTGAAAAAATGGGCAGAAGCGCTTACCATGTGTGTCGCCCCAGTCCAAAAGTCAAGTTTTCAGCAGAGGCAGAGATCGCTTGATATCTGCCGGTCGCTTTGCCCCCTTCTTTCTCGCGGAGCTTTGCAAACCGAAATCCGTCAAATTCGTTAGGATTCTCATGGATTCTTTCGTCCGTTTGAGTAGCTCTGGCTGGGATGGAGACGAGCGTGCCTGGGGGAATGGTAACACCATTGGAAAATGTGAACGGCTGCAACACGAGCCGGGTCATGACAACTGGAGAAAAGTATGGAGCGAACATCAGCGGTTCGTAATTGGGACACTGGGTAGGAATCCAACGAACGGGTTCCTCCGCCATCAATCCGCATAGCTTCTCGCACGAAACTGTCTGCCTGGTGCATCTTGTCCATTCCGGCTTTCGTCCAGCCTTCTTCTGCCGCCACAGCCTCGACCTCTTGGCGAAGGGGTTCAAAATATTCAGGATGCGAGAGGAGACGATACAATACTCGCGTGAGCGCCTACTGTGCAGTGGTCAAGGTTGACTTGTGCGGAGTAAGGTGTAATTACTTGCCTGGGAAGTCGTATGGATGGCCACAAAGTTGACAACGAGCAATCGCCGCGCCAAACCTTCGGCGGACCTCTCCACACCCTTGGCCTCGCTCATCAGCCACATGAGCATATCGTTCTGTAGTTCCACGCAGTAATGAGAAAAAGACCAAGGTAAGATGGGTTCACATACGGGCATATCCCAGTCCTCTCCAAATTCCTCCATCTTCGCGAACCGCTCCTCGACCATAGGCCTGATGAATTCAATCTCTTGTCGAATCTGGGAAGGGAGGTTCGATAACACGCGTGCCACAATGCTAGTGTGCGTCTCAGTGACGGTGGTATGCGGACGTTAGTAAAGACGGCGGCGCACAGCTTAAGAGGCTTCGGAAAGAATCTAATTATTGTGGCAAATTTCACAACATTGATCGCAAATGTCAAATTGAGATGCTGATAATCAGGATTCCGGCCTATAAAGAACATCAGCACAGATCGGACGATCCAAAGAGCACGAGAGTGATCACGGACAAAGAGGAACGCCAACAAAAACACGATTCGTGGCTCTACAGACCAACCGTTGAAGGGTTTCGATGATAGGGACCTTGACCCATTCTGCGTTCTCTGTGAGTCACATCTTTCGCCAGCGAATTTACCACTTACTATCCTCATCCGTCGGGGTCAAATCCTTCAGAGCAAGGATGAGCTCTTCTCGAACCTCTTTAAGAATGACTGCGATATTCCGTGTTAATTTTGTGCGTATAATATCCACATGGTAATTGTCGTCCTTGTTCAGCATATCCAATGTGTAGTCTACTTGAAGGGCCTGTGATATTCCTTGTGAATCGTGAGCTCACCGTTTGGTGGCTACACGTACGTCGGATGCTGGTTCAATCATGGACAAGATGTTATCCGGGGCCTTCCTGACATCTTCGACGAACTCAGGCCCGGAGACCAGTATCATCCACGTCTTCAAAGTGGCGACTTTGAAGATTCCTGGTCTTGTCTAAGAATGGGAACATCTTCAACTCTGCACGATGAATGTGTAATGATTGAGGGTAAGATAGCTTACTTTCTCGTAGCCCTCTTTGATCATGCGGCCGCGATCAAAAATCTGTTTGAGAGCAGTAAAGTAAGAGAGAATTGGGTCAGAGAACCCGACGGTTGGTATGGCATTGAGCTGGGGACATGTGTGTTCGTCAAGGACTGCGATATTGAGATGGGGGCAATGGACTGACCAGTGGGTCGACCTTGAAATACCAGCTGAAAAGGAGAGAGACCACGACAAACAACCCCGCGAGGAACGACGCCTTCAAAGTGGATTCGTCTGGCATGGCGCAACGAGGTGAGGGGGCAAATGGGCGCGCTGATTGTCGGCCTGGGCTTTTATGGTGAATCCAGACGAGCGCCTTGACCAAGCAATGTCGACTCGAATGCCGCGGCCCACGGCCCTAAAGTGGAGTGTCAAGTACTCCAGGTCTTGGCCCTGTGATGTGTGCCATGTTACCGAGGTGTCACCGATTCCGACTGCCCAGTTTGTGGGGTACAGCGCTAGGCATGTGTCAGCGGCGTGATCTTGGGTTAAGTCATGCTCTTTTTTTTTTTCAAGAACGAAGAGCGAAGGGTAGACTTTTGAAAAAAAAGCGCACATGACTTCAGTTGCTGCGTTCTGAATCCTTCCGCTGAAACAAATCGCTTGTTGCGGCGGCTGCGGTTGACAAGTCAATCAAGTGCGAGGATGGGATGTAAGAACCCCCACAACAGGGGTGCTTTGTTTCAGGTTATGATGGATATGCACACGTAGATATGAGGGAATCAGATAGATACTATTCATGTGTGTACGCAGTAGAATATATATGTGTAATGTGAAACCTCCAATATGGCAGTGTCGGGATCGGCGGGAACGCCACACCTATGAGCGCACGCACTAACACGTGCGCGCTGATGCGCTGATGGTCGATTACACTGGTCACTGATACTTGTATCAGCTTGCCGCCGGATCTCACTCCAACACTCCCCCTCAAGCTGGTACAAGCCCCATCTCACGGGTGTGCCTTTGGTGTTTAGGCTTCGGGAGCGCTTTCGTCAAGACGTCTGCTGTCTGCTCTGGATCGTGGCAACTGTCGATGAAGACCTTTCCGTCTTGGACTAGGTCACGGACCCAGTGCCAACGGATTGCTATATGCTTGGAGCGCTTGTGGAACTGTGGGTTCCTCGCCATCGCAATCGAGCCATTGTTGTCGCCCCGGATCAGCGTCGGGACGTCCTCTTGGAGCAAGCCGAGTTCGCCATATAGGCTTTTCAGCCAGCAGGCTTCTCAGGCTGCTTCAGAGAGCACAACGTATTCTGCTTCGGTTGACGATAACACAATGGAGACTTGTTTTCTGGAGCTCCAAGTGATGGCTCCGTTTCCGGCAAGGAAGACGTATCCGGATATGGATTTGCAATCATCCGCGTTCCCATATGAAGCGTCCACGTACCCGTAGAAGAAGTCGGGCTCCTCGGGGAGCGCTTTGTAAACTATGCCATGGGTTCTGGTACCCGATAGGTACCGTAGGATGCATTTCAATGCTCCTACATGCTGGAGGCTGGGATTGGCAGTATACGCCGCCAATCTATTCACTGCGTAGGCAATATCTGGCCTTGTAGCATTCGCGATGAACTGGAGCTCTCCTAGGAGCCTTGCGAAGGAGTTGCTACGATTCCCTTCGTTTCCCTCAGGATTGGGCTCGAGTGGGGTGTTCGGATCTAGCGGCATCCCGACTGGATTTGCACGCTCAAGTCCTTCCTTCTTCAGGATAGACTCAATGTATCTCCTCTGGGATATCGCGATGGAGTCTTTGCTCATCGTGATTTCGATGCCGACGATCTTGGATGGTTCGCCAAGGTCAGTTACTTCCCACTCGGCCTTAATGTCTGATTTCATTTTATTCATGAGTCTGATTGTCATTGCGAATAGGAGCAAGTCGTCAACCCATACTGTGATTATGGCGAACTCTTCACCAATGCGCAGTATGTACGTGCATGGATCGGAATGGAGGCGAGCATATCCACACCTCCTGAGCTTCGTATCGAGTTCGCTATTCCATTCACGCCCTGCCTGTTTTAGGCCATATAGGGTCTTAATGAGGAGGCAAACTTGACCAGTTCCATCTGTGAACCCCTCTGGTTGTTGCATGTAAACGCGTTCTTTCAGCATTCCATTAAGGTATGCACCCTTAATATCCATTTGTTGGATGTGCAACTTCCGTGTTGGAGCGATCGCTAGTATGGCTCGTATGGTCTCTAATTGCATGACAGGCGAATGCGTCTTGAGGTAATCGTGCCCCAGACATTGGGCACAGCCCTTGGTGACGAGTCTCGCCTTGTACTTGGTGAGTACACCTTCTTTGTTTCGCTTTTTGGTGAATACCCATTTGTTTGCTATAGGTACTGCGCCGACTGGTTTATTGACAAGTTTCCAGGTTCCCATCCAGCGGAGCTGCTCTAGCTTGGTCTGGATCGCTTTCTCCCATTCTGGCCAGTCTGGGGAAGCGCATGCTTCTTTCAAGCTGTGGCAGTCATCACCTGGTATGACGTTGAAAGCCTGTATGGTACTGAAGGCTTGTTCTTTGGCAACACACAGCATGCCAGCCTTCTTTTCGTCTGGGAACGGATCATGTAGGTATCTGTAGTCTTTGTGGATTCCCCTGGTTCTGCGGGGTTCTCTGGGGTCAATGTTCACTTGGGCTTTCCGCTTTCTTGGGTTTCCTGTTCTTGTTTCAGGAGCAGTGCTGCGTGTGCCATCTTCCAGCTCCCCCTCATATGGAGGGCCGTTCTCCCCCTCAAGCGGAGCGCTCAGTTGTATGCCAAGTTCCTCTGGTGGAGAAGGATCCGCTTTTGACAGGAAGCGGAAGTTTCTGGAGGTAAGAATATTCCTTGTTGCAGCGTTGTAATACATTATTGATTTCGATCCTTCGTTGTATCTGATGTATGCTTTCCTTTGTGATTTAGGAAGCATCTTCCTCTGGACTTGTTGTCCTTGGAGGAGTACCCATATGGGTGCACCGAACTCTCGTAAGTGTGCTACGTTCGGTTTTCTGCCATTCCAGAGCTGATATGGTGTCATCTTTGCTCTAGGTTTTGTGTATGATAAGTTTCTCAGATATGTGGCGTGCACAACGGCGGGCTCCCAGAGGAATTCTGGGAGGTCTGCGGCCATGAGCATTGCGTGTGCGAGCTCCACTAGCGTGCGATTCATTCGCTCCACCACTCCGTTTTGAGAAGGTAAGTACGGGGCAGTTACTTGGTGTTATGTTCTTGGGTGTTATGATCCTGAACCCTCACCCCAATTTTCCACCATTTATTTCGCGCTCTCGGTCACTCGTCCCTCACTCGTTCCCTCACGCGCCGCTCGGACCGTCACCAAATCACCTGACAAGTCACCTGATGGACCACATGACTAATCCGCAGTCAACTATCACATGCCATCACTCCGCAGTCCGCAGTATCATGACGTGTCCTCATTTAACCCTTTTCGACTTGCCAGCTCATGATGGGCTATTCTTAGATTGCCAGCTCATGATGGAGCTATACTTAGAACCGCCACGTCATGATCTACCTTAGTAAATATTTCCATATTTCTCTGTGACTCCTGTGACCCGTTACTTCTCAAATGTATATAAGCGCTCGCACTTTTAGCAGTTAGGCCTTAAGCCTAACTTGGTTTTCAATCCAAAACTTGTAGCTTCCACCCAGAATTCCCAGAGTCAGACAGCCTACCTTTGGTTAATCCATTTGACCGCGTTGTGCTTCATAATTGTGAAGTACTCAAAGTCATAGGCTCATCCCTTGTCGCTTCAAAGTGCCATTGAAGCTCTCCCCTTTCATCTCTACTATCTACCTCAGGAGTCGCCCTTATCATCGGGGACTTTACTCTTATACTGCGTAGCCAACCGGTACCGAGCTACTCACGTGATCCATTGCCTCAGGAGGAGACCCCACTGAGCAATCCCAGTCGTCGCCAAACCAATCCACACACGTCGCGTCTTTAAGGCCCTTGGACCTTAACACAAGTTAGGCTTTCCTATGAGCTCTTGAAACACAGAGCTGTTACCATCGTGGCGACCATTCAATACGGAACACTCAATGACGAATTTACATGCATCGTCAGGAGACAACAAGACGATCTCCCAGCACACGTCACAAAAAAACGCATACTTCGAAGACCACGAAGTAGACAATCCTAACACCGGATATTACTTTGAAACCCCAAACGGACGAACCATCTCTGTTGAATTTATTCAAGCAAACGACACCTATCTTTGGGTCCAACTTCATCGACACAACGATACCTGGATTACTAACCAGGGAGGAATTATCAGAAACAACCCAGATCTTGGCTGGTGGCTCATCATCGACCCTCAGCATCCCAACTATATCGGACAAGAGGCCAGCGTCTCCCATACTATCGCAGCAGTTACCACAGCACTTCAGCAGCTTCCTACCCGCCCCAACACCCCAGATCATCCAACCATCATGGAAGGACAACAGGAAGACATTAACGTCGCTACTGGCCAAGCACAGGCCGAGGCACAGAAGATTAATATCATCACCCCCTCCAACGGCGCACTCAAAGGAAACCCTCCTTTTGTATTTACTGGAGACAGGAATACAAGCTGGAAGTTTATAAACAACTTCGATCTCTGGCGCCTACTCAACCAACATAACGACACCATGAAGAAACCCCTATCCCGCGTCGTCGCCCTTCTCAGTTATATGGACGGTGACAAAGTGGACGCCTGGAAGGAAGAACAAATGCACATCCTTGAGAAAGCAGCAAACGACAGAGTCCAAGAAACGGACGAAGACCTCTGGAAAGACTTCATCGAAAGGTTTAGGAACACCTTCACCAATCAAAACCAGAAAGAAGAATCCTACCAGAAACTGTGCAAACTCAAGCAGGAAGATAGTCTCGACGACTTCTTCGCCAAATTCAAACAATTGGCATTCGAGGCTGGAGTTCCCCTAGATGACAAGGGAACTATCGAAACCCTCAAACACGCCATGAATAAAGGCCTTACTGGCGCTATCATTAATTCCCCCAACTTCGACCCCACCGCAGACACCCCTTGGACGTTCAAACAGTGGGAAGAACAGGCTCGCCAATCTCACCTTAAATGGAAGGCGGCAGCCGAGTTCACCCAACGACGTCAAGGACTCTTCCAAGCATTCAAACTCGCTCCTAGGCAGACCAACAACCCTGGACGAGGCGGTTTCGGAAGAAACAACAACTGGAGGAACAATAGAAACGACCGACGCACCACCTCTCAAGGAGGATATCATATGGACGTCGACGCCACAGTCACCCAAAACATCAACGCCACTGCTAGTGGACAACAACATTCCGAAACAAAGAAAGCGGAACTCATGAGAAGCAACTTGTGCTTCTACTGCGAAAAACAAGGACACCGAGCCAACGTCTGTCGCAAGAAACAAGCTGATCGCGGTAACTTCAGTGGTCGCTCCAACAACCCCAGGGAGCCAACCAGAGTCAACGCCGCACCTGATATGCCAGACATTTCGGACCTCGACACCTTCGCTGACTATCTAAAGGAAAATATGGATTCCTTCAGCGAAGAGACTAGGCTAGGATTCGTCGAGAAACTCATGGGAAAGGATTTTCCCGCGGCCCTCAACTAGCTGCCTTAGTTAGGGCTTTCCGACTCGATAGTGTGTTTGTAAACAAATCAAATTCAATACAAATTAAAGTTCCAATCACACACTATCGAGGGACAGCAGAAGAAATGATCCTACTCGACACTGGAGCCACAGAAAACTTCATCGACCAAACCACTGTGGATAAACTTCGCTTAGGCACCAAACGAATTCCCTACGCCAGGAAAGTATTCAATGTGGACGGAACCCTCAATCGAAGCGGAACCATCACTAGAGCTTGCGACCTACTTGTCACTCAAGGAAACAAGAAAGAACGAATCAGGTTCTTCGTCACAAATTTGGGTAGCGACTGAATGCTTTTCGGCTACCCCTGGTTCAGAAAGTTCAACCCAGATATTGATTGGGAGAAAAGCAAACTCAAAGGACCCAAAGTTAAAATCGAAACCTTACTCTATGGCACTCTTCAACGTGCAAAAACCTGGCTCAAGCAGAAGAAACAAGACAACGAAGACCTCATCCTCGAGGCACAACGGTGCACTCTATGGTCGGGAGTAACTCCTTCAGAAATGAAGGAAGGCCCGGTAGAAATCAACCGCACCCACACATCAGTCGAAATGGCCCATAAGTACGCATCGGAACATGGGAAGGAGGAAGTCATCCTCCCGGAAGAATTCAAACGTCATATGGCACTATTTTCGGATGAAGAGGCGAACAAATTCCCGCCAACTCGCGGCAAGGGAGATCACAAAATCGTACTCATGGACACCGCCCCTACCCGTTTCAACTGCAAAGTCTACCTGCTCTCAAGAGATGAGCAGGAAGCGGAGAACAAATTCATCGACGAAAATCTGGAAAAAGGCTACATCACACCATCGGACTCCCCCTACGGCTTCTCTACCTTCATGGTCCCTAAGAAAGACTCGAAGGAAAAGAGATACATCATCGACTATCGCCCCCTCAACGCAGTCACCCGAAAGGACGTCACCCCACTCCCCAACCTTAAACAGTGTATCGAAAACTTGCAAGGAATGGAACTATTCAGCAAGTTCGACATCCGCTGGGGATACAATAACATCCGTATACGGGAAGGCGATCAATGGAAAGCCGCATTCAAAACACGTCGGGGACTATTCGAACCCAAAGTAATGTTCTTTGGAATGAGTAACTCACCAGCTAGCTTCCAACGGTTCATGAACGGTATTCTCGAAGAACTATACGAACACTTCGAGAAGAAAGGCATACATGACATACGGCACATCCTCCAGAACTACATGGACGATTGTGGTATAGGCACCCTCCTCAAAGACTACAAACTACATGTCGAAATCATTAACTTCCTATTCAACCTACTTCTACGTCATGGCCTACATCTCAAACTATCAAAATCCGTCTTCTTACAACCACAAATGGATTTCCTAGGCGTCCGAATCTCCAAGGAAGGAGCCACTGTCGACCCAGCCAAAGTCGCAGGACTCAGGGACTACCCACGCATACTCAAAGACAAACGACAAGTCCGCGGATTCCTAGGAGTAGCTGGATATCACCGCATGTTTTGTCCCAACTTCAGCATCATCGCCGCACCTCTTACAGCACTTACCGGAAAGGACGTACCATTCGAATGGGGACCCAAGCAGATCGAGGCCCAAGACAAAATAATCACCCTAATTACCAGCGCACCCATCCTTGCCAGACCAGACCCCGATCGACAATTTGAGCTCGAAACCGACGCTTCACAAGTCGGCACGGGAGCAATACTCTACCAACGGGACCCCCCTACTAACAAACCAGACGGCACTCAGAAACCCGGACCACAACGACCAGTGGGATTTCACTCCCAGAAGTTCACACAAACCGAGCAAAATTATCCTATCTACGACCGCGAATTCCTCGGAGTTATGAGAGGACTTCGCTGCTGGTCCCACTTGCTCAAAGGAACAACAATCCCCGTCTTGGTATATACTGATCACGCAAATCTTAGGTATTACAGAGAGCCCCGCAAAATCGGGCCACGCGTTGCTGGCTACTTACCAGAACGCGAACAATACAATATCTTACTGGAGTACAAACCTGGGGCTACTAATCGAGCAGACGCATTATCTAGGCAACCTGACTACAAAGGACCAAACGAAATCAACGAAGACGTCACTGTATGGCCGGATCAATACTTCTGCGACCAGCACACCTCAATCCGCGTATTCGATATGGACAGTATAGGCGACAACTTGGACTCAAAAATCAAGCTAGCGCAATATCAAAATCAAAGCACACTCAAGAAATGGGCACCAGCACATAATCTATCCCTACTAGACGGCACTCACTGGTACCACGGCACCGCACTTGTTGTCGTGGCAGACAATGACCTTAGGAGGGGAGTAACATCCCTTTTTCACGACCACGAAACCGCTGGACACGCCGGAATTACCAAAACCCTCCAACTTATCGCACCCTACTACTGGTGGCCCGGAATGAAAATCTTCGTAACTGAATACATCAAAGGCTGCGCTACTTGCCAAATGACCAAAGT
>Ga0307510_10010065_pt1 | contig 11241 bp, 10 predicted proteins | sample 12_EM_MG_FD_207224 | JGI IMG/M metagenome (GOLD analysis project Ga0307510, IMG submission 207224) | Populus trichocarpa ectomycorrhiza microbial communities from riparian zone in the Pacific Northwest, United States - 12_EM | ecosystem: Host-associated > Plants > Roots > Unclassified | place... | reverse complement strand
GGTCGGCTCGTCCAACAAATACACCGCAGGCGCCTGCGCTAACAACGCCGCAATAGCCACGCGCCGCTGCTCCCCACCTGACATCGTGTCAGTGCGCCGATCAGCAAAATCGGCAAGGTCAACAGCCGTCAATGCCTTGCGCGCCAGTTCCCCATCCTGCGCGTTTTCCCACTGCCAAAATTTAAGGTGAGGGTGCCGCCCAATCAGCACCGTCTCCATCGCAGTGGTAACGAACCCCTCATCGAGATCCTGCGCCAGCAACCCCAGCCGCCGTGCAACCGCGCGCCGGTCCTGTCGCTCCACCGCACTGCCACCAAGTAACACGGTGCCAGCGGCCGGCTTCCGCAACCCGGCCAGCGTGTGCAGCGTAAGTGTCTTGCCACAGCCGTTGCGCCCCAGAACCGCGACGAATTCGCCGGGCGCGAAGCTCACAGTCAAACCACTGACCAACTGACGTGAAGCAACGCTGACAGCGACATCTTGTGCGGCCAATGGCGCGCTGGCGGTCACGCCGCTCTCCGCCGGTCCGCCAGCCGCCGCTGCGTTACCGCCGGTAGTCACTGCGATCCACCCGTCATCGCTGTGTCCACCGAATCTCCACCGCAGTAGCAGGCCCCACAACAACGGTATTCAACCCGTCGGGCATCTCCGCACTCTGAGGCGTCACAGCCCGACGTCCCGCCATGATCTCCGTCTCATCCTGTGGATACAGAGGCTTGCGCGAAGGGTCGGCAAACCCAATGGGAAACAACGGCGCCCCCGTCGAATAGTCGTACTTGTCAGTCGCGCCCAACGTATGCAGCAACTCATGCGTAACGACAACATTATTGGTTCGAGCCATCTGCCGCGAAGCAAACGCATGCGTCACGCCAATCAAACCCTTCTGCATCCCATGCGAATCAGGCACGGTCTGCAGCGTAGAGGGATCGTGAAAGAGCACGAACATCCGAATGTGCGGGGGCGCTCGCCCATGAGTATCAGCGTTTCGCCACGCGTACCACCGAAGCTTGAGACTCCACCAAACCGTGCCGAGAACGCCCGCACCACGCTGAAGCTCGGGCGGGCGCTGTCGCACCTGTGGATACACCACAATGTGCACGGGCTCCGCCAACGACTTGCCATAGCGGTGCGCCTCGCGCGTCATGAATTCGCCTATGTCAGCGAAGTCCCCAATATCAATACCGTCGACATAACTCTGTGCCGCAGGCGTCCCATCCGCATTGACGGGAAAGATGCCAACCCACAGCGGATCCTTCCAACGGGTACTGCCGTACCGCTCAAACGTCGTGTGAACAGCCGCCCACAGCAGCACGATCAGCAGTATCAAAATCCGGATGTTTCGCCACACGATGGCTCAGGCGCAGAGGGGTGTCATGTGATCGGGGCTGCCGAGGCTCAGGGCTGCAGCCGCGTCGCCTTCCAAGGCCCCACGTCGAACGACCCGTCAGCTCCCTTCTTCAGCGACCGCGTCCACCGCGCACGATCATGAATCCGGCCAGCTCCCTCGACCCACAGCTCCACGTTTTCAGCCCAAATCCGAAACCCGCCCCAATGGGGTGGACGAGGAACGTCGATATCTGAAGCTGCGGGCGCGTTGAGGTTAGCGCTCAGTGAATCGACGGGGCCATCAGGGACAGGCGTCCCGAAGCGTTTGGCCGCCGCCGTAACAGCCGCCTGCAAATCCGCCCGCGAGCCAATCGGCTCACTCTGCTGACTGGCCCAGGCGCCAAGTCGGCTCTGCCATGCGCGCGAGGCGAAGTACGCATCGCTGTCTGCGTCCGGAGCCTTAACCACAGGCCCCTCGACTCTCACCTGCCGGTGTAACGCATCCCAATGAATCACTGCGGCCGCACGTGGGTTCTGGGTGAGCTGGCGACCCTTGCGCGACTGGTAGTTCGTATAGAACACAATGTACCCAGGGATGGGCACGATGTCTTTGCACAGGACGACGCGTGCGGAGGGCTGCCCTTCGGGGTCGACGGTCGCTACGACCATTGCGTTCGGATTGGGCTGCTGTGCGGCCTTCCAGGCCTCTTCCTGCCAGCGGCTCACGACGGCAAGGGGCTCCGCAGGCAGCGGATCGGGCAAAAGCTCGGTATGGTGGCGCATTGCGTAATCGTAAACCACCCGATAAAAGGGTGTTCACTTCCCTGAATGACCCTTAAGACCGAAGAGCCATGGCGACCAACGATGTGACCCTGGATGCCCTCCGCAAACGTGTGACTGACATCGATCGTCAGCTCATTACTCTTGTTGCGGAGCGAAAGCGCGTCAGCGGCGAAATTGCGCGGGCGAAGCGTAGTACGGGCTATCCCACGCGCGACTATGAGCGTGAGAGGGACGTGATCCTCGGCGTTCGTACGATGGCCGCCGAGCTCGGGGTCTCACCTGCGTTGGCCGAGGACATCCTCAGGCTTCTCATCCGCTCGTCTCTGACCACCCAGGAGCATGCGAGCGTCGTCGCGCGAGGCACCGGATCCGGGCGTCGCGCACTCGTCATCGGCGGCGCCGGCAAGATGGGCCGATGGTTCGTCGAATTCTTAACGTCCCAGGGCTTCAGTGTGGAGGTCGCAGATCCCAACCCCTCCGTGGAAGGCGTCGCCCGTGCGGATGATTGGCGCAAGACAGATCTCAAGCACGATTACATCGTGTTGGCCACGCCGTTGGGTGTGACGGACGGGATTCTGCGCGAGCTTGCGCTTCGCCGTCCGACCGGCGTCATTTTCGACGTCGGGTCGCTCAAGTCACCGCTGCGCGCGGGTTTGATGGCCCTGAAATCATTGGGGTGTAAAGTCACGTCCGTACATCCGATGTTCGGACCGGATACGGAGCTACTGTCCGGGCGGCACGTTGTGTTTGTAGACCTGGGCTCACCCGAAGCGCTTACGGCCGCCCGCGAGTTGTTTTCGCCGACGATGGCTGAGCAAGTTGTGATGAGCCTCGATGATCACGACCGTCTGATCGCGTATGTTCTGGGGCTGTCCCACGCGTTGAACATTGCTTTCTTCACCGCGTTGGCGGAAAGCGGTGAGGCCGCGCCGAAGCTGGCGAAGATGTCGAGCACGACTTTCGACTCACAGCTCGATGTGGCAGCACGTGTGGCACAGGAGAGCCCGGACCTGTATTACGAGATTCAAAGCTTGAACGACTACGGCGCAGAATCCCTCGAAGCACTCTCGCGTGCCGTGGAACGAATCCGCACGGCAGTCATTTCGCAGGATCATGACGCGTTCGTTGCACTGATGCGCCAGGGTCGCGACTACCTGGAAGATCGCCGGAGCGTGGCTGAACGCCGCGCTTGAGTCAGTATGCGCCGTACATCCGAGCGTAATACCACCACCGCTGATCGCATCGCCGAGCTGAACGCCGAAGTGCGTTCTCTCCAGACGCGTCTGACTGAGCTCACCGACGAAGTCAGCCGCAATGACGCGATTCTGAAGAAGACACAGGAGCGCGAGCTCGAGCTGCTGCGCGCCGGTTCGCTCGCGCAATTGCTGGAGAAGTTGATTCACGGGCTGCGGACGTCCTTTCAGCTCGACTCGGTGACCCTGATCCTGCACGACCCCAACCACGAGATCCGTCATCTGCTGGCGGGCGACGGGTTCCTGCTCGAAGAGCTGACCGAGGTGCAGTTTGTGGATGTGTTGGCCACGATTGCGCCCCGACTGGGGAATCTCGAGCGTCCCTGGCTGGGGCCGTTTCGGATGGCGGACCACGAGTTGCTCGTGCCTAAGGGCCGCCAGAACGGAAGCCTTGCGTTGATACCCCTACGCCGCAGCGGACAGCTCGACGGTGTGCTCGTGTTCTCCAGTGTGGATCGCTTCCGGTTCAACCGCGAACTCGCGACGGACTTTCTCGCCCACCTCGGGGTCGTAGCGGCAATTTGCCTGGAGAACGCCGTCAACCGCGCACGCCTCGTGCGCAGTGGTCTCACCGACTTCCTGACGGGCTTCCACAACCGACGCTATCTGCATGCGCGGCTATGCGAAGAGTTGGCCCGGGCACAGCGCGATCATCTGCCCATTGCGTGCCTGATGATCGACGTCGATCACTTCAAGCGGATCAACGACGAGTACGGACACTTGGCCGGCGATGCCGTGCTACGCGAGGTCGCCCAACGCATCGACGATGAGATGCGCCTCAGCGATACGGGCGCACGGTTCGGTGGTGACGAGTTCGCGATTGTGTTGCCCCACGGTTCCCTCACCGATGGTGAGCGTGTGGCAAGCCGTGTGTTGGAAGCCGTCCGCGGCACGCCGATCGTCGTGACCAACCAACGCTCCGAGCTGGTGACGCTGTCCATCGGCGTGGCTGCCGCCCGCCCAGACTCCCAAGGCACTCGCGACTACAGTGAGCTGGCGGAGAAGCTGATCGCAGAAGCCGACGCAGCCCTCTACAGAGCAAAAAGTGCCGGCCGCAACCGAGTGGAAGTCTCCCCGACCCTGGTGGCGTAAACCGCCAGCGCGCGCCCAACGCCGCAGCTGGCCCCGGCCAACGCACGTGCCCGGCCCGCCGCCCAGCCGCGTGCGCGGCCCGCCCGCCCAACGCGGGTGCCGGCGCCCTGCGCCTTAAATAACCCGTCCCCCACGCCCCCGCAAAAGGGCAATAAATACCGGCGCCCCCACCAACGCCATAATCGCCCCCACCGGCAACTGCCTGGGACTCGCCACAGTCCTGGCCAACAAATCCGCCGCGGCCAGAATCGTCCCCCCCAATACCACGGAAGCCGGCGCCACCAACCGGTGATCGCTGGTCCGAAACGCCAACCGAACCAGGTGCGGCGTAATCAATCCAACAAACCCAACAGTCCCCGCATTAATAACGGCAATCGCGGTTAACGCAGCGCATGCGACAAACAAAATAGTCCGCCACAGCTCAATCTGCAGCCCGACACTCCGCGCCCGTAGCTCCCCAGCCGCCAGCACATTCAGCGGCCGCGCAACAAGCAACGCCAGACCCGACGCCAACGCAGCAGTCAGCACGCTGCTCCAAGGACTCAACGCCCACCCAAGGTCGCCAGCAAGCCAGAACACCATCCCGCGCAACCGTCCCGTATCGGCGACAGCAAGCAACACACTAACGAGCGCTCCGCACGCACTCGCAATCACTACCCCCGTGAGCAGTAGCCGCGAAGTCCCGCCCCCACGCGCAAGCAGGTAAACGACAGCCACAGCGCCCAACGCGCCAAGCACAGCAGCCGACTGCACGCCGACTGCAGCCGCCCCAGTAATCATGGCGAGCAATGCCCCCACTGCAGCACCCCCGGACACCCCCATCACAAAAGGGTCCGCCAAGGGATTGCGAAACAACGCCTGCAGCAGCACCCCCGCCAGCGCCAGCAACCCGCCCACCCCGAACGCAGCAAGCAGCCGAGGCAGCCGCACCTCCATCATCACATTGCGAGCAACCTCATCCCCCGCGCCCAGCAGTGCAGAAATTGCCTGCCTGGCCGTGATACCTGAACCCCCGCTGACCAGCGAGGCCAGACAAATAGCGAGGGCCAAAAGGAGCAGCAGCGTGAGTCCTTTCAGTCGGCCACTGTCGAGTGCTGCGTGTTTCACGACCCGTATCATCCCGCATCCGTACCACCTTGTGGCAGACTCCAGATGCCTCATGGCACAGATGCCACTTGGTACAACGCAACTCATGAGTGACGTCATCGACTCAGACGGCTTCCGCGCTAACGTCGGCATCGTTTTGATGCGTGGCGCTGGCGACGTCTTTCTCGGAAGACAGGTCGGAGGTCGGGGTTGGCAGTTTCCCCAGGGTGGGCTGCTGACGGGGGAGCGCCTGCAACAGGCTGCATACAGGGAGCTGTATGAAGAGATTGGACTGGCGCGGTCCGACGTCGAGCTGATCGGGCAGACCCTGAGCTGGCTGCGGTATCGGCTGCCGTCGAAATACGTGCGGCGGAACCGATTCCCGATGTGTATCGGGCAAAAGCAGAGATGGTTCCTGTTAAGACTGAAGCGGGAAGAGGCACAGTTCGACTTCGGGCGCACCTCCGAGCCCGAGTTCGATCAGTACCGCTGGGTGAATTACTGGGAGCCGGTCCGTGAAGTCATCTATTTCAAGCGCGCCGTGTACGTGAAGGCGCTGACGGAACTGGCGACGTTCGCTTTCCCGGATGGTCCGCCGCCGTACCCCGAGTGGTGGGCGGAAACAGCGAAGGGCGCGCTCAACCCAGCACGGTCCGAAACTGCCCCGATCGGCTAACGTGCGCAGCTCCGACGGCAGACCCAATCTCGTCATTCGCGCGCATTCGCCTACGCGGCGTCTCTTCTTCTTCGGAACGATCGTCGTTATCGCCGCGCTAGCGCTCTACATCGTCTACGAATACGGGCGATTCAACGCGGGCTACGATCGTCTGGCTGCCGCACAGCAGCGAACGGAGCTCGAAGTCGAAATCGACCGCCTCTCCAAGTCCAATCGCGAACTGCGCACCCACCTCGCAGAGCTCGACACGATCCGTATCGGCCGAGCAAGAGAACAGGCCGAAGTCACCCGCACCATCAGCGACCTGCAGGCACAGGTCGCCAAGCAGACCCAGGAGCTCGCGTTTTACCGTGGGATCGTCGCGCAAGGCGCAACCGCGGTAGGTGTGAAGGTCCAGCAAATACACATCTCGGCAGGTACCAAGGCACAGCACTTCATGATGCACGTTGCGCTCGTCCGCACTGTGCGTCCGGACAGCGTGGCCATTGGAAGCATCGCCTTGAGCATTGACGGCACCTCCAAGGACGGTCAACCGCAGACCCTGGATTTGCCTGCCCTTACCGCCTCCAAACAGAAGGACCTATCCTTCAACTTCAGGTACTTCGAGAACCTCGACCAGGACGTCGCCCTGCCCGCGGGCTTCAAGCCAGAGAAGCTGGCTGTGGAAGTGCGCTCAAATAAAAAGGACGTTGCACCTGCGAGTCAATCGTTTCCCTGGGCGGTCGATGCGTCCTAAACTGAAACAGAGAAACCATGTTTAGCCGCGACAACAAGCAAGCTCGAATCGACACCCTCATCGGCAAGGCCTCGCGGGTCCATGGCGGTATGGAGTTCGCAGGCGGCCTGCACCTCGATGGCTCCATCGAAGGCAACCTGCGCGCCGATCCCGTCGCGGGCTCGAGCTTATCCGTCAGCGAGACCGGTTCGATCGACGGTAACGTGGAAGTTTATGATCTTATGTTAAATGGCGCTGTCCGCGGCGACATCGTGGCCCACGGCCGGGTGGTCCTCGGCGCAACGGCCCAGGTCCAGGGAAACGTCTACTACGGGGTCATTGAAATGACGCTCGGCGCACAGATTATGGGGAAGCTGACCCGTATTACTGAGAACGCGCCCGAGGCCGCGCCGGAAGGTGCAACCGGGTCAACGTGATAGACTCAGACCCATTGACACACAGGCGAAGCTGAATGAGTACGACCGAAGCCGCCATTGAAATCCCGCTGGTCCAGTTCACGGATGCGGCCGCACGCAAGGTGGGCGACCTCATTCGCGGCGAAGGGAATCCGAACCTCATGTTGCGCGTGTTCGTGCAGGGTGGGGGATGCTCTGGCCTGCAGTACGGATTCGAGTTCGACGAGGCAGTCCAGGACGGTGACACCTGCGTCGAAAACCTTGGCGTGAAGCTGCTCGTGGATCCCATGAGCTTCCAGTACCTCTCCGGTGCCGAGATTGACTACCGCGAGGGGCTCGAAGGTGCACAGTTCGTGATCCGCAATCCGAACGCCACGACGACTTGCGGCTGCGGGTCTTCCTTCACAGCTTAACGTTTGGCAGCCGCGCTTCCTGACGTTCTCGCTGCTGTCGACCTCGGGTCGAACAGCTTTCACATGGTCGTTGCGCGCTACTCGCACGGCCAACTCGTCATCATCGATCGATTGCGCGAGATGGTTCGCCTCGGCGCGGGCGTCGAGGAAAACGGACGCATCGACAAAGAGGTCGCCGCGCGCGCCCTCGGTTGCCTTCAACGCTTCGGTCAACGGCTACGTGACATGCACGCGGACAGCGTGCGTGTTGTCGGCACCAACGCGTTTCGCGTAGCGCATCGCAAGCAGGCATTCCTCGAACGCGCTCGCGAGGCGTTGGGCCATCCGATTGAAATCATCTCGGGCATGGAAGAGGCGCGCCTCATCTACGCCGGCGTCGCTCACACGATGCCCAGTGAGCCCGGTCGAAGACTCGTCGCTGATATTGGTGGTGGCAGCACCGAGCTCATCATCGGCGATGGCCTCACGCCACTGCAGCTCGAGAGTTTGCAGATGGGGTGTGTGTCGCTCAGCGAGCGTTTCTTCCGTGACGGCAAAATCTCAGCGAAACGCATTGAGCGCGCGAAGATGGCTGCGCGCCTGGAGCTCGAACCCGTGCAGGCCGCGTTTCGTCGACGTGGTTGGGAGCACTGTGCCGGAAGCTCCGGAACCGTACGCGCTATCGGCGAAGCCATTCGCGAGCTGGAGCCGCAGAATCTCACGATCACGGCTGCAGGCTTAGAGCGCGCACTCAAATACATTTCCGACGCCGGGCACGTACGCGAGCTGCGACTCACTGCGATTACGGACGATCGGCGGCCTGTGTTTCCGGGCGGCACCGTGATCCTTTCCCAGATCTTCGAAGTGTTGGGCGTGCAGGAAATGCGTATCGCCGACGGCGCTATGCGCGAAGGTCTGCTGTACGACATGCTGGGTCGCGCGAAGAACGAAGACGCGCGTGATCGCACGGTACGCGCCATGCAGAAGCGCTATCACGTTGACGAGGCGCAAGCCGAACGGGTCTACGCAACTGTGTCGGATTTCCTCGCTCAGGTGCGTGACACCTGGAAGCTGGAAGCACCGCTTGCTGATTTCGCTCTTCGTTGGGCCTCGCAGCTTCACGAGATCGGACTCGACGTAGCGCACAGCGGTTATCACCGCCACGGGGCCTACCTGCTCGAAAACGCAGATATGCCTGGTTTCCCTCGAGAAGAGCAGCGACTCCTGGCTCGCCTGGTCGGTGGTCATCGCCGCAAACTCGATCTCGAAGGCGTCGAAGAGTTGCTACCGCCGTGGGATACGCGCGTCCTGTATCCGATCGTGCTGCTGCGACTGGCGGTGTTGCTCCATCGAGGTCACAACAGCACCGCGCTGCCACCGATGGAGTTGAGTGCCACACCGAAGTCGCTGGAGGTTCAGTTTCCAGCCAGGTGGTTGAAGGATCACCCGCTCACATCAGCCGATCTGCAGCAGGAGTTCGAATACCTGCGCGATGTCGGCTTCCGCCTGCGAGTCTTCAGCCGCGGCCGTTAGGCCGTGAACAGCGGCGCCATTCCCGGCGCGTAAAACGCCAACATCTCATTCTGTGCAATCACCGGCTTCTCGTCCGGTTTGCGCTCCACTCTCTTATAACTCCCATCCGGCTGCAGCTCCCACGACTGCACATTGTCCTGCAGACACAAGCTCAGGTCCCGCAGAATCCGCTGTCGATGCGTGTCCCGTAGAATGGGGAAGCCAATCTCCACCCGGCGGAAGAAGTTGCGCTCCATCCAGTCCGCGCTGGCGCACCACATCTCCGGCTCGCCGCCGTTCTCAAAATAAAACACCCGCGAGTGCTCCAGAAACCGGCCCACAATCGACCGCACCGTGATGTTTTCCGAAACACCCGGAACTCCCGGCCGCAACGCACACACTCCACGAATAATCAGATCAACCTTCACCCCGGCGCACGAAGCCCGATACAGCGCTTCAATGGCCTGCGGCTCAACGAGCGCATTCATTTTCGCAATGACCCGCGCAGGCCGTCCCGCACGCGCATGCGCCGCCTCCCGCGCCAATTTGGAAATCACCGCATCGTGCATTCCAAACGGCGACTGAATGAGTTTGTTGAGCTTCGGCGTCTGCGTCAAACTCGTGAGCTGCAAAAACAACTCATGCACATCCTGCCCGATCTCATCGTTGCACGTTAACAGACCATAGTCAGTGTATGCCCGGGCCGTCTTCGGATGATAATTCCCGGTACCCAGATGGCAGTACCGCCGGATGCCACCCGGCTCGCGTCGCACGACGAGTGTCACTTTGGCGTGCGTCTTGTACCCGACCACGCCATACATGACGTGCGCCCCGGCTTCCTGCAGCCGGTTGGACAGCTCAATGTTGGCTTCCTCGTCGAACCGAGCGCGCAACTCAACAATGACGGTCACGTCCTTGCCGTTGTTGGCCGCGGCAACCAGCGCCTCAACAATGGGCGACTCGTTGCCCGCCCGGTACAGCGTCTGCTTGATCGCCAACACCTGGGGATCCGCCGCCGCCAGCCGCACAAAGTCCATGACCGGTGCGAAGCTCTGGTACGGGTGGTGCAACAAGACATCGTTCTGCCGGATGACCGAGAACATGTCACTGTTGGCGATCATCCGCTTCGGCATGCCGGGCGTGAAAATCGGGTACTTCAGGTCCGGTCGCTGCACCAGGTCGTAAATGGCCGAGAGCCGGTTCAGGTTGACCGGCCCCGGCATCCGATACATATCCACATCGGTCAGCGCGAACTGATGCAACAAAAACTGCACAATATCTTCGGGGCAATCACTCGACGTTTCCAACCGCACAGCGGCCCCATACCGTCGATGCGCCAGCTCTCCTTCTAGCGCGCGGCGCAGGTCATCGATTTCTTCCTCGTCCACAAACAGATCGCTGTTGCGCGTTACCCGGAACTGGTAGCAGCCGAGAACCTCGATGCCTGCAAACAGTTTCTGGACAAATGTATGCACAATGACTGACAACAACATCAAGGTGCGATCGGAGCCCTCGTGGGGTACCGGCACAACGCGCGGCAGGGAGCGTGGCGCCTGCACAATGGCATGCTCGCTGTCGCGGCCGAATGCATCGATGCCGCGCAGACGGACGATGAAGTTGAGACTCTTGTTCTGGATTCGCGGGAACGGCCGGGCCGGATCCAGTCCCAGCGGACTCAACACCGGCTCAATCTCGTTCTCGAAATAACGCTCCAGCCACTTCTCCGCCGCGGCGCTCCACTCCGAGCGGCCCTGCAGGGAAATGCCCTGCTTCTGCAGTGCCGGCATGAGAATGTCATGCAGGCAACGATATTGTTCGTTGCACAGGCGCATGGCCCGCTGGTGAATCGCCGCAAGCTGCTCCTGCAGGGACAGCGTGTCCGTGGCGAACTGCCCCGAGCCCAGCTCCAGCAGTTGTTTCAGGCCCGCGACCCGGATCTCAAAGAACTCGTCCAGGTTGTTCGAGGAAATGCACAGGAATCTCAGCCGCT
>Ga0307510_10010064_pt1 | contig 11241 bp, 7 predicted proteins | sample 12_EM_MG_FD_207224 | JGI IMG/M metagenome (GOLD analysis project Ga0307510, IMG submission 207224) | Populus trichocarpa ectomycorrhiza microbial communities from riparian zone in the Pacific Northwest, United States - 12_EM | ecosystem: Host-associated > Plants > Roots > Unclassified | place... | reverse complement strand
TTTTTTCCTCATCCTTTTTTAGTGACTTTAATTATCACTTCTTTTTCAACTCGTAGGAATTAAAACGCGAGAACAATAAGATTGTTAACTCCTATTTAGGAGTGTAGTTGTAGTTGTTTTTTAAAGTGCTTTTCGTGTCGAAATGCATTAAAATGATATTTTTTTTTATTTTTTAAAAATTATTTTTAAGATTAGCACATTAAAATAATTCAAAATATATATAAAAAAATTAAATTTTTTTAAAAAAATTATTTTTTATAAAACATAATTTACACTGTATTTTCAAACGATTAAGAGATGTCCATGTTCTTTAAACAGTTTTGTACTCGAGGAATGTCATAAATTAACATAACAACTTAAAAAGAAAGATGAAAGATTCATCATAGGACATTGACAAAATAATTTTGTAGTAAAAGAAATTATAAGAATTTTTTTATATTATAAAAACTATTATTACATACTAAAAAAATATAGAAATAAATTATACATAAAGACGTTTTTCTTACTATATATTTGTAAAAATATTGTCTATCATGTATCTATTTTACTGAAAACTTGATTATATTTTAGATTTGAAAAGAAAAACAATAGAAAAATATAGTAATTTAAAATATATATTCCTGTTTGTTTTTGCATTTCAAATGCGCTTTTTAAAAAAATTAAATTAATTTTATTTTTTTCTTTACTTTAAAATAATAATTTTTTTGATGTTTTCAGATCATTTAGATATGCTAATATCAAAAATAATTTTTAACAAATAAAAAAAATATTATTTTAATACATTTCCAAGTAAAAAACACTTTGAAAAGCAACCGCAATTACACCAGGAAAAAATAAAGAAATATAGGAAGAGATGCTTCATTTTTTTATGATATAAATTGTTATATTTTTAGAAAAGAAAAACATAAAAACGAGGATGATAAATACTTAGATTGTTACATTTTAAAAATTTTAAATGATAAAACATCAATTTGAAAAACAAATAATGGTCAATCCTCTCTAAACATACTATTTTAATTTTTAAATTAAGGATTTTTATTGCACTCATTTAACGTAAAATGATGTATTTTTTTTATATAAAAAAATGATATAATATGAATGAATATATAAAAAAAAATAAAAAAATTATGAAATAAAAAATTTAGGTATTAGTAAAATTGATGTAAAAATCATTTGATAATAAAACAGACAATTGAAGTATAATATTATCAAGGTTTGGTAAAAAAATAACTAATATAAGAGTTTGAATGCCTCATTTACCCTATACCACCCCCCACAGGATCCCTCCATAAACAGTTGCGCTTTTGTTAATTCTCTTCTTAACTTACAGTCTCTTTCTCTCTCGGATCTCCACCTCTCGCGATCTGCAAAAATGGTAAATTGACGATTGATCTGCTGTCGTTTTTGCTATTGACATCCCATTTCTGCTGTCGTTTTGTAGCATCCGCATCGAATTTGTTCCAATCTGCTTTGATCTCTTACTATTGTCATCTTAATTACGCATCTAATTATCTAAATCGTTAGCCTCTAATCACACAATCGAATCGTTTTCTCCGTTTTCTGAATCCAATGGGTGACTTTGGATTCAGTTACGCTCTGGTTGGTTGCTAGGAATTGGAGGCGCTAAATGTTCGCTTCGATTTGTTAGTAACCAAACGGAGTGTTGAGGTTCTGAATTTTGCTGAGATCTGGTGTGGTGTTAGTTACGTGTGGAATTTGATTTGATTTTCAAGTATCATTTTGGTTGCTTTGAAAGTGAAGGAAAATCTGGATTCTGGAAATACTGTTGTTTTGACTAATTTGGTTTTATTTTATTTTTGGATAGGATTCCTTCCCGGTGGTGAAAAACATTCTTCTGCTAGACTCAGAAGGGAAGCGAGTTGCGGTCAAATACTATTCGGATGATTGGCCAACAAATTCTGCAAAGTTAGCTTTTGAAAAATCTCTTTTTGCAAAGACTATGAAATCAAATGCTCGTACGGAAGGTTTGCATAAATTTGTTAAGCTATTTGAAAAGCAAAGTTTGAGGAATTATGCAGCTTTATTGTTTGTTGATTATCATTCTTGTTTAATGGCATGCATTTACGATGATTGGGTAGTTTTGACTCCCTTCAAAAATAGTTTCTTGGGTGCCTTTTCTTATGGGGGCAAATCACAATGCTTGTTTATCATGAAAAAAAAAACTTTTTTGTATTGTGTGAGAAATGCAAATACAGATATGCATACAGGCACTGATCTGTGTTCCATAATATATGGGCGTCTTTAGTTATATGAGCTTACTATGACACTTCTTACTCTTGAGAGACAAGATCTTGCACAAAATCCATCCTTTAGTTATATGAGCTACAGGTCAAAATCCTCTTTAGTTGAATTGAAAAGTAGTTGCCGCTCTACATGGCCCCAACTGCATGAGCAAACACATATTTTTCTCACACCATAAAAATCATTATATATGTTTTCCAAAAGTTATTTTGAAGAATCATTTGGAGATGAAGGGTGTTGGTTAATTGGCTGAATTTTCTGCATGTGGAAAATATTGGTCTCGTCTTAGTTGTGAGGGCTGCTTTGAATGAGATTAAATTTCTGCTTTGTCTTTGTTCTCATTTTGCAATCCATCCTTTTTATCTTTAATAGTCTGCTCTTACTAGTTAGTTGATAATCCTTAGTAACAGTTCATACTCTTACAACTTACTTTGAAGTTTGTTTATTGGGGTTCTTGACATTTAAAAAATTTCCAGATTATGTATTAGGACTGATAGGGTTCTTTATGTCTGCATTGTCATCTAATCTTCTCAGGCTTGGCTTCTGGCATGTTGTTTTGGAAATGTGTCCCAGTGAAACTTAAAATAGAAAAGTTAATTATGAGCCTTTAATTCTGTTCAATTGAGCGTGGAAGTTATGAGATACAATGTCACATGCATTCCTGATGTGTTGTTGTATGCAGCGGAGATTACAATGTTTGACAGCAACATTGTCATCTACAAATTTGTTCAGGATCTCCATTTCTATGTGACTGGGGGTGAGGACGAGAATGAACTCATCTTAGCTGCTGTTCTTCAGGGTTTCTTTGATTCAGTCTCTCTCCTATTGAGGTATTCTGTTTCTTGATTTGATTTAATGATTGTGTGATTTTGTTCTTGTGCAATTTACATTTCCCTGTCCTCAATTTAGGAGCAATGTTGACAAAAGGGAGGCACTTGAGAACTTAGATCTCATTTTCTTATGCCTTGATGAGATTGTTGAAAGAGGGTATGCAACTAATACTTTCTGTCAACCGCTTTTTTATGTTTACTTTGATCTTGGTACTGGGTATGTTTATTATGCAATTTTTGTTTTGTTTGGGAATTGGATTGACTTGCTATGCAATATGGGAAAATGTACTCAACTGAGAATGTTAATTGAAATGCAGTTTTCTACTTGTAGCCTTGATGGATAAATTTGCTGCAAATTGAAATCTTCATTTGCTACAGAACTCTAGATGCATCAATTGGAAGTTATAGTCCTGTATTCATGCTGTCTTTTAATGTATCTGTATTGTTATTGGTAGTTTGCATGGTGTAGGTGAGTTACTAGTTTTTGTCTATTTGTTTTGGTGTTCCTGCTTACATCAACTGTAGGGAAATGGTTCTGTTACCTTTTCTCAACCTTTGCGGGACAGTAGGTATTCATATAAATGAAGATTATTACAGAATGATAAAATAATTGAGGAACTGAAAACATTCTTATTCAAACAAATCCAATCAATTTTAAAAGACCATTCTGAGAGACTTTTGGTTAAATCAGACAATCATGAACTGATTATGAATTCCCAACCTCTTTGTCTCATAAGCCCAGGATTTTTATATTGTACTGAAAAAAAGTGTTGCATGTTTAAGCCCTAATATTGGATGGTGGGGGTCACTAAATTTCCCTTCCTAGGACCCTCTTGATCATATAAAATGTGTTTAGGAGAGGAGAAAGTGAGGGGAATGAAAATTTGAGGTGATTGAAATTTTTTGATTATTTGGAAAGGGAAGAGAAAGTGGAAGAGAATGGGAAATGGGAGGAAAATTTCCCATTTTGGCTTCCATGTTTTTGTTCTCCTCACAAGTGGGGAGAAAAATGGAGAGAATCTCAGCAATCTGGATGTCCTCTAATTTTACCAATTTACCTAATACCTACTAATCCTTTACATTAGTGTGTTAAAAGATATAAGGGCATGCACTTCTATTTTTAGAACCTCTTGCTTCCCTCCATCTTGTATTGTTTAGGATCATTTTCTCATTTTCAACCCATCCAAAGGAGGAAAGTTATATTCTTTTATTTATTTTTTTCATTCTCTTTCATCTTGATTACCCTCCTTTTCTTTCCCATCATTTTCTCCTTTCCCAAACATGTTATCTTTTTCCTTGAAAAGTATTCTTGTCTGGTAGATCGCCCTTGCAAAGTATGAAATAGGAAGTAGCCTTTTATCTACAGAAAAAGAACTGACCAGTAGCTTCACTTCAGCCTCTTTTGTTGGTCCTTATGGATGTGTACTTTGACTGGCAGGAAGCCAAAGTAGTACAATTGTTTAAGAGAAGCATATTCCTATGCACACCATAGGAAGAAAATTTAAATTAAAAGTAAAATGGAAAATAAACCAAATGAATGGAAACTTAAATGACTGTCAAAATGGTGGCATTTAAGAATCACTATTTTTGTTGTGAACAAGTTATATTATTTTTTTTCATATGTGATACTTGGATGATGAGTTCTTGGCATCCTAACTTGATTGGTAAAGTCTGTCCTCCCAGTTGAACATCCTATTTTTTTAAAAAAAATAATAATTTCATTCATTGTCATTTCACTGGTGAAGATAATTTAATTTTGTTTGACTTGTATCAACCCATTATTGTGAAAAATTCTGATCCTGTTTCTCAATGTGAATCATTCAAAAATAAAAGCGGTGCATTCTTTATGTTACTACGTTGACACATTAAACCATATGCTGCCAATTACAGCAACAAAAAATTGAATGAGTGGAAGTCCGTTCCATTCTTTTCCTGCAATCTGCTTATATTTGCTTGTGATGCTATCTGGTTAATATGACAGTCAAGGTCTCTTACATATATTTTGTGCATTCATTCTTGCTTGGCAGCATGATCCTAGAAACAGATGCCAATGTTATTGCTGGAAAGGTGGCTGTAAATAGCATGGATCCTACTGCACCTCTATCAGAGCAGGTTTGATTCTCTCCCTGCCTGTAACTTTCTTCATAGTATTTGAGTATTTAAATGTTATTATGGAATCAGAAGTACTGAAAATTGCTAATAAAATTATCAATCTTTAAAAACTGCATGAGATAATGCTTGCTCCAAAATTCTCTAAAAACTTAATTTATTCGTAGAAATCATACTCTCCCCCCTTTAGTTTCTTAACATGACCACGACATTCCCTTCTAATGTTGCAGACTATAGGTCAAGCATTGGCTACAGCTCGTGAACACTTGACGAGAACCCTTTTTCAGTAGTTTTCACTCACACTCAGAGAAGGTGGCTTGGTTTTACTCTTTTGGTTATTTTTTTTTCAATCTATTGGCATTTAAGCAGTTCTTTCCATGTATTTTTGCCTGAGTTTATTGAACATCGAGGATCATTCTATTTAGGCTTGTAATCAAGCAACTTCTATCCAGCCAATAATGTCCCTTCTTCTTTCATTGTGATCCCTAGTGTTTCTGTATGTTTCTTGGCCGTCTCATGACTGTGACCATTATACCATAAAGTTTTAGTGTTGTTTGCATTGTGCTGTGCACTGCATTAACAAACGAAAAGAAGCCTTAATCTTAAAGAGGGAGTTGGAAAGTCCTTTTTTCTTAGAACCACCATTTGTAGGTGCCTGGCTAAGAATAATGCCAGGTGACCTTATACTTTGGTCGTTTATTTTGTGAAATGGGGTCTGTTTGTTGTTCGCCGGTGGGGTGTGCCCAGCCTGAAGGCGCTTTGATAATGTGGGTTCAGTTCCCCTCCATTTGTCTCCTTTACCTGCTCATGGTGGCTTCGCCGGGGAATGGAGGTTGTCCGGGTGGTAGGATGTCATGCACCCTGGTTAGCAGTACCAGAAGCAGCAGCTATTCTGCATATGCTGGAATAAATGTGCAAATGATTCAGTACTTAGATGGTTTTAATAGTTAAAGAATTACTTGAGTAACAGAAAGTTAGTACTTAAATAACAGTTAGTTAGTAACCAGGGAAGAACAATATGGTATAAATATAGCTTGTTTAAGTATCTTCGAACGAGGGAAAATTTGAAGAGCATTTTGCAGTAGTGCTCTCTCCCTATCTCTTCAATCTCTCTTTTCCCTATTCTTCCCTCCCAAAGTTTATCTTCTTCTCTCTCAAAATCCATCTTCTTCCTATCTTATTAAGGCGAGACCTTAACCATCGGCACCGGAACTACAAAAGATCCACCACAATCTGATTGATTGCAACAATTATCAAGTAATTATGGTGGAGAGTAACAAGTTAAGAGTAGTGGAGAAATAGGGCAAAATGTTGGAAGAGAAAATGCAACAGATGCACGAGGAGTTCTTGCAGTGGAAAGTAATAAATCAGAGACAATGAAAAGAATAAAACAAGAAGAATGATCGATTCAATTCTAGTTTTGATTCATAATGGCTACATTGTAGGCGATAGTGAACAACAATCAAGAAGCTGTAAAGGAAGGAAGAAATGGTTTACTAATAATAGATGAAAGGAATGGCCCAACAAATGATGGAACCCTCCCACATCCAAAAATCAACATAATAATGGAAGAAAGTTGCAAAATGGGTTTTTTTTTTGCAACATCCAAAAAATCAACATATATATATATAGCATCCAATATTCCTTGTAAGATCCAAAACATAATAAATAGGTTTTTTTTTGTTTTTTTAACAAATTTTTTTAAAAAATAGTAAACTAACACAGTTAAAAAAATAATTAGAGATCTAGCACACTTTTATGTGTCGCATATGACATCTACGACTTCTATTTCGCAGATAGCACGTGCAACATGCGAGTCAAAGATGTCATATGTGAATTCATTCGAATTTTAACCTCAGAGATCCTTTCTTCCACTTTCTCTCCTTTTTTCCTCCTTTATATCTCTCTCTCCTTATAGCTACCACCCCTTCCCTCTCTCCACCGCTTGGATTTCTCTCTCTCCATCGCTAAAAACACCCACAACAATACTACATCACTAATCTCTCTCTCTCTACCCGCGGTGGCTCCTCATTTTTCCAACCACCATCGGTTACCCTCACTACCCATATTCCATATGTAGAGGTATTTTGAACATTTCCCCTCAATTAATTTGATGTAATTTATGTTTAAGTAGTGTTAATTTAATTTTATTGAATATTAGGGTTTTGAATTAGAAATTAGATTAATTAGATGTAATTTAAGTTGTTAATTAGATATAATTAGATGTGGTATATGCGGTCAAAGAGGTCATAACAAAAAAACTTGTGAAATTAAACAGCACATATTATTTTTTATATTTGTTTCAAATTATGTGAACTTCAGTTATTGTTTTTAATCTAACTGTATGGATGTTCAATTATTTTGCAAATGCTAATACTCTTTTTATACAGGATCTCAAGAGAGACATGGTTTGGACTAGAGGAGTTTTGACTTTTAGAAATGACAACAGGTAGGGCCACTTTGTTGCTAATGTAGGTTTTGATAATAGGTTTGTTTTATATATGCAAGATCAAAATCGTTATGATGATATTTAGAGAGGAGAGGTTAGGAAAATATTTTAATTAAGAGTTGTAAATTATTATAATTTTAATGATTTTTATTGTTTGAATACCTAAGTTGCTTCATTTTAAGGGCGGTGATCCGGTAACACCTAGATAACATGCTTTGATGTAGTTATATGAGTGTGTTCGATCGTATGTTATCAAGGTTGATTTTTATGAGACTAGTTTACTACGTCTCATACATCTTGGCCACACATTAATTGCAGTATTAGTTGATCAATGAGGGCACTAGACGCACACCTTTCATCTACATGTTGGTCAGATGACACCCAAACTTCAGGATATGGCCTTGTTGACCAGTCTTTTGATAGATGGAACCCCCGTGACAGGCCGTGGAGGGTCTATTAATAGAGATACTTTATATCATCGTCTATTAGGACAAGTGCCTTCATTCAGTGCTTATAAGGCACAATTGCATCAAGTTGGCATGGTTGGATATTAATTTTAAGACCCTCATAACATATGTAATAACAAACCAATTGATTATGTATGCTTGGGCATACATATGTAATAACAAACCAATTTTATGGCTTGTCTTGTTATATGGCGTGGGGCTAGACATTTCACAGTAAATACCACTTATGTCCATGATTTTTATTGGGATGAGTTGGATACACAGCTGCCACATTAGGTATGTATTACAAATATGTTTAAAAAATTTGTTATTTAAACTTTAGTTATTTAGTTTCGATTTATTATCTGAAATAAGTCTTTTATATGTTTTTATAGGTTATATGGATGTTATATACAAAGAACTTGACACTTTTAGCTTCACTTATATGCCGTGAGGGATCTGACATTTTGTTAACACATGTCTCGTTACATTGCTTTAACATTGTTGAGATGCATTGTTAGATCGGGTAATACGATAGTTTGAACAATCTCAGCATATACCAAATTATGTTGATACTAGAGATTAGTTGTACAGTATTGATCGTTAGGGTAAGCACGGGGAGAATTGGTTGGTAATTCGTACATCTTACCTAGTTCTCTGGGATGCTAGGAGATATCGTGTTTTTGAGGAGTGACATTTGACGATGATATAAATATGTACATGAGATGGTATATGTGTATTACACGACGTTTCATTACACCTACATAGTCACATTTCCTGAGACATCCACATAATTTGATGCACTATGCCCCCCGATATCTAAGATATAATCGATTGGTATGCAATATTGTTTTACATTCAATATTTATTAAATATCATATTAATTTTAATGTATGTATATAGATTAATTACTTAGTACGGGAAGCTCAGAAAGTAACGACTATTTGTGAGTTCAAGTTCTCCCAATTGAAACTCGTACCCAAAAGGGAAGGCAGGAGGTGTCGATGAGATGGGATGTATTGTGGCCAACACTATACTTAATTTATATTGTGGTAAACTTCAATAGGCTAGGGAGGTTAAGTGTCTTGAAGTTGCATTAGTGCTAAATGAGAATGTGTATCATGGAAGTGTTAGGGATGTTGGTCCATCCACAAGTGTTACAGACCCGTCCACGAGCGATTCAAGTCCATTCATAAGTTGAGATGATATTGGTTCTCCTCACACCTACATGGATATTATAGATCTGTTCTCGAGTTGGATGAGTTGGGGTGATGTTTTAAACCCATACACGAGTGCTCCAGGTCCGTCCCCGAGTGCTCCAAACACTTCTACGAGCTGGAGCGATTATTAGATATAGTTACATGTTATTATTTGTTATGAAAATTATAAATAGATGTATAGTTAGTTTAATTTTAATAAAATATTATGTCATGTTAGAGGAGTCGCAAATCTTATCTACGACATATGAGTCGCAATTGACATCTGTGATATACGTGTTGTAGATCCCAATTACAAGTCTCTCAACTATGCTAGATTCTTAAATAATTTTTCACTTATGTCATTTTATTAAAAAAAAATAACTTTTTTTAACCGTGTTAAGTTACCAAAACACTCTAATAAATAATCTTTTTGAGAGCTAATTTGCTTGCTTGAAAAGACAAAGGAAATTTCCATCCTTTTTAAGTTTAGTAACCATGTGAGTTATCTTACTTGCTAAAAAGACAAGGAAACATACACACTCAGTAACAAACTCCAAAGGATAGTTTTGATAGTGAGATTTGTTTTCTTCAGTAATTTTTCTAATCTCAAATCTTGAAATCGATATTCAAGAAAAGTTCTTAATCTATATTGATACCCAACTTTATAATACATAATTTTTTATGAAATTCTTTTTTTTAATTGGTTGAAATTTCAGCCCAAAACTCCAATCCATAAGCATTGTTAACCCGACCTGTCCAATCTTGTCTGCTACGTTCTTTTATGTATTTTTCAAGTTTTCAGGAGCTGCACACATAAATTTTTCAAGCATAATTTTTTTGTTCACACAACTTTTTCTATATACAACATGTATCATTTTATATGCTAATAACGCACATTACACAACAACTATAACATGACACATCAACCAACAAGCAATTATGACTAGCCAATGGTGTTTTTCTATACAAAAAACATGGATGACACTTCCAAAGCACCCAATTTCTCTTCTAATAATATGATATCCTTCTTCATTAAGAAATCTAAGGCATATGTGTATAAATAAATTCAGCCACTAGGTTTATAAGCCAGAGTGATTCTAGCCATACAAGGCATTCATAGTTATAAAAAGCTACCCTCAACACATTGGAATCTAGACCAAACTAGGCTAGGTTATATGATTCTTAGGACAACACACACAAATACATATTTTCTAATCTTTATTTTTTTTCTCTTCCAATACATATTTTTTCCTTTTCATACTTTTATTTACTTAAGCATCAAAGAGTTCCATGTTTCTCAAAGGACTTAATTTTTTTAAACGAATCGTACATCCATTAGTCAAGTCTATCAACTAGTAATCGACTCAGTCACACCATCAATCAACCTAATCATATAAAGCCTAATTTTTTTATAAAGTTTTTCACGACTTCATCAAAACTTAATTCAAGGATGCTTCCAGACTTCGAGCATATAAAACACAATAAACAATAGCATAGTTATTAACTTGACATAACCTAGCTTAAACTTAGCGAGTTGATATGGTAAACCAACGATCCAGAACCTAACCCGAATTGAGTTTCAATTTGAATAAAAAAAGACACTGACCCAGCATAATCTAGTTGACCTGACTGGTTGACTTGTGACCGATTAACCTAACCAAACCTAATCTAAAGCTAGCCAGGTAAACAACAAATAACTTCTTTTAAAATAAAAATAACTTGATAACAAATGATTGACTGGGGTTGACTGAATGATCCAATGATCGGGCCGAGATCGACAACTATATACCATGAAGATGTTCTATATTAAAAAAAAAGATTTGGTGAGAAAAATGGAAATGTATGAAACAGGTAGATTATTTCACATTTTTTTACAGAATATTACATCCTCCTCACACCACTTTTTTATATATATATATATATATATATTTAGAAGGCTACCACTG
>Ga0307510_10010063_pt1 | contig 11242 bp, 8 predicted proteins | sample 12_EM_MG_FD_207224 | JGI IMG/M metagenome (GOLD analysis project Ga0307510, IMG submission 207224) | Populus trichocarpa ectomycorrhiza microbial communities from riparian zone in the Pacific Northwest, United States - 12_EM | ecosystem: Host-associated > Plants > Roots > Unclassified | place... | reverse complement strand
GAGTGTGACATAATAAAAACTTGTCCCAAGGCACTAACATTATTAGAATGAAGTCGAATGACACCACAAAACTAGTTAATCTTTGATAAGTCAAACTCAGTTTGTTCAAGAACCAAATAATGTAAAAATCTCTCTCACACATTAAACTAAAAAGTTCAAAATTATTATTGATCAAAAGGTTGCCAAAACTTAGTCTTACAAGAGTTCAAGTACTTCTGAAAAATTTACCCTAATGAATCTATCCTTGTGAGTTGAATTGACCCACTTACAAAATTAACCCATAACCGATACTAGAAAACCCAAACCCTGATCCAAACAAGTCTTGAATCCTAGATTAAAATAAAGTATTATTTAAAGCCCAGACAAGTATTGGGCTATAGCTAAAATAATAAAAATAAAACCTATACGTTAATCCCCTATGCTGTTGTTAGAAGAGAAGAAGAAGAAAAAAAACAATACAAGTATGATATAAAGCTTATTTATAGCATACAATGCTACCCAATGATCCTAGAAACCAATATATCATTAAATACAACCAACCCTTATTTCCTTATGTAGCTAAGATGAATAAGAAATCCTTGTAAAAAAAGGATTTTGGAACATTAATGTATACTTGTCAAACTTGGAAATTATATTGCAGCCCATTAAAGATCCTTGTAGAACTAGAAAATTCCCAAAACAAGCTGCCACATCCTTGTAGGAAAATGATCTTTGCTAAATAATAAGTCTAAAAGGAAGTTAATAACAAAATTTGTACAACCTATTTTAACCTATATCACAAATCTTTCTTGAACTCCAATTCACCTCAAAGTTTACCCCAACATAGAAAAATACTTTTGAAATCTTCTGGTAAATTTTTATCTCGATCTAACAGTTTAATTTGGAGTTACGCTAAATAGCATAAAATTGAATGGTAGAAACTTTTATGCCAAAATCTAAATCTGACTCTATTTGGATCGTATCAGAAAATAGTTGCCTCTTGATGAGACTTGTTTTGAATATTTTAAGGGTAGTCCCCCTCATGATGATACTTGTTTTTTTAATTGTTTTGGGATAGTCACCTCTCAACGAGATTGTTTCATTTGAAAAAAAAATCTTTTCAGTGTTATTTTTCTTTTCTCTACAAACTTACTATATAAAGTCAAAAGAAAATAATTTTTACAATGACTTCGTGTCATAAGTATTGTAAAGAGATGGTAGCTGTTAATGTGGGAACTCCATGTATATAAAGATCAAGAAACCCACAGTCAAATCAACACTTCTCAAGAATTCTAAATTCACACTTGTGATTGAGTTTTACATAACATTAACCTATATTGAGGCACCAAGACTATATAAATCAAACCCCCACCTAACGATTATGAAGAGACGCAAATGAGAAGTATGAAAGAAACCATGAGTCTTAGTTAATTCTTTGATGAGTGAGAGTAGTTCAATGAAGAATCAAATTAAAAGAATATCCTCTCCTACATATAATAGATTATTCTGAAATCAAAGTTTGTAAAAAACATAAATACAAGCTAATTAACCCTATTTATACTAAGTAAAAATATCATAAAAAATGTTGGAAAATAATAAAATAGTTCTAAATAAAATAGAAAAAAGAATATTGAATTAATACAAAATCACGTCTAATGTCCTTGAATGATAAGAAAATATTATCAACAAGAAAATCCACAAAACAAAAGGAAACACAAGTTGTGGACATCGAAACCCTTTCCAAAATAATCTCAACCATTGCCACCTATATTGTCCTTGTAGAAAAGGAATCCTTGCTAAATAAAAAGTTCATAATCATAAGGAAACTAGTAGCAAAACTCATATAGAAACTTTAGCATGTATCATGATGCCTTTATGAATTCTGATTGATCTACAATTTTAATACAATATAAAACAAGACCATTGGAAGCTTTTAGAAAAATGTTAGCTCAATCCAATACTAAAATTGAGTGTTATACTCGTTAGAGTAAAATTACACATTATAAAATATTAAGCCAAAAAATGAATCTAATTGTCCAACCCTTGCATGGATCGTATCATTCCCCATCTCTTCTAAAGGATTCTTTCTCAAATCATCAATAGAAACAATGGTAAGATCCAGAGCAACAATAACACCCACTCTATTAGCCTCTTATTTAAGCATCCAGAGCTCTTTTTTTGTTTTGCTATTTTTTACCTACAACAACACTATATGAATATAACAACCTCTCTCTTTTGTTTTGCATCTTTTTGGTGCACAACTTCTCTCTATTATTTTGCATCCTTTTGGTGCTAATATGAAGCTTCCTAATCATATATTAGTTTTCTTGTTTATTCAAATAATAATGTAATTTCCTTGCACACTCCTTTGCATAGTTCATAAAAGTCCTTTCACCATTAGTTTTTGGAGCTTGAAACCTTAGTTCCTCTTGCCTCCTGGCATTAGGAGCCCTTTAAGATTCTTCCTTTTGCAATTTATCATCTTTATATTTTCCTATTCAAACTGCTCATCAAATCTCATATTCATCATTTCAAGTTGCTCTTCCATGATTCGTAACATGAAAGCTTGGTTTTCCCCCTCTCTTGGTAGGGATGTATCATATTTGAAAGACATCATCTTAGTAGTAAGAAAAAATATCCTCACACACTCCCTCACGTGCTTACACTCAATAGATGTCACCCCCCTTGTGTTTCATATAAATTTGACTTTTCACTATAATAAGCTCACCTTTCGTCTTTTACCACTAAATCTAAACAATTTCAGTTCTTTAAGAAACTAATTGATAGCAAATCAAAACAATTAACCACTTAATAATGCATTCTAAAATAATATAAAGACTCAAGAAGCAATAAAAAAATAAAAATTATCAATACAAAACTATGAATACAAAATCACGAATAGAAAAACAAATTCGTGCAAAATATGAATGATATGAAGACAAGAAAAAAATTAAAAAAAATAAAAGAACTAATGAAATAAGACTCAAATAACCTAACCAAGCAAAGAAACTAATTTTTATTTCTTTGACTTGGCCGAAACTTAACAATAAAGAGAATATAGGTGCAAAACTACCCGTTATGAATTGTTTTTAAAACTTTTGGCAATAACCCAACAAAATATACCTAAATAACATAAAAAGTTAAGATATGACAATAATTTATCCTAATAATAAAAAAGTTTAGATTTGAGTTGCCAAATCCAAGTTTTGTGGAAAAAACCTAAGTTTTGCTACCTAAACCCTATATATATATAATCTTTGTGGGATTTCTTAGATCTTTTTTTTTTAATTGTAGACAACCAGATCATAATTAGTATGCCTTTTTTTAAGTTGTTTTGCAAATAAGTTCTAGATGACAACAACGATGAAATAACACGAAAAATAAAAAATAAAATAATATAACTTGATTTTAGAGCATTGCTCTGATACCAACTGATGCAAACCGCGTAGATAAAAAGATCCAAAAATCTAAAGTCAAATTGACTTTTTCACAAGAAAGATAAATTTAGACTTGTGATTGAGCTAGAAATAAGGATAATCTATATCGAGGCACCAAGATTGTATAAACCAAACCCACACCCAATGACTATAAAAAGACGTGAATGAGAAGTATAAAAGATACCATAAAACTTGATTAATTCTTTGATAAGTTGGACTAGTTTAATGAAGAACCAATTTAAGATAATTTCCTCTCTCACAAATCATAGATTATTCTAAAATCAAAGACTATAAAAAAAAACCTAATTATAAGCTAAATAACCCTATTTATATTAGGTAAAAACATCTTAAACAATGCTGGAAAATAATAAAATATTTCTAAATAAAATAGAAAAAAACCCTAAATCAACAAGGAACACTCGTATAGTATCTTATAGACCTTATCACAAGGCTTTCCCAATGTCTGGTCACTATAAAATTTGAACCGAATATAAAATCAGGCCTTTGGAATCATATGGAAAAATATCAGCTCGATCCAATAGTTGAATTGAAAAATATGCTTGTCAATATAAAATATGCATTAGAAAATATATGCTCAAAATCATCTCTAATATCCTTGAATGATAAGAAAACATTGCCAAAGAGAAAATCCACAAAACAAAAGAAAAAACAAGTTATTGACATGGAAACCCTTGCCAAAATAATACCAATTGTTGCTACCTATATTGTCATTGTTAGGAAAAAAAAAGAATCATTGTTAAATAAGAAGTCCACAAATCATAAGAAAATAAATAGCAAAACACGCACAACAACTTTTAGCCTATATTACGATGTCTTTTTGAACTCTAATTAACCTAAAATTTTAACCCAATATAAAACAAGACCTCTAGAACTTTTTGGTAAAAGTTTAGCCAAATGCAATAGTTGAATTAAAAGTTGTGCTTGTTAGAGTAAAATTCCAATTTAATCTTTGGAATTTAATTTAATTCATGATGATAAAAATAAAAAAAAAAGGAAAAAAGAGTTTAGGGAGTGAAGTAATAAGAGAGAAAAACAAGGGACTAAGGTGATTAAGGACAAAAAAATAATGGGAGATTATGGAAAATAAGAGAGAAAAACAAATCCACAATGTATTCATGCTTCTCTTTCTTTTATTTGCTTACATCAATTGAGATAGTTGAAATATTTGCAATTATTTATAATGGATATGCTTGGTAAAATAATTTATTTATAGATGGTTAATTTAAATTGGGTAATTAAAGGACATAATTCAAAATGCGAGTCTCTATTAATTATCATCTCAAATCTTGCTCTTAAAACAAAAAACAAAAGTGTGGATTAGGCTTCATTATCAAGTCAAAATCTCAAATCACTATCCTAAAATGTTTTACCTATAAGAAATATATGTATTTTGTTTATGCAAAATATTAGCATGAATGTATAATAGATGTTTTTATTATAAATTTAAACAATAATGCAACTTATCTTAAGTATGATATATTAGGATAATTTTTATCTCGCCTTTAATCTAACTAGACCCTTACAAAAAACAATTCTGAAGACTAGTTAAGATTCCTAGTAACCATAAGATTAGGTGGCGACTCATTTTCTTAATTTACCCCTATTTTTAAAATAACTAAATTCATCAAGATGTCCCCCATGATAGTCAGTGAACATATGAGTATAGGTGAAAAGCATTTCATGTGCGATGAATTTTAATGTTATCTATTTGTAAATCTATCAGTAATATTGAATTTATAATCTAGTGAGCGATCCCCCTCTCCCTCTCCTTCATTGTTTCTTCTTCCTCTATTTTTTTCTGCAAATAACTGCAAACCCCCCCTCCATTTTATCACAAATCAAACTCCTATCACCATAAATCCAGCCACTCCAACACTTAGTCTGTCTACTTCCTTATTCTGATTTAATATTTTATAGGATTCCTCACATCAAGTAAGCAAAACTACTTTTTTTTTTTTAACTCCTTTTTAAAATGTTTTTTTTTTTTTGTATTTTTATGTTGTGTATGTAGTTTATTTATGTGTTTACTTGTTTTATAGCTTTTTCTCCAAGGACAATTGTTGTATAAATGTATGATTTGTACATGTTAGAGTTTGTTTGAGATTTTGAAAAATTATATTTGTTTTTAATTTGATGAAATTGAAATTGAATTTGTGACTTGGGTGTTATGTAATGGAATAAATAATGTCTTATGTAATAGGTTCATTTTATATTTTGTCAATTTTATTATTGAATTGAAAATTTTGGTAAATGTATAGGAATTTGAATTCATGTAGATAACTGATAATGATATAAGAGTACTATTAAAATAGATTGAATAAGTTTGAGTTAAACCAATGTTAGCTAATTCATTTAGTTTATATAACTAATTAATACATGTTGTTATCAATATTCTATATAGATTTGATATAAGTAATGGATGATCATTCATGTATGTATCGAGATTCACCCAAAGGGTTGTATAAGATGGATTATTGTAATGGGATTGGGAGTTTTGTTAATTACACATTATCTAATCCGAGAAATACTAGTGGAGGTGGTATTAGATGTCTATGTAAGAGGTGTAACAATTAAAATTTTCTCGATGTAGATGTTGTAACGATGCATCTTCTATAAAAAAAAGTTCATGGAAAAATACTTGTGTTGGTTTGCACATGGAGAGCCATATGTTCCTTACGAAACTATGATAGAAAGAATTGTTGGGTCAACTTCTAATTTTAGCAATGTGCATAGAGTTGTAGATGACAATAGTAATCCTTATAGGAATATGGTTATCGATGCAATGAGAATGAATCAGGGTTATATATATGAAAGTCCAATCATAGATGAAAAAACAAATGCAGATGCGACCAGGTTTTTTGATCTTTTAAAAGACTCCGACAAACCATTATGGAATGGGTGCACAAATCATAATAAATTATCCATCAGTGCACATGTGGTCACCATCAAGTCAGATCATGGGCTAAGTGAGGCCAATTACAATAAAATTATTGAATGAGTGAGCAACATTTTACTTTAAAAGAATATGCTAAAAAAGAACTTCTATGATGCTAAATCTATGATGAAACCCCTTAGACTAAGATACTAGAAAACTGATATGTGTCCAAACTTTTGCATGTTGTATTACCTTGAAAATGTAGAGTTGATCGAGTGCAAAACATGTGGACATGTTCGTTATAAACCTAGAATTGGCAGGGGAAGGAATTCCCTGAGGAGATTTTATACTAACAAGTTGAAGTTCGGACGACCCATCTTGCTGCTAAGACAAAATAACTTAGTGCTGGGATGGCTGAACTCCATCGATTGTACATGGAACTGAAATCACAAATGAGTGATATATGTGCTCCCTCTTATTGGCCCCACAATCCCGATAAAGACCCACCCCTCCTCCTTCAAGCCCCTCTATTCTGGATGAATTGTATTTGAACTTATAAATTTTTAAATCTGTAATAAATATTTAATTTATTTTAATTATTTTCTACTCTATTTAATAGATTATTTTCAAAAAAATATTTTTAAAACATTACTAATGGTTTTATCGACATATTAAGTCTGTTTGTATATTCTAGAGAGTTGGAAAAAAATTACTGGAAATACCACTGCTACTGTTAAAATCACCGACTATTTTATTCCACCAGTAATATGAAAAAAATCACTGATGAAATTACATATTGTATTCTTATCGGTGACATGTCATATTCATTTAGGGATATACTGATATAATAAAGAGGGTAATTTTTTTTTTGTTAAGCATGCTTATTTTGTGTGTAAATCCATCAATGAATATTTTACTAACAAAATTATATAAAAAACAAGAATCATTGAGGAAAGTTTTTTCGATGAACAATAACCGTCTATGAGCCTGTCGGTGAAATTCATCTCGACAGACTCACTGTCTAATCACTGACATAATATTCTGTCGATAAATTGAAAAATTCTGGTATTATAGGCCTGGTTGGCCAAGTATGCACAGACCTTTAAAAAACAAGCCCTTACATGAGCCTAGGGTAGGCTTTCTCTCCAAATTTTGACCACCATAGAGGTGGCTAGAAAATAGAAGGGTGTTGATTTGTCCTAAAATTCCATTTGATCCTTTTTTCATCTAGAAATACCAAATTAACACCTTTAGAACCTCCAAAAATCAATTCATTAACCAAAAAAAAACAAAACTGATCCAAAACAAAAAATTAAACCATGAAACAACTTCTTTCTCAACCCCAGTTTTTATTCTCTAACAAGATGAAGGTTTATTAATGGGACCCCCTTATTGAATAAACCTTGTTGATTTCAAGATCATATTTTTTTAATGTCAAAATATGATTAATCAATTGATTTCTCTCTTCTTCACCTTTACCCATTGACTTTTTTTTATTCTTTTTCAAAGTTAGAGACTAAAATATTAATAAAATTAATTTTAGATCAAAATTAAAACTACAAAAACTGAAGAGACTTTAAAGGAAGAAAATGAAAGTAAGTAGGCTAATAAGACTTTTTCGTGCGGATTTGATTTGGCCATGTGGTTTTTTCTTGTTTTACACTTTAGTTTTCTTTTTTTCTAATAAAACATAACAAATTGATCATTAATTTGGTCATAGAAGGTTGTGATTGAAAAAAAAAGATTTGAAGATAAAATTGAAAAAAAATTGTATAATTATTGTGGCTTACTATAGCTACCTCCAACCACAAATCTGGATTGATATCCAGGTAGGTCGAAGGATTGTCCTCGTATTTCTCCTTCAACCGGCTGTTATATGTCTCCTAGAAATAAAAAATAAATTCATCAAACTCAAGTAAATAATAACTTAAGAAAAAAAAGGTTGAAATCAACATATCACAAAGTGTTACCATCCACTTCGCATATGAAACAAACAGAATAAAGTTGTTGGTGTACGTGGTAACAGAACCATGAATTCGTCGGCTTCAGTTCCCCGCACTAGATTGTGACCCTCATGTGAAATGCGTGGACATCACATGCAGAATGTATTTTGCCCATATTGTCTCCGAGATGTATGTAGCCTGAAATCCTTCCAAACTGCCACGTCATTCCAGCCTAACATATCACTTTCTTTTGCATATTTTTTTGATTTTTTTTGCACCTCGTATCAAAAATCACGCAACCTATATGGTATAAATGAATTATCTATAAGTAAATAACATAAGTTTTTTTAATATTTGGAATAAAAAAATTATCCTGATTTCGATGTTACTTAGTCGCAATGTGATTCTCTCAAACCCTCCTAGCAACATTATCATTGCCTCCATCCCATTCAAATTTTTCCTTGTAGTAAATGAATTAACATAATAATTTTTTTTAAGTGAATACTAACTGTAAACCTTGAAAACCATGTATCAACATGCGGTTTGCATTCAGGATGTTTGGAAACCTGGCTCTATTGAAACAAAGAAATTCTCATCGATAATTTTAATGCCAATGTAATTGTTCGGGTAGCCTCAATGTTTATAAACTTGAAATTGGATAAATTTAATGAAATATTATTTTTTTTCATAAAATTATTGAACATGTTGTCTTTCCATTGCATAGTGTACTTGCACGTGAATGAAACCCACTATGAAGGGACCCCGCTTTGACATTACAACATCGCACTTGACAAGGCAACATCATGAGTCGATAACTGTGCCTCAAGTGCCTCTTCTTAGTCAGCACCAAATGACTCGTGGTTTTCATTATCGCTACTAGAAGAACTCGCAACGATCCTATCCTCATGACGTGCAATTGATTTTCTCCTAGGCATCTATATAAATTTATGAAAAAAAAATAAACAATTTCTATAATTTTTTTTTAAAAATGCCAGCACTCCCTTATACGGGAAACTAACTAAAATTTTATTATCCTGCAAATAGACAACATATATACCACAAACCAATTGATTTTATTTCTACCAACAATTTTGAATAATTCAATTTCATTGAAAATTCTCATTTACTATGTGATAATATTTTTGATCCTAAATTTACAAGAATTTATTTTAAATGGAATACATATAATATAATAATTAAATTAATATTACACATTTAATTAAATATTAACAATAAAATTAAACAAATATAATGACTAAAATGACTGATCAAAATAGTGAAAAAATTATTTCAATAACAACTACATTTGAACACAATTATTTCTATGTGGTAATACTTGTTATCCTAAATTCACAAAAAATATTCTAAATGGAATAAAATAAAAAATAAAAATAAAAATAAATCTTATACATTTAATTGAAATTGAAGAACAAATTCGAAAAAATAACTAAATTCAAAAAAATAATGAAAAATTATTTCAATAACAGCTAAGATCCAACACAACTATTAATTCATAAAATTATTAAGAACAAATAATTGAACAAAAACAAAGACAAAAAAGAAAAAAAAAAGCAAAAACAAATAATGGATAAGAAATGAAAAATTCTTACTTTAATAGCATGCTTAATTTTAGAGTTGAACTAGGTGTGATACAAAAAAACAAAAACAAAAATACATTGTTAAAAAAAAAACAAGAACAATAAGAAGAAAATACTTCAAAAAAATTAACGCACAAATACTTATTGATTGTGTTGAGAGAAAAGAAGTTTAATTTCTAGCCTTGATGTTTGAGAGACAAAGGAGAAGAGCGGACCAAAGAGAATAAGAGAGATGAACTGAGTTTAAGCCTAGAGAATAAGAGAGAACAAAATAAAGGTTTGTTGCGCCCGTGTAGCTTTTATATTAGGTTTTACGGAAGAAATTCCCGATGAGCAATTAAATATTATTATTCATAGATATTTTATCAGTGATTTTGTCTATAAAGTCAAATTGAAATTTTTTATTTACACTAAAAATTCCAAAAACCCCTCCAATTTGTTTTTTAATTTCATCCATTATTCCATCAGTAACAAAGTACACAATCAACAATAAAAAATGCATTAATTATTAGCACGTTGGAATTTCCATTCCGTCAATGATTATATTGGGAAACCTGTAATAATCGTGTGACTCAGTAATTAAGTGCATTAATTGTTAGTGCATTGGAATTCATTGTTCAGTCGGTGATTTCATTGGAAAAAATAAGGCCATTAATTGGAATCATCGCCTCTGGAATATACCGATGAGTTATATCCATCAGTATACTCATGTGTAGTGAACACCATGAAGAGTGTCAGGGAGAAAGGGAACAATTCCCATCGCTTTTAGAATATACCGACAAACACAACTTGTCCATATACCTGTGTGTAATGAACACCATAAATAGTGTCAGAGATAAGAGGAACAATACACATCACCTCTGTAATATACTAACAGACACAACCCATCGGTATTTCCATCAGTGTGAAATAGTGTTTGACGTCAGATTGTATCTGTATTCCTCATTTGTTCATCCTGCAAATACTTAAATTGATAGTTGCACACACAACACAATAACATCAATTCACATCACAATAATAAAATAAATATTTCGTTGTAATTCAATAATAAATTAACATCATTGTCATTACATTAAAGTGAATTTCGTCCATAAATATTGTATTATAGTTGCACACATTACACTTTTGTGTTTTGCAAATTAATCAGAATTGTCATCTTCTTCTTCAATTGACTCATCGTCATCTCCATCACAATCTTCTACATTTATTTCATCGCTATCATAATCTTCATCAACTTGTGCATGTCCGCTGGAGCTACAAACAACATTCAATACATATACTACAAAAATATGCAAAAAAATTAACATTTTAAAATTGTGTTCAAATAAAAAGGCTAGATTTTCTTACTTAAGGTGGACAATCCTCGATAAAATTTGAATCAGAACACGG